>SMFH01000069.1_pt1 | contig 15526 bp, 18 predicted proteins | sample 2456121 | NCBI WGS metagenome assembly SMFH01 (sample SAMN10132613, study PRJNA489261) | soil metagenome | isolation source: day120 antibiotic-silty clay loam soil | place: USA
AACGCCGAGCGCGGAAGCGATCTGCGGGAAGTCGCAGGCGTCCAGAACCGTGCCGTCGCAAAGCACGACGGCGCGGAAGATCGTGTTCTCCAGCTGGCGCACATTGCCCGGCCAGGTGAAACGCTCGATGAGATCGGTCGCTTCCGGCGTCAAGCCCGCAACCGCCTTGTTCTCTTCCGCCGCGAAGCGGGCGATGAAGTGGCGCGCGAGCGCGGGCACATCTTCGCGGCGCTGGCGCAGCGGCGGCACGAAGATCGGGAACACATTGAGGCGGTAATAGAGGTCTTCGCGGAACTGGCCTTCGCGCACGCGCTCGGCAAGATCGCGGTTGGTGGCGGAGACGATGCGCACGTCCACTTTCACCGGACGCTTGGAGCCGACCGGATCGACTTCACCTTCCTGCAACGCGCGCAGCAGCTTCACCTGCATGTCGAGGCGCAACTCGCCGATTTCGTCGAGGAACAGCGTGCCGCCATCCGCTTCCTGGAACTTGCCCAGATGCTTGTCGGAGGCGCCGGTGAACGAGCCTTTCTCGTGTCCGAACAAAATGGATTCGATCAGGTTCTCCGGAATGGCGCCGCAGTTCACCGTGATGAACGGCTTTCCCGCGCGTTCGGACGAACCCTGGATCGCGCGCGCGACCAATTCCTTGCCGGCGCCGCTTTCGCCTTCGATCAGGATCGGAATGTTGGATTGCGCCGCGCGCTGGCCAAGACGGATGACCTGCTTCATCTCGCTGGAGGACGCGATGAGATCGTCGAACACAAGACGGTTTTCCGTCTTCTTCTTCAGGCGCGTGACTTCGTTCGACAGCGTGCCGATTTTCAGCGCGTTGCGAATGGAAACGGTGATGCGTTCCGGGCTTGCCGGCTTCACGAGGAAGTCGCTGGCGCCCGCGCGCATCGCTTCCACGGCGGAATCGATGCCGCCCTTGGCGGTGAGCACGATGACGGGAAGATCGGGATGCTGACCGCGCATCCGCTCCATCACCTGCAAGCCGTCCAGGTCCGGCATCACAAGGTCGAGAAGCATCAGCGAAATTTGATCGCCGCGCGGACCCGAGAGAAGATCGAGAGCGGGTTGCCCACCCGGCGCGGTCACGACCGTCATGCCCGAGCGTGTGATGGCGGCCTCGAGCAAGCGGCGCTGCACGGGATCGTCGTCAACGATAAGGATTGTTTGCGCCATGTTCTTCCGGTTCCCTTCGCGCACTGATCCTCGCCCCCCAATGGTAAATTCCGCTTTAAGGTCTCGCTTTGCGACACCTTGCGAATGGACGACAAAAGCATTTGCGGCGAGGATCGGGCAGCAAAGGCGGCGAACATGCTGAAGGATCGGTTAGCGCGCAGATTGCGCGGCAATATCTCATGAACGAACGCGAGGACGGCATAGCCAAAAGGATTACGCGTTTTGCGCGTGTTTCCAGCGGCTTGGCGGGTGTTGCCGCGCGCGGCGCCGCGCGATCGCTCGGCGGAACCAAGGCGATGTCGGCGCAGAACGCGGCGGATCTCACGCGCGTTCTGGGAAATTTGCGCGGTCCGGTGATGAAGGTTGCGCAATTTGTTGCGACGGTTCCCGGCGTCTTGCCGCCGGAAGTTGCAGCACCGCTGCTCACTTTGCAGGCAAGTGCGCCGCCAATGGGCGCAAGTTTCGTGCGCAGGCGCATGGAAGCGGAACTCGGCAAAGGTTGGGAAAGAAAGTTCCAATCCTTCGACAAGGAAGCCGCAGCCGCCGCATCGCTGGGCCAGGTGCACCGCGCGATTGCGAAAGACGGAACGCGCCTTGCCTGCAAGCTGCAATATCCCGCGATGGATGCGGCGGTGGATGCCGATGTGCGCCAATTGAAAACGGCGCTGATGTTCCAGCGCGGTTTCGACAACACCATCGACACGACGGAATTCGGCAAGGAAATCGCCGAACGCCTTGCCGAAGAACTGGATTATGTGCGCGAGGCCGCGCACATGAAGCTCTATGCGATCATGCTGGAGGATCGCGACGACATTGCCGTGCCCGAACCCATCGCATCGCTCTCCACCAAGCGCCTTCTGACGATGACATGGCTCGATGGCGCGCCGATTGCGGAATTCGAAAAAGCCAGGCTGCAAACTCGCAACGCCATTTCCACCGCGCTGTTCAAGGCGTGGTGGCGGCCCTTCGCGCGTTACGGCGCGATCCACGGCGATCCGCATCTGGGCAATTACGCGGTGCGCAATGACGGCGGCATCAATCTTCTGGACTATGGCTGCATCCGAACCTTCACGCCGCAATTCGTGGCGGGCGTGATCGGACTTTATCGCGCCTTGCAAACGAAAGATGAAAAGCTTGCCGCCAGATCCTATGCCGCCTGGGGTTTCAAAAAGCCGACGGCGGAGATGGTGAAGATCCTCAACATGTGGGCTGGCTTCATCTTCGCGCCGTTGCTCGACGATCGCGTGCGCGTCGTCGATGACGGCGTGCCCGCGGCGGAATACGGCATGAAGCAGGCGAACGAAGTCCACGCGAAACTGAAAGCGATGGGCGGCATCCGTCCGCCGCGCGAATTCGTTTTCATGGATCGCGCCGCCATCGGTCTGGGCGGCGCTCTCATCCGGCTGGGCGCGCAACTCAACTTTCACAAGCTCTTTGAGGAAGAGATCGCCGATTTCGACGTCGATGCGCTCGCCAAACGCCAGCGCGCGGCGTTCAAGCAGGCGGGTGTGCCGTTGCCGACATGACCGGCACCCTTCGACAAGCTCAGGATGAGGGCTTAAATCTTCTCATTCTGAGTCTGTCAGGGCTCGTCAGGATCGCTATGAGGAAAAGCCAAATACAAGTCCTCATCCTGAGCTTGTCGAAGGATGAGATGCACGGAGCTGCATGACCGACAAACCGTTCGATTACTGGGACTTCTTCATCGGCGAAGCCAAACGCGCCGGCAGCCCGCTCTATGTGCGCTTGTCCGAAGGCGTGCGCGACAATCCGCAATTGCGCGCTTTCGCGGCGGGCGCAAAAAAAGGCCAGCCGCCTGCGAATATCCTGTTCGGGGCCGTGCATTATCTTTTGCTGCGCGGCGCCGATCATCCGTTGCGCCGCTTCTATCCAAACCTCAACGGGGGAACGCATGTTGAAGGCGATCCGGTCCCGCACTTTCTGGATTTCGTTGCGACCCATCGCGAGCAGCTTGCGCCGCTCATCGCCGCCAAGGTGACCAACACCAATGAAGTCGGCCGCGCGTCTTTGCTGCATGCTGCGTTCCGCGCCGTTGCCGAAGACGCGGGTGAGCCGCTGAACCTTATCGAGATCGGCCCCAGTGCGGGCCTCAATCTCGTCTGGGATCGTTATGGCGTCCGCTATCATCGCGGCAACGAGATATTCGAACTTCCCGTTGCCGATCCGGCGCTCACCATCGATTGCGAATTGCGCGGCGATAAGCTGCCGCCCCTCGGTCCCACGCCGAAAATCGCCAGCCGCGTCGGCCTCGAATTGAACCCTGTCGATCTCGACGATCCGGATCAGCGCGACTGGCTGCGCGCGCTGGTGTGGCCCGATACGCGCGGCCGCTTCGAACGTCTCGAAGCCGCGCTCAAGGCCTATGCCTCGGACCCGCCGGAAATTCGCGCCGGCAGCGCGCTCGACCTTCTGCCCGACGCTTTGCGCGCCATCCCCGAAAACCAGCCCGTCTGCGTCTATCACTCTTATGTCGTCTATCAATTTTCGACGGAGATGAAGGAAGCGCTGGAAAGTCTCCTGACATTGGCGGGCCTGCGCCGCCCGATCTGGCGAATCGGTATCGAAGGCGGGCTGGACGGCAGCAACACCATCGAGATGGTCCGCCACCATGACGGTGTACGCGATGCCAAAATCCTCGCACTTTGCCACCCGCACGGGGCGTGGCTAGACTGGCGCTAGATGACAGACGATCTTCTCGACGACGACGCGCCGCCGATCCCGCCGGGCTTCCAGCGCATGAACTGGTTTCGCGGTTTCGGAAACCAGATTGGCCCGCTTTACGAGCGCATCGGCCCTGGCGAGGAATACACGCGCGCCTTTCTCGTCTGCGAACATCACACCAACGGCATGATGAACTGCCATGGCGGCATGCTGATGGCCTTCGCCGACACCGCGTTCGGCCATGCCGTCTCGATGCGCGCGAAGGATCATTATTGGGTGACGATCCGCCTGCTCACCGATTTCCTCTCCGCCGCCAAGCTGGGCGATTGGGTGGAAGGCACCGGCGAAATCGTCGGCGTCGAAGACGACATCTATACCGTGCAGGGCCGCATCTGGTGCGGCGACCGCACCGTCATGACGGGCACCGGCATCTTCAAGACGCTGGGCAAGCGCCCACCTCGCAAGTAGGCGCATAATGACGGCGCAACCCGATCGCGCGGCACAGATCGCAGCCTACATGGCGAGCGAAGGGCCGCTGACGCCGTTTCAGGGCGAAGTGCCGCCGTCACCGGAATGGTTCACGCGCACGGTCGCCGTTCAGCCCGAAAGCGCATTCGTCGAAGTGGAAGGCGCGAAGATTCACTATCTGCGCTGGGGCGACCGCGCGAAGCCGGGTTTGCTACTTGTGCATGGCAATGCCGCGCATGCCTATTGGTGGAGCTTCATCGCGCCCTATCTGGCCAAGGACTACAATGTCGCCGCGATGGATTTCTCCGGCATGGGCGATTCCGGCTGGCGCAAAAATTATTCGGCGGAAGTCTTCGCGGAAGAGCAGCTCGCGGTTTGCGAAGCCGCCGGCATGTTCGCCCATTCCGAACCGCCGGTGATCGTGGCGCACTCTTTCGGCGGCTTCATCACCATGTTCACCGGCGCCAAATATGGCGACCGTCTCGCCGGCACGGTGATCGTGGACTCACCGGTCAATCCGCCGGGCCGTCCGGGCGGACCACCCCAACGCACCTTCAAGCCGCATCACGTCTATCCCGACATGGCCAGGGCGCTGTCGCGTTTCCGGCTGATGCCGCCGCAAGGCTGCGAGAATCTCTACATCGTGGATTGGGTGGCGCGGCATTCGCTGAAGAAGGTTGAGGGTGGCTTCACCTGGAAATTCGATCCCTTCATCTGGCAGGACTTCTCCATCGGCGACACGGCCTCGCGCCTCAAGGCCACCAAATGCCGGATCGGCATTTTCCGCGGCGCCGAATCGATTCTCATGCCGCCGGAAATCGGCGAATACATGTTCAACCTTCTGGGCCGCGCCGCCCCGGTGGTCACCATCCCGGAAGCCCGCCATCACGTCATGCTGGACCAGCCTCTGGCCTTTGTTTCCGCGCTGAATGCGCTCCTGGCCGACTGGAACCACTCCGTCCCCAACCGGCGCGTATAGGCAAGATTGTCGCGGTTGCCGGGCAGAGGGCCTTTGCTATAGTCCGGCCCGGTTTGAAATCCGCCACATCATTGGGGACATAAATGAGCGAGACGGACGAGGAAATCCTGCACCAGGGCGGCGGCCAGACGAGCACGATGGACCTGAAGGACCATCTGAGCACATGGCATGGCTTCGTGGCCTTCGTGAAGTGGATGTCGATCTCGATCGCCGTCATCATGATTCTGCTCGCCATCTTCCGCACACACGGCTGAGCGCATCCCACGCATGAAACTCGCCGTCCTCAAGGAGCGTCGCGCGGGTGAAACCCGCGTCGCCGCAACGCCGGAAACGGTGAAGAAGCTCAAGAATCTTGGGCTCGAAGTGACCGTGGAATCCGGCGCCGGAATCGGCGCGCAGGTCTTCGACAACGATTACATCGCCGCCGGCGCGACCGTATCGCCCGACCGCGCGACCATGCTGCGCGATGCCAACATCGTGCTGAAGGTGCGCGGGCCGGAGCCTGACGAGATCGCAGCGATGAAGAAGGGAGCGGTCTATGCCTCGCTCCTCGCGCCTTATTCCGAGAAAGATGTCATCGGCAAGCTGGCCGCGCAGGGCGTGAACGCCTTCGCGATGGAATTCATCCCGCGCATCTCCCGCGCGCAATCCATGGACGTGCTGTCCTCGCAAGCGAACCTCGCCGGATACAAGGCGGTGATCGATGCCTGCGCGCAATTCGGCCGCGCCTTCCCGATGATGATGACGGCGGCGGGCACCATTGCCCCGGCGCGCGTGTTCATCATGGGCGTCGGCGTTGCCGGGTTGCAGGCCATTGCCACCGCGCGCCGCCTCGGTGCCATCGTGACGGCGACGGACGTTCGCCCCGCCACGAAAGAACAAGTCGTCTCTCTCGGCGCGAGTTTCGTGGCCGTCGAAGACGAAGAGTTCAAGCAGGCGGAAACCGCCGCCGGTTACGCCAAGCCGATGTCGGCGGAATATCAGGCCAAGCAGGCCGCGCTCACCGCCGAACACATCAAGAAGCAGGACATCGTCATCACCACGGCGCTGATCCCGGGCCGCAAGGCGCCGGTGCTGGTCACCGAAGAGATGATCAAGACGATGAAGCCGGGCTCGGTGATCGTGGATCTGGCGGCGGAGCAGGGTGGTAACACCCCGCTCACCAAACCCGATGAAGTGATCCAGACCAATGGCATCACCATCATGGGCTACACCAATCTGCCCGCGCGCCTCGCCTCCGACACGAAGTGATCCAGACCAACGGCATCACCATCATGGGCTACACCAATCTGCCCGCGCGCCTCGCCTCCGACACGTCGAGCCTTTACGCGCGCAATCTCTTCAACTTCGTCGCGCTGATTGTGGACAAGAAAACCGGCGATCTCGCGCTCAACTGGGACGATGACATCGTCAAAGGTGCAGGCGTGACGCGCGACGGCGAGATCGTCCACCCAAGTCTGAAGGGCTGAACATGGAACTGGTCGATCCGATCGTCTTCCGCCTGACCATCTTCGTGCTGGCGATCTTCGTGGGCTACTTCGTGGTGTGGTCGGTGACGCCCGCGCTGCACACGCCGCTGATGGCGGTGACCAACGCGATCTCCTCGGTGATCGTGGTCGGCGCGCTGATCGCGGTCGCGGTGCCGGTGCTGGACTCGGCATCTTGGACGTCCAAAGGACTCGGCTTCGGCGCGCTGGTGCTGGCCTCGGTCAACATCTTCGGCGGCTTCCTCGTCACCGCGCGCATGCTCGCGATGTACAAGAAGAAAGAGAAATAAAGCGATGAAAGCCGACATCGCAGCCCTTCTTTATCTCGTCTCGGGCGTCCTCTTCATCATGGCGCTGCGCGGGCTGTCGTCGCCCGCCACCAGCCGTTCGGGCAACCGCAACGGCATGATCGGCATGACCATCGCCATTCTCACCACTTTGTGGGTGGCGGGCGTGACCGATCCGTTGACATGGGTTCTGGTCATCGCGGGTCTCGGCATCGGCGGCGGCATCGGCGCGGTCACCGCGCGGCGCATCGCCATGACGGACATGCCGCAGCTTGTCGCCGCGTTCCATTCGCTCGTCGGCCTCGCCGCCGTGCTGGTCGCGGGCGCGGCGTTCTATTCGCCGGATGCGTTCGGCATCGGCAGCGAAGGTGCAATCCGCACGCAGAGCCTGATCGAAATGAGCCTCGGCGTCGCCATCGGCGCGATCACCTTCGCGGGCTCCATCATCGCCTTCGCCAAGCTCAACGGAAATATGAGCGGCGCGCCGATCATCCTGCCCGCGCGCCATGTGCTGAACATCGTTCTCTTTCTCGTCATCGCGGGGTTGATCGTCTTCTTCGCGCTGCACCAGCCGGCCTGGGTGTTCTGGGCCATTGCGGTTTTGAGCTTCGTCTTCGGCATCACGCTCATCATTCCCATCGGCGGCGCGGACATGCCGGTGGTCGTCTCCATGCTCAACTCCTATTCGGGTTGGGCCGCGGCGGCGATGGGCTTCACGCTCGAAAACTCCGCGCTCATCATCACCGGTGCACTGGTCGGTTCGTCCGGCGCGATCCTCTCCTACATCATGTGCAAGGGCATGAACCGCAGCTTCGTCTCGGTCATCCTCGGCGGCTTCGGCGGCGAAACCGGCGGCCCCGCCGGCGCGAAAGAAACGCGCCCCGTCAAACAAGGTTCGGCGGAAGACGCGGCGTTCATCATGAAGAACGCCGGCAGCGTCATTATCGTGCCGGGCTACGGCATGGCGGTGGCGCAGGCGCAGCACGCCGTGCGCGAAATGGCCGACATCCTGAAGAAGGAAGGCGTGAAGGTCTCCTACGCTATCCATCCCGTCGCGGGCCGCATGCCCGGCCACATGAACGTGCTCTTGGCCGAAGCGAACGTGCCATACGACGAAGTGTTCGAGCTGGAAGACATCAACTCCCAATTCGCGCAGGCCGACGTGGCCTATGTCATCGGCGCCAACGACGTGACCAATCCGTCAGCGAAGACCGATCCCAAATCGCCGATCTTCGGCATGCCGATCCTCGATGTGGAAAAGGCCAAGACCGTGCTCTTCATCAAGCGCGGCATGGGCTCGGGCTATGCGGGCGTTGAGAACGAGCTCTTCTTCCGCGACAACACCATGATGCTCTTCGGCGACGCCAAGAAGATGACCGAAGAAATCGTCAAGTCGCTGGGCTGATCGCAGCCGCTTCTATATCATCGCGCCCATGCCGGGTTTCCTTGCCAACCTGATCGGCGTTCCCGCCACCGAGGCGCAAATCCGCGCCGAGGTGGCGAAGTTCGTGCGCACGCGCGACGTGCACATGATGCGCGAGGTGATGAGCGACAATCTTGCGCATATGACGAGCAAGTCCGGCGCGCTGCTGCAGGCGCAGGGTATCTTTATCGCGGTGGCGACCTATTTACTCTCGCAAGGCTGGCCGCGCGTGCTGGCGCTGGTCTCGATATTTTTGCTCACCATCGCGGCGCTGGCGGTGATGACGAACCTGCGCACCGTCTTCATCGGCCGCGATCCGCGCATCGAGGACGATGCGGCAGCGGAAGTCGAGATCGTGGTGCAGACTTCGCTGCTCGCCGCGCGGCGAGGCATCTTCTTCAACGTCGCGCTGTATCTGACGTTCCTGTCGATCCTGCTGCTCGCCGTTGGCGCCGCGCTTCTCGAAGTCTAGAGCGCTGTTGTGCATAGGGGTTGGGTGCAGAGCGCAAAACTCGGCCCCGCCTGCGCGTGTTACAGACGCCCCATCGAGGGAGCGTCATCATGGATCACTATCACACCTGGTTCGATCTGAAGCCCGGCATCAAGGACATGGACTTCGCGCGCAACATGGCGCGCTACATGAACCATCTCAAAGACAACAAGCTGATCGAAGGCTGGCGGCTCACGCGCCGCAAGCTCGGCTTTTCGCCGCCCGAATGGGGAGAGTTCCATATCGTGATGGAGACGAGGGATCTGGCGCAGCTCGATGCCGCGTTCAATCATGTCTCCACGCGCCGTGAGCCGGTGGAAAGCGCACATTTCGGCATTAATGCGCATGTCCAAAACTTAAAGATCGCGCTTTATCGGGATTTTCCGGACGCGCATCGCCACGAAGGCGAGGAAAAATTCTGAATTGCCGCAAAGCTGCCCCATTTTGCCCGGATGAACATCCCAGCAAAAGGAGGCAGATATGAACGAATTTCTTTCCAGCTCCCGTGGGCGTGCGGCGCTCGCCATTGCTGCGGTTGTGATCGTGCTGGCGGCCGGTGGCGGGTATTATTTCTGGTCGAAATCGTCGTCGGCTACGGCGGTGCAAGGCGCGTCGATCGCCGAGGCCGGCGTGTGCAAGGCGGTGATCGCGCAAGCGCGCGATTATGGCGTGCTGCCGCCGGATGCCGAAAAGGCCGGTGAAAAGTCGGTCTCCGATTCCGATCCCAACCGCGTGACGTGCAGCGCGCAGGCGAACAACGCCACTTTCACGCTCGTCGCCGACATTCCGTGCGACGACGCGAAGGACGACAAGTGTGTGCAGCTCCAGAAAGTCACGACGTCGGACGGCAAGCCGCTCTACGACACGCACCAAATCTAGAGCAGCGCGATCCCTTCCAGGACAAATCCCAGTCCAAACGCGATGCCGGCGGCGAAAGCTGCCGGCATCGTCGTTTGCGGCACAAGCGCCAGAAGCCCCAGAACCAGCGCCGCAATGAACAGCGCCGCGGCCAGCCGCGATTTTGCGCGCCGCTGCAGGATATCCACGCCGATGAACGCCGCGCCGAACAGGGCCAGCGCCGCGCCGGGTTGATAGAGCGCCATGCCCGTCGCCGCGCCGATGCGGATCATAGCCAAGCCGATCACGCCGATGGCCGCGCCGGTCTTGCCCAGCCGCGCCGTCGCCATGCCGAAGCCGATAAAGCCCAGGATCAGGAGAATGTCGGTCAGTACATAGGATGTTTGCAGCGCCGCGCCGTGGATCGCGCGCTCCGTCAACGGCTCGATAAGCCGCAACAGGCCGCCAGCAATGGCGGCCAATGCCAGAATGTGAAATCCGCGATGTCTTCTAGCCATGTGTCCCCAGAACCCCGATCGCATGCCGCGCGGCGGCAAGATAGACGGGATTCGGGTTCAGTGCATATTCGCGCAAACAGGCTTCGGTGAATTTGATGGCGTGATCGTCGGCGGTATCCACCGCCATCGCGATCAGCCGGTAAGGCGTTTCCTCCGGCGCTGTGGTTTTGCCGAACTCGGGTTTGTGCGTGCCATAGACGGAATAAAGCGCCGCGCCCGTCTGCCACGCATAGCGCAGGCCCGCGCGCGCGCCATCCGCATCGAGGAATTCTCCCAGCGAGCGCAACGTCACGCAGGCCGTCACGCCGTGGATGAAGGCGATGACGGTGTAAGGATCCCGTGCGTTCGCCAGAAAGACGCGAGTGAATGTCTCGGTGATCTGCGACAATCTCCGCGCCGGATCGCCGCTCACGTCGATCATGCCGATCACCGGCGCGAAGCCGGGAAAATCGTTCAGGCTTTTAAGGCCGGTGGTGAACCCGCCGCGCTCTTCGCGCGCCTTTCCGGGCGAGAGCGGCACATGCGCAATCGCATCGCAGGCCGGCATTGGCGCGCCGGAATAGTCCGCCACCGGCAAGGTCGTGTAGCTGGAAGCCCAAAGTCCGAAGGCATCGGCAAGCTCGCGCAGCCGCTCCGGCGTTTCGCGCTCTTTCATGCTGCGCACCGCATGGCCCGCGCGGAGGATGCCATGCGCCGCATCGGAGCTGGCGCCAGGCGCGAGACGCGCGGTCCAGCGCGCAACGAAATCTTCCCAGCCGGTTTTCGCCAGATCGTCGGCCATGAACGCGGACCAGTCGAACGGCGCGTTGTTGCCCAGCGCCGCTTTCCAATCGGCAATTGCATGCGATGCGGCATGGCGCGGCATCAATGTGTGGCGCAGCGGCCAATTCTGCCGCAGCCACGGCATCACCGCATCGGGACGGCCCATCGCGGACAACGCCTCCGCCACCATCGGTCCGTGATTGGTGAAGCCGTTGGAAAGATCGGGACCGTAGCTGCTCAGAAAGTGCAGCGCGGCGTCCATCTGCGAATAGTCTTTGAGAGAGGTTGCCATGGCCATGACGGGAAGATAGGCATGCGATAGCCCCACTTTCCATCTGCGCTTTGGGAAGAATAGTGCGCAGCGGCTCTGCGCTGCCTGCATTGCCTTCCCAATTTTGCGCCTATCGCGGTTGCGAAAATCCGCAACTATTTTGCGAATATATGAAGCTGCGCGTATTGCAGCAGCATGATCGTCTTGGCGTCCTGGATGCGGCCATCCTGCATCATCGCCACCGCTTCGGCGAACGGCAGTTCCAGCACTTCGATGTCTTCGCCTTCATCGGCCAGCCCGCCGCCTTTGCCGCGTTGGTGCGGATCGTATTCGCCGATGAAAAGATGGATCTTCTGCTTCACCGCGCCCGGCGCCATGTAGCACTCGCAAACCTTGCGCAAGTTGCGGGGCGTGAAGCCGGTTTCTTCCTCGGCTTCATGCACGATGCGCTCTTCCGGCGTGGCGCCGTCCAGAAGCCCCGCCGCCGCCTCGACGAGCAGGTCGCGATAGCCTTGCTGATAGGCCGGCATGCGAAACTGCCGCGTCAGGATGACGGAGCGCGTGTCGCGGTGAAAAAGAAGGATCGTGCAGCCGTCGCCGCAGTCATAGACTTCGCGCGCGGTGTTCTGCCATTCCCCGTCTGCGCGCCGCCACGCGAACTCGACCTTCTTGAGGATGTAATGATCGTCCGAAAGGGTCTTGGTGCTTTCGATGCGCACGCGGTCGCTGATATCCGTCATCGGCTCACTCATTGTTTACAGGGCGTTATCTAGGTCATAAGCCGCCTTCTTGACAGCCATGGCCATGCGCGAAAGTCTCGCGCAAATCCCGGATCGGTGTTTCTTGGCGGATCTCGCGTTAGAACTCACAAATGTCACCAAGCGTTTCGGTTCCTTCACCGCCGTGGAGGATTTGAGCTTTGCGCTGCCGCGCGGGCGCATCCTGGGCTATCTCGGCCCCAACGGCGCGGGCAAGACCACCAGCATCCGCATGATGCTGGGCATCCTCAAGCCCGACGAAGGCAGCGTGCGCATCCTGGGCGGCGAGGCCACCGGCCAGCGCGCGAAGATCGGCTATCTGCCGGAAGAGCGCGGCCTCTACAAGCGCATGCGCGCCGATGAATCCATCGCCTATATCGCCAGCCTCAAGGGCATGCCGCGCGCCGACGCGATGAAGAAGGCCCGCGCGCTGCTGGAGCAATACGGTCTCGGCAAATTCTCACGCACCCGCATCGAGGGCCTGTCGAAAGGCATGGCGCAGAAGGTGCAGCTTCTCTCCGCCATCGCGCACGATCCGGATTTCATCATCCTGGACGAGCCGTTCTCCGGCCTCGATCCGGTCAACCAGAAGGAGGTGGAGGACACCATCCGCGCGCTGGCGCGGGGCGGCATGACGATTCTCTTCTCCACACACACCATGCAGCATGCCGAAAGATTGGCCGACCAACTGGTCGTGCTGGCGCGCGGCCGCAAACTCTTCGACGGCAATCTGGACGAAGCCCGCAAGCTTCTGCCGCGCCGCGCGCATATCGGCGCCGACGCCGACCTGTCCTTTCTCGCGTCCCTGCCGGATGTCGCGTCGGTCAAGCCGCCGTCGGGCCATGAGGAGAACTGGACGATCGACCTGAAGGAAGGCGCGGAGGGCCGCGATCTTCTCTCCCAATGTTTCGAGCGGCGCATCGCGCTCTCGCATTTCGACATCGCACCGCCGAGCCTGCAGGACGTCTTCGTGAGCCTGATCGAAAGAGACCGCGCATGAACCGCATCTTTCTCATCGCGCGCCAGGAATTCATCAAATTCATCACCCGGCGGGGCTTCCTGTTCACGCTGATCGGTGTGCCTTTGTGGATCGGGCTCGCGGCGGTGGTTCCCAAGATGGCGGCGGGAAGCGATCGTGCCGTTTTCACCGTGATCGATCGCGGCAACGCGTTCCGCCAGGAGATTTCGCGCACGCTGGCGCGTGAGAATGCGCCATCCTTCATCCTGGTCGATGCACCGAAGGCGTTGACGGTGGTTTCGCCCAAGGACTTTCCGGCCGTCGCGGCGTCCTATTTCAGCAAGCCGCACAGGGTGAATGCGCAAGGCGATGTCGCGAAGCTCGATGCCATCGTCGTGATCCCGCCGGATTTCGGAAAGCGCCCGGCGGAGTTCTGGGCCACCGCACCGGAGTCGCATTTGCGGGACTTCGTGCAGGCTACGCTGACCAAGGCGCTACGGCTGCGCGCCGCGCACAAGCTTGGCGACGCCAGGGCCTCCGCCGCGTTGGATGTGGAAGCGCGTCTTGCGTCGCGCAATCCCGCAACCTTGTCGCCTTCGGCCGGCGGCGACATTGCGGGGGTTTCGGTGTCGGTCGCCATGGCGATCCTGCTTCTGATCGTGGCGATGATGAACTCCATGTCGTTGTTGCAAGGCGTCATCGAGGAGAAATCCACGCGCATGATCGAGGTGCTGCTGTCCTGCGCGACGCCATGGGAGATCGTCGGCGGCAAGATCGCGGGCGTCATCGCGGTGGCGCTCTTCACCATCGTGTTGTGGGTGGGGTCCGCCGCGATCCTGGGCTCGCTCTTCGCGCAAAGCCAGGCGGGCATGATGATCCATGCGGCGCTGACGGCCCTTTCCAATCCTGTGCTTGCGGGACTGATCGCGCTTTATTTTCTGAGCGGGCTTCTCATCTATGGCGCGATCTTCCTGACCATCGGCAGCATGAGTGCCTCGCTCGCCGATGCGCAGGCCTATCTCGGCCCTTCCATGATGATCATCATGCTGCCCAATCTTTTCATCGCGCCGATTCTCAGCGCGCCCAACGGGACGCTGGCGACGGCGGCAAGCTATTTTCCGATCTACACGCCCTACATCATGCTGATGCGCGTGGGCTCGCATCCGCCCGCCATCGAACTGGTGTTGACGGCGCTCCTGTCGGTGAGCGTGGCAGCGTTTCTTGTCTGGAAAGCCGGCCAGACTTTCGCCCGTCACGCGCTGACGACGGAAAAGCCGCCACGGCTGGGCTCGTGGTTCTCGAGGGCGAAACACACCTGACCGCTTCCCCTTGCATGCCGTCAGTTTGTGTATTAAACACTGAACCGAATGGTTCAGTATTCGCAAACCCGCTTTGATGCCTCGTTTGCCGCGCTCTCAGACGCCACAAGGCGCGGCGTTCTGGAGCAACTCGGGCGTGCGGACGCTTCGATCACGGAGCTTGCCGATAAGTTTCACATGACCCTCACGGGCATGAAGAAGCATGTCGGCGTCTTGGAGCAGGCGGGGCTCGTCACCACGCAGAAGATCGGGCGCGTGCGCACCTGTAAGCTCGGCAAGCGCCGACTAGAGGAAGAAGCGGCATGGATCGAGAAGTACCGCCAGCTCTGGGCCGCGCGCTTCGATGCGCTGGACGGAATTATCGAAGAACTGAAACAGCAGGAGAAAACCGATGGCCGCAGAAAAAGATAACGCGCAGGCTCTGACCACATCCAAGCGAACATCCGATCGCGAGACGGTCGTTACGCGGACCTTCAAAGGCCCGGCGCGCCTTGTGTACAAGGCATGGACCACGCCCGAGCTTGTCATGCGATGGTGGGCGCCGAAATCGATTGAGATGTCGTTCCTGTCCTGCGAGATGGATCTTCGTGTCGGCGGCGCCGTCCGCTTCGTGTTCAAGCATCCATCTTTCAGCGAGCCCATGGCGTTCTTTGGTCACTACCGCGAGGTGGTGCCGAACCGGCGCCTCGTCTGGACCAACGAAGAAAGCGAAGATGGCTCCATCACCACTGTGACGTTCGAGGAAAAGGGCGGCGAGACGATTGTCGTCGTGCACGACCTCTATCCCTCCAAGAAAGCGCTCGACGACGCCATCGCCTCCGGCAGTGCAGCCGGCTACGACGAGCAATTCGGGCAACTGGACGAACTTCTCGTCACCTTGGGCGCCTAACGATCAAATCACCTCCCCTTGTGGGGGGATCGGAGAGCGAAGCGATCCGGGTGGGGGCGGTGCACACGTTCCCCCACCCGAAATTCGCTGCGCGAATTATCGGCCTCCCCACGAGGGGGAGGCGATTAAACGAAAAAGGCCGCCCGTTTGGGGCGGCCTTTTCAAATTCTGATCGCGGCAGCGACTATTTCGGCAGCACGCCTTCGCGCT
>SMFH01000281.1_pt1 | contig 15310 bp, 16 predicted proteins | sample 2456121 | NCBI WGS metagenome assembly SMFH01 (sample SAMN10132613, study PRJNA489261) | soil metagenome | isolation source: day120 antibiotic-silty clay loam soil | place: USA
GGCGGGCGGCCGCGATGAAAGATTCGCTGCCGGGCGCGGCCGGCTGCGATGCCGCTGAGGCGAACGTGTCGGTGGCGCCGAAATGGTTGTCTCCGAAGGGGGCGCCGGGATCAAGCGGGCCGGTTTCGAAAGGCGGCGGCGCGAACGGATCCTGTGCGGGCGGCTGATAGCCCGGCGAATCCGGAAAGGGCGGAAGATCGAGGATCGGCGCACCGGCGCTCTGCGGGCCGCTGGCTGCAAACGGGCTGGGCGGCGCGGCGTGCGCCTGTTGCGGCGCGGCTTCGAAGCCGCCAAGGGTGCCATTGGCGCTCTTCACGGCGCTGCGCAATTCGGTGAGCGCGTCGCGATGACGTTTGTCGGCGGCATCCACACGCTGCGCCAGCGTGCGCATCGTGTCTTCGAGGTTGCCGTTGTTGCCTTGCGTGCTGCGTTCGGTCGTTTCGAGACGGGCGGCGATGTCGGACAGCGCGTGCTCGATGCCGAGCAGCCGGCGGTCGAGCAGGGCGTCCTGCCCTTTGGCCTCTAGGCGCGCGACATTCTCTTCCAGCCGCGCCATCGCGCCGGAGGTTTGTGTCTCGCTGGTGGACAGGCGTGCGTTCAGACGATCCAGCGTGTCGCTCAGTTGCGCGAGCGTCGCCGCCTGGCGCTGCATCTCGTTGGTCGAGATGTTGCGGTCGTCATGCGTCTTTTCGATGTTGGCGATGGTGCGTTCGAGCGCGTCGGCGCTGGAATGGGCGGCGCGTTCGACGGCGCGCACGCGCTCGTCGATCATGGCGATGCGCTGTTCCAGCGAACGCGAGGTGCTTTCGGCTTCGGCGCGCTGTTCGACGAGGCGGCCGGAAACGGATTCGACATTGCCCGCCAGCGCGGTGAGCTGATCGGCGGACTGGTTGGCGGTCTGCGCGATCTGGTCGGCGACCCCCCAACTGATCGAAGGCCTGCGCCTGCTCGCGGGTGGCGATGTTGATCTCGGTCGCGGTCTTGCTCATCGCGCGATTGTTTTCGGTCTGGCTGCGTTCGGTCGCTTCCAGGCGGCGGCTAACGCTGCGCAGCTGTTCTTCGATGCGTTTGTAGGCGCTCTGCGCTTCGCTTTCGCTGCGCGAGACGCTGTCCAGCATGGCGGCGCTGTCGCGCGCTCGCCGACCGACAATCCTTCACGCCGCGCAGCAGCACGCGCTGCCTCCCGGGCCTCGGGAGGTATGCCGGCCACGTTCCACGGGAGATCAGGCTGCATGTGTTGATTCGCCATCCGCCGCACCACCAATAAAAGTATCGGTGCCAACATATTGTGTAAAGAAAACTGGCCCCGCCAAGGGACGGTATGTCCCCCAATGAGCCAATCTGCTCACAGCTACGTTGACCCCGTAGCGTTAATTCGGGGTTAGCGGTGTTCTTCGATGCCCGCGCGGGCGAGTTCCCGACCCAGCCGTCCGGTCGCCCAGGTCCAGGCCATCCGGAAATCCGAGAACAGCGACCATAGCGGATAGGTGAAGGTCGCCGGGCGATTCTTCTCGATGAAGAAGTGTCCGATCCAGGCAAAGCCATAGCCGCCGATCAGCGCGCCGAGCCCGAACCAGCCATTGCCCGTGACAATCAGCGCGGCGAGCGAGGCGAGGGCGAACGCCGTCCCCACATAGTGGATGGCGCGGGTCTGCGGTTTGGCGTGTTCCCGCAGGTAATAGGGCCAGAAGTCGGAATAGGTCTCAATCGGCTGGTTGGTCTGCATCGCACACCTACCTCTTGGATTTGTGATGCCTCGGCTTGGCGGGCCGCACCACTGTAGCATCCGGCGGCGGTGGCGGCGCGGGCGAAGCCGCGCTCGCGGATTTCGGATCGTCATATTGTTGCACGGGGCGCTGCGACATCTGCTGGCTGGGCGGCGGCAGGCCCATGTCGGTGGCGAAAAGCTGTGTCACATAGACGGTGTCGCCGTTCACCGCGGCGCCCACGCCGGTGCGATTGTAGGACGGATAGGCGAGGTTCTGCTTATGCGCTTCGCTCGCCAACCATCCATCGACGAATTCTTGCGCGAATTTTTCGGGATCAACGCCGATCTGCGGCGTGTAGTGCTCGGCGGCGATGTTCTCGCCGAGCAGGCCCTGAAAGTTCGCGTCCTGATCCATCACGATGCTTGCGGTGGTCGATCCATCTGGCGCCGCATGGGCGAGATAATTCTTCGCCGCCATGTCCTCGCTCTTCTTGCGCGCGACGCCCACCAGTTCGGAATCGAGCGCCAGCGGTTTGGCCGTGGGATCGATTTTCAGGCGCTGTTCTTCGACCAGTGTGTTGATGCGGCTTTCCAGCGCCGTCATCTGCGTGTGCGGATCGGGTGGCGGTGGAAGCGGCTTGTGAAGCGGGCCGCCAAGATCGGCGCAGCCCGCAAGCAGGAACAGCGACAGGACCGGCGCGAGGAAGCGGCGCATCCGGTTACTGCAGGATCTCGAACAACCCGGCCGCGCCCATGCCGCCGCCGATGCACATCGTGACGACGCCCAGCTTCGCCTTGCGCCGGCGCCCTTCGATCAGCAGATGGCCCGTCATGCGCGCGCCCGACATGCCGTAAGGGTGGCCGATGGAAATCGCGCCGCCATCCACGTTCAGCTTGTCATAGGGAATGCCGAGCTTGTCGGCGCAATAGATCGTCTGGCTGGCGAAGGCTTCGTTCAGCTCCCACAGATCGATGTCGGAAACCTTGAGACCGTGCCGTTCCAGCAAGCGCGGCACAGCAAAGACAGGCCCGATGCCCATTTCATCCGGCTCGCAGCCGCAGACCGCGAAGCCGCGGAAGATGCCGAGCGGCTTGATCCCGCGCTTGGCGGCGACGGCGCCGTCCATGACAACGGCCGCCGATGCGCCGTCGGAGAACTGCGAGGCGTTGCCGGCGGTGATGTACTTGCCGACCTTTACTTCCTGTCCGCCCTGAAACACCGGCTTCAGCGATTGCAGCCCTTCCAAAGTCGTGTCGGGACGATTGCACTCATCTTTATCGACGACGGCATCGACGATGGTCTCGGTGCCGGTCGCCTTGTCGACCTTCTTCATCCTGGTCTGCATCGGCACGATTTCGTCGGCGAATTTCTGCGCCTGCTGCGCGGCGGCGGTGCGGCGCTGACTTTCCAGCGCGTACTCATCCTGGCGTTCGCGCGAAACCTTGTAACGTTCCGCCACGATCTCCGCGGTCTCGATCATCGACATCCACAATGCCGGTTTCACCTTCATCAGGTGCTCTTCGGTGATGTTCTTGGTGTTCATACCGCCCATCTGCACCAGCGATATGGATTCGACGCCGGAGCCGATCGCAACCGGCGTGCCTTCGGTGATGATCTGCTGCGCCGCCATCGCAATGGCCTGCAGGCCGGAGGAGCAGAAGCGGTTGATCGTGGTGCCGCCGGTCGTCACCGGGCATCCCGCCCAGATCGCGGCATTGCGCGCCACATTCATGCCGGTCGCACCCTCCGGCTGCGCGCAGCCCATATAGACGTCTTCGATTTCCTTGGGGTCGAGGCCGGACTTCGCAATGGCGTGCTTGACGGCATGCCCGCCCATCGCCGCGCCATGGGTCATGTTGAAGCCGCCGCGCATGGATTTGGCGAGACCTGTACGGGCTGTGGAAACGATGACGGCTTCTCTCATGACGCTCTCCGGAAATTGTCCGCGCGGACCCTAGCCCGCGCCGCCGCGTGGCGGAAGAGTGCTCAAAAGATCAGATATGCGCGCCCATATCGGCCCATTCCGGCGCCGCGCGGACGCGGGAACGGTGGGTGATCATCTCGTCATGCAGATGGCGCACGGTGGTGCTGCCGGTCTTCACGAACAGGAACGGCAGAAAACCGTGCAACATGCAGGCGCTGCCCGCCGCGATCATGCGGGCGCCGAACGCGCAGGCCGTGGCGAGATGCTCGGAATAGGTTTCGCCGACGGATTGCGGATGCGCGGTGAACATTTTTTTGAAGGACATCGGTGCCGCTCCATGACGCACGGGGAGTATTGCGCAAACCGGTGACGGTTTCACGCCTGCTGGGCCGCCAGAAGCCGCGAGGGATAGCGCACCGTGAAGCCGATCGCCAGCGCCAGCGCGGCCAGGCCGATCGCCACGTCGAGCGAGAACGACAGGTGATGCGCGAAAGTTGTGAGTCCGTCGGCCACACCCATCACAAGGAACTGTTCGGTGAACGGCATTTTCCGCGCCATGGAAACCAGCGCCAGAAGAAGCAATACGGTGTCGGCGATCATCCGCACCGCCTGCACCGGGAGGCTGGGCTGGATGAAGCCGGTGTAGAGCGCCAGCATCGCGAACAGCATCAGGCAGGTGATGTCGAGCATGCGGATCATCTTCGCATGCAGGAAATCGCGGATGCCGATGGCGAAAGCCGCGGCGAAGGCAAGCCACAGCGCCAGGCTCACCGAAATGCCGCTCAGCAACGCAAATATGATGAATGGCACAAAGCCGAGCAGAATGCCCATCAAGCCGTCCTGCGGATAAAGAATGGGGCGCCGGCATGGCGCCCCATTGCTCTTCAATTATTGCGAAGCAGACGTGCCTTTGGCTTTCACCTGGGCATAGAGCGACCATAAATGTGCCGCGCGCGAACGCACCGCGTTGCCGCTGACCTTCGCGAAGGTTGTCTGCGCCTCAGCCGTCTTGCCTTGCGCGACGAGCGAAGCGCCGAGCAGCATGTTCGCTTCGCCGGTGTCCTTGACGCCTTTGGCCAGCGCTGCGCGGGCCATCGTTTCGGCATCGGCGTAGCGGCCATAGCCCCAATAATCTTCGCCGACCCGCAAGGCGTCTTCGCCGCGCTTGGATTTGGATGCCGCGGACGCCGCCGCTGGCGAGCTCGCCCCAGATGACGTAATCGTCGCCCTTCTGCATCGCGCTCACCTGATTGCGCAGACGATAGAGATACAGCGCGTCGATCGAATTGGCCTTCTGGCTCAGGGCGTCATCGATAAGACGGCTCCAGTCCGACGGATCGTTGGTGTTGAGGACGATCGCTTCCACGCTCTTACGCGCGGCGTCGGGATTGGTCTTGCCCTGAATGTTGCCGAGAATGATCTGCGCATTCGGCTGCGGCGACTTGCCTTCGGCCTTGGCGGCATCGAGCGCCATCTGCGCGTATTTTTCCGCGTTGGCGTTGTCCTTCTGCTGATAATAGGCGATCGCCATCATCGTCATGGTCAGGTCGTCCAACCCTTTGATCGCTTCGAGCTTCTGGCCGTATTCGATGACCTTCGGCCAATGCTGCGCGTTCTGGCTGACAACCGTGGCGTCGTGATACGCCGCCTTCTGCTCTTCCGGCGTCAGACCGGCGAAGAAGGGCGTCCCAATGAACGCATCGAATGCATTCGCCGACGTCGTGTAGTCCTGCGTGGTGGCGCTGACGGCGGACAGGAAGCGGTTGATGGTGAAATCGTCGTAGGGCGTGCGGTCGGTCAGGGCCTGTGCGGCCTTGACCTGTGCCATCGCCGTGGCGGTGTCCTTGGCCTGCAACGCGTCCTGCGCAGCCTTGAGGTCCGTGGCGACATCTTTGCTGAGATGATCGGCGGCAAACGCAGATGTCGAGGCCGTCGTCATGGCGGCGGTGGACATGAGCGCGGCGACGAACAGGGCGCGGACAAAATTCTTTTTCATGGGATTCCTCATGCTGATGGGCGCGCCGGTGATTTCCGCCGCCTTGTGCCCCCTCGGTTATCGGGTGCCAGTCTAGTGTGGCGATTTCGTGTTTCCAATGCGCGCAACCCGCGCCAAATGCGCCGCACGGGCGCCCGATCACGCAATGTTGCACTGCAACGGGAAACTGCATATCACCGAACCGACACGCAACTCGTTCGGCAGCCATGGTGAATCGACCCGCAGGCATTCCCGAAGATGCCGAAATCGCCTCCACCGGCGGTTTCAACAAATATGTGGGACCGCTTTATCGCCTGAAGGATCTGGAAGAGGGCGCGGTGAAGCGTTTCGCTTTCGCCGCCGCCGAGCAGCACATGAACGGCTCGGGCAGCGTGCATGGCGGCATGCTGATGACGTTCATGGACACCTCCATGAGCCGCACTTCGCGCCTAATCTCCGATGCCAAGGGCACGGCCACGGTTTCGCTGACCTGCGATTTCGTGGCGCCGGCCAAGCTTGGCGACGTGATTGAATCGCGCGTGCGCGTTACGCGCCGCACCCGCACCATCGTCTTTCTGTCCTGCGAACTTGTTTGCGGCGAGCGCGTGCTGATGGTCGGCAGCGGCGTCTGGAAGATCAGCGGCGCCGAAGGATGAGCGCGCTGCCGCAAAAGCTGGCTGGCTATCGCCTTACCAAGCTGATCGATCCATTCGAGAATTTCGTGGGCCCGCTTTACGAGATCGGCGAGAAACTCGACCGTCGCTATGCCTTCATTGTCGATGAGCGGCATGTGAACATGCGCGGCGTCATCCATGGCGGCATGCTGATGACGCTGGCTGACATGACGATGGGACAGGCCGCGTGGGATGCCTGCGATCACGCCGATGTCGTGACCCTCAACATGCAGAGCCAGTTCATTCGCGGCGCCCGGTTGGGCGAGATCGTCGAAGTGCAGCCGGTGCTGACCCGCCGCACCCGCTCGATCATTTTCCTGCGGGGCGACTTCAAGGTAGGCGAGGAGATCATCTTTTCCTGCGCCAGCCTGTGGAAAATCATCGGTCAGGATTGAGCTTTGCGTCGGGTCGAAGTTCCCGAAGTAACGCCTCATTTACCATAAGCGCTTAGGCTGTAAGCGGGGACAAAGGCTTTCCGCGATGCGCGACGCTCGCCCGGCAGAACTCGTGCTGGGATCGGTTCAGTTGGGACTTGCCTATGGCGCGGCCAACCGCACGGGCATGCCGTCCCATGGCGCGGCGCTGAAACTTGTCCATCGCGCCGCCGATGCCGGCATCACCAAATTCGACACCGCCCGTTCTTATGGCGACAGTGAGAACCGCCTCGGCGAAGCGCTGGAAACGCGCAGCGGCATCCGAACCGTCACCAAACTGTCGCCGCTCGGCGAGCTTGCGCCGGATGCGTCGCGCGAAGATGTGCGCGAGGCGGTGGATCGCAGCGTGTGGGCGTCGCTTCTGGCGCTTCGGCGCGCACGGCTGGATTGCCTGCTGCTGCACCGCGCATCGCATATGTTCGCTTTCGATGGTGCGATATGGCAGCGCCTGCTCGAACATCTGGAAGATGGAACGATCCTGTCGCTTGGTGTCTCGGTGCAAAACCCCGCCGAAGCCTTGTCCGCGCTGGATTGCTCCGATGTCGGTCATATCCAGATGCCGTTCAATCTTCTGGATTGGCGCTGGCGCGAAAGTGGCGTGATCGAACGCATCGGCCATCGTGCGCATCTCACGGTCCACGCGCGCAGCATATTCCTGCAGGGATTGCTCGCCGCCGATGATGCTTCGGTGTGGCCGAAGATCGAAGGCGTGAATGCGCCGGGTCTTGTCGATTTCCTCTCCGAGCTTGCCAGCCAGTTCGACCGGGTGAGTGCGGCCGATCTCTGCCTCGCTTATGCGCGCGGGCAGAACTGGATCGACGGCGTCGTCGTCGGCATGGAAACCGAAAACCAGCTCGACATGAATCTGCGTCTTTCCGCGCGCCCGCCGCTGTCGGCGGAGGATTGCGCGGAGATCGAGCGCCGCGTGCCGCGCGTTCCCGCGCAGCTTCTCAATCCCGCGGAATGGCCGATCCTCAACGGCCGCAGCGATGCGAAGCTGAAGGAATTTGAAGCTGTGTTGCGCGGCGAGGGGCATTCCGTCGAGCGCGCGGCTTTCGATGTTTCGGATTTTGGCCGTGCCCGCGAATTCATGGCATTGCGTCCCCGCCTCGACATCCTCGTCAACAACGCCATCTCCATGACGCCCGCACCCTTTGCGACGCTGACGCCCGAAGCGTTCGAGCAGACCTACCGCTCGTCCGTGACCGCCGCGTTCGAGCTTGTGCGCGCTGCGCTCCCCGCCTTGCGCGCCGCCGTCGCCGCGTCGGGCGAGGCCAGCATTGTGAACATCGCCTCCATGTACGGGAACGTCGCGCCCGACTCGCGCATCTACTCAAGGCCGGAACAATCGAGCCCGCTTCACTATGGCCCCGCGAAAGCCGCTCTCATCCAACTCACCCGCCATCTCGCCGCCGAACTTGGGCGCGAGAAAATCCGCGTGAATGCGCTTGTCCCCGGGCCATTTCCGCAGCCTTCGGTTGCCCAGAATGACCCCGCTTTTGCCGACCGCCTTGCCGCCAAGACAATGCTGGGCCGCACCGGAGCGGCGCCGGAGATCGCAGGCCCGCTTCTATTCCTTGCCAGCCCCGCTTCCAGCTATGTCACCGGTTCCGAACTGCCCGTCGATGGCGGTTGGACCGCATGGTGAGGTAGAAGAGTCATGAGTGCGGTGAACATGGCTTTCATTTCTTCCTTCAAGGTCGGGCGCGAGACCGTCTATCCGGAATCTCTGCGCGAACGCCTGCGCGGTTTCCCGCTGCTTGCCGATGTGGGCGAGGCGGCGCTGCGCCGCTTGCTGTCGGAAGCCAACTGGTTCGGCCTGCCGGGCGGCATGCTCCTGAAGCGCGACGGGGAGAACGACCGCGCGCTGTTCCTCGTCGTCACCGGATCGCTCGGTGTGTTCGTGGAAGATGAGAAAGCCGGCAAGCGGCTTGTCGCGCATATCCCCGCGGGCGAAACCGTCGGCGAGATGTCGCTCATCTCCGGCGAGGAATCGCATTCGGCGCAGCTCGTCGCGCTGCGCGACACAGAACTTCTGCGCATCAGCCCGGATGGCTTCGAGTCCCTGATTCAACGCCATCCGCGCGTGATGATGAATCTGATGCGCGTGCTGGTGAAGCGCCTGCAGGAAACCACGCAACGCCCTGCCGACGCGGGGCGCCCCAAGACCTTTGCCATGATTCCCTTGCAGGAAGGGTTGGGCGACGAACCTATCGCGCGGCGCATTGCCAGCGTGCTGGTGCAGATGGGATCGAAGGCGGCGGTGCTGGACGCCAACTCCGCCGAGCAATCCGCCGAATGGTTCAACGCCTTCGAGGCGGCGCATGATGTGGTGTTCTACCGCGGCGACGCGCCGGACAGCGCGTGGACGCAGCTTTGCCTGCGCCAGGCCGACCGTATCCTGCTGCTCGCCGAATCCGACAGGCCGCTGCCTTTGCGTCCGCTCGATCTGCCAGCCTTCAAGGAACGCGCGACGGGCCTGCCGCAGCTTCTTCTTCTGCACCGCTCCGGCCGCGCCGATGAGCTGCCGGAGCATTTCGCGCTGCGCAGCGGATTGTTCGAATCCCATCATCACGTCCGCGCACACAACATGGACGACATCCGCCGCCTGGCCCGCTTCATCTCCGGCCGTGCCGTGGGGCTTGTGCTGGCGGGTGGCGGCGCGCGCGGTTTTGCGCATATCGGCGTCATCAAGGCGCTGATCGAGGCGAATGTGCCGTTCGATCATCTTGGCGGCACCAGCATGGGCGGCATCATCGCCGCCGGCATCGCGCTGGAATGGAATCTCGACGAACTGATCGCGCGCATGCGCGACGTCTTCGTGAAATCCAATCCGCTTTCCGACTACACCATTCCGCTGATCGCGCTGGTCCGCGGCAAGAAGGTGTCGAACCTGCTGCGCGAGCATTTCGGCGATGTGCGCATCGAGGAGATGCCGCGGCCCTTCTTCTGCGTATCGTCGGATCTGACATCGGGGCGCATCCATGTCCATCGCGCCGGGCCGCTGTGGCGCGCGCTGCGCGCCAGCGTGGCGTTGCCGGGCATTCTGCCGCCGGTCACCCATCACGGTCATTTGCTGGTCGATGGTGGCGTGATGAACAATCTGCCCGTCGATGTCATGTCGCAGCACGCGACGGGCCCGATCATCGCCTCCGACGTGACCGGCGAACTCGACATCCGTGTGACCGACGAGCGTTACGGGGAGCGCCCGTGGTGGTGGCTGTTGTGGCAGCGCATGCGCGGCACGCCATCCATTCTTTCCATCCTGATGCGGTCCGGCACGGTGGGCTCCGAAGCGCAGCGCCGCCTCGTGCGCGATCAGGTCAATTATCTTTTCGAGCCGCCGCTGCCCGATATCGGCCTGCGCGACTGGAAGAAATTCGATCAGGCGGTGGCGGAAGGTTACGAACACGCCATCGGCGTCATCGAGAAGAACGGCGTGCCGCTCACCGATGTGTGGGCGGAGGGCGCCGCGGTCATGTTGCCGCACAAGGAAGCGCTCGCGCGCTAGCAACTATCGGGTTTGCATTTAACGCAGTTCACTTCAGAACGCGCCGACCCCATATTCGAGTTTGCTATGCGCGATTTTACACCACTTGAGAATCCCGTCTGGTCATCGCTTGCCACCGGGCACAGCGCGATGGCGCGGGTGAACGGCGCGGCCGCGCGTTATCCCAGCGATATCTCGCCGCTATCCGCCATCCGTGAATCTTCGCCGCAAGCCTTCGCCGATCTGCGCGAACTGACGAAGCCCGGCGAGATCGTGGGGATCGTGACGGCATTTCCGGTCACGGTGCCGGATGATTGGGAGATCTTGCTCAACCGCTTCATCGATCAGATGGTGTGCGACGGCTTCCACCCCGGCGATGAGGTCGAGCCGCTGCTGCTATCCGAAAAAGACGTGCCGGAGATGATCGCGCTCACCAAGCTGACGCAGCCGGGGCCGTTCGAGCAGGGCACCATCGGCATGGGCAAATATCTGGGCCTGCGCCACGCCGACGGCACGTTGATGGCGATGGCCGGCCAGCGCATGTCGCTGACGAACTTCCGCGAGATCAGCGCGGTGTGCACCAACCCGGCGCATCAGGGCAAAGGCTATGCCGGCAAGCTGATGACGATCCTCGCACGCGAGATCATCGCGGACGGCAAGATGCCCATTCTGCATGTGAAGACGGAAAACGCCTCCGCCAAGCATCTTTACGCCAAGCTCGGCTTCCGCGTGCGAAAGCCAATGCACTTCAACGTGATCAGGCCGCGATGAAGTTTTTTAGATTGAGTTTGAAATGAAATCGTCATGGCCGCCCTCGTGGCGGCCATCCATTTTCCAGAGGCCAACGGCCTGAGTTAATGGATGGCCGGGACAGTTTCGGGATTGTACATGCCCGCCTGCCAGATCGCGATGTAGTCGAGGCCGTCCGCGGTCGAATGATCGCGTGCGTAATTGATCATCACCTTGGAGCCATGCACCGCCAGCGGGGATTTCTCCGCGATCTCTTTCGCCAATCCCATGACGTGCTTCAGCATTTCCTCCTGCGTCGCGAACACATCGTTCACGAGGCCGAACTGCATCGCCTTCTTCGCGGGCAGGCGACGGCCGGCATAGGCGAGCTCTTTCACCATGCCTTCGGGCATCAGCTTGCACAGGCGCGGGAAGGTGCCCACATCCGCCGTCATGCCGATATTGATTTCCTGGATGACGAAGAACGCATCTTCCGTCGCGTAGCGGCAATCGCAGGCGCTCGCGAAATCCACCGCGCCGCCGACGCAGCCGCCCTGGATCGCCATCAGCACCGGCATGCGCGCGCGTTCCAGCACGTTGAACGTCTCCTGAATGTCCAGAATGGAGAGGCGCAGATTGGCGCGCACGCGGCCGCGCTCGTCCTTTGACGCAGCGGCAGAGGTGCCCGCGCTGTTGCCGCTGGTGAACACCGAAAGGTCCATGCCACCGGAGAAATGCTTGCCGGTGGAGGAAATCACGATCACGCGTGCCTTGGCGCCCGCGTCGATGTCTTTCACGATCTCCGGCAATTCGCGCCAGAATTCCGGCACCATGGTGTTGAGCTCGTCGCCGCGCTTGAGCTGGATATGGGCGATGCCGTCCGCGATCTCGACATTGAAGCAGCGATAGGCCATGGCGTTTCTCCGTTTTCGTTGCCTATTCTTATCATGCACCCATGCTTGCGGGGAACCGGCTTCAAGGCTCTACTCCCGCCACGGAAACATCAGGAAAGACGAAAATGCCCATCAATTACGACGAGCTGATGCAAGCCACATCCACCGGCAACGAAGCCAGCTATGGCGATCGCGACACCATGCTCTATGCGCTGGGCATCGGCTTCATGCGCGATCCCATGAACACCAACGAGCTTCCTTTCGTCTATGAGAACGGCCTGAAGACCGTGCCGACCATGGCGTCGGTGATCGGCTGGGGCGGCGGCAACATCATGGCGCGCTCGGGCATCAACTATCTGATGGTCGTGGACGGCGAACGCCGGATCACGCTGCACAAGCAGCTTCCCATCGCCGCCAAGGTGGTGATCGATCAGCGCGTGCTAGGGGTGTTCGACAAGGGCAAAGACAAGGGCGCCGTCCTCGTCACCGAGAGCGTGGCGCGCGACAAGGCGTCCGGCGAAAAGCTCTATACAATGGTGGGATCGACCTTCGCACGGGGCGACGGCGGCTTTGGCGGCCCGAAAGACGGCGCGCCCGAACCGCATGTGCTTCCGACGCGCGCACCCGATGTCGTGCACGAAGCCGACACGCGCCCGGACCAGGCGTTCCTCTATGCGATGTCGGGCGACCGCAATCCGCTGCATCGCGATCCGAATGTCGCGAAGATGGCGGGTTTCCCGCGCCCCATCCTGCACGGGCTTTGCACCTACGGCACCGCTTGCCGTTCGGTGATCTCCACCGTGTGCAAATACGATCCGACGAAAATCACCGGATTCGACGTGCGCTTCTCTGCGCCGGTGTTCCCCGGCGAAACCATCGTGACCGAGATGTGGGTGGACGGGAACATCGTCTCCTATCGCTCGAAGTCGAAGGAACGTGACATCGTCGTCCTCAACAACGGCAAATGCACGCTTGCAAGCTGACGGCAACCCGCTTGACCACGCCGAAGACCTGATCGCGCAAGGCCGCGCCAAGGAAGCGGCAACGCTGCTGTTCGACCTGATCGAAGAAGGCCGCGGCGGCTTGCTCGCGCGTTTCACGCTGACCCGCGCGCTGCTGGCGGCGAACGACGCGGGCGAGGCCGTGCGTGTCGCGCGCGAGACGGCCATGCTCAATCCGTCGGTCGCGACGGCGGCCGTGTCGCTGGGCGAGGCGTTGCGTGCCGCCGGAACGCTGCCCACCGCCATCGGTGAATTTCAGCGCGCCCTGCGCATCGATCCGTCTCTGGATGAAGCGCGGTTCGGGTTGGGTCGTGCATGGCTGGATGCGGGCGAGGCGGAGAAGGCGTTGGAAGCCTTCGCGCAGATCGAAAACCCTTCCGAAGAATTGCAAGCCGTTATCGCGCAAGCGGAAGCGGCGAAAGATCAGGCGCGCTCCGATGCACGCTATGTGCGCCATCTCTTCGACCAGTTCTCCATCGACTACGATGCGCGCATGCGCGGGCAGCTCGGCTATCGCGCGCCGGAAATCCTGCGCGAGCTGGCGTCGTTCGTTCTGGTGCAACAGAACGATCTTTCCATTCTCGATCTGGGGTGTGGAACCGGCCTGGCGGGCGCCGTGTTCAAGGACATGGCGGCGCGTCTGGACGGCGTCGACCTCAGTCCGGCGATGATCGGCAAGGCGCGGGCGCTCGGCATCTATGACGAGCTTGCGGTTGCCGACATCGAAACTGGCCTGTCATCTTTTGCCCGGCCATACGATCTTATCCTTGCCGCCGACACGGTTGTTTATCTTGGCGCGCTCGAAAAACTCTTTGCAGGCGTTGCAACACGCCTCTCCGAAAACGGCATGTTTCTATTCACCGTGGAAAAGAAAGGGGGCGATGGCTTCGAGCTTGGCCCCAAGCGCCGCTGGCGCCATTCGGAAACATACTTGCGCGATGCGGCCGCGCATACGGGATTGAACATCAACGGTTTGATTGCATGTTCGCCGCGCATGGAGGCTGGCATCCCGGTGGACGGTCTCGCGGTCGCGCTTTCGCGATAACCTAACCATCGAAGAACTCGGAGCACGATCATGGCACTGAGACTTGGCGTCCTGCTTTTCAACGATGTGGAAGAACTGGATTTCGTCGGCCCGTGGGAAGTTTTCACGATGGCGAACGAAGTTGCGGAACGATCCGGCCAGGAAAAGCCGTTCGACGCCTTCATGATCGCGGAGAAGAATGAGGCTGTGCATTGCCGCAAGGGCATGCGCGTGCTTCCCGATCTCACCACCGCGGCGAGCGGCAAGCTGGATATTCTGCTCATCCCGGGCGGGCAGGGCACGCGCACCGAAGTGAAGAACGAAAAGCTCCTCGCCTGGATCGCCAAGACCGCGGCCGACTGCAAATGGATCACGAGCGTGTGTACCGGTGCGCTGCTGCTCACCGCCGCGGGACCGGCCAGAGGCAAGCGCGTCACCACACATTGGGGTTTTGTCGAACAGTTGCGGGCGCGTCATGAAGCCGCCGAGGTGCTGGACAATGTCCGCTACGTGCAGGATGGAAACGTCGTTACCGCTGCCGGCGTTTCCGCCGGGATCGACATGGCGCTGTGGCTGACCGGGCAGATTCTGACCCCGGCATTCGCCCGCAACGTGCAGCGCGCCATGGAATACGACCCCGCTCCGCCTTACACGGAGGCGGTTTAGCCGCTCCATTCCCGCCTTTATTCCGCCGCCGGAGTCGTGCTTGTATCCGCGCGGCGAGGGTAAACCCATTAAGGCCCATCAAGGGGAGTGAGAGAATGCTTGGTAAATTTGGTTTGGCGGTGGCGGCGGTCCTGATTTCGGCCGCGCCCGCAATGGCGGCGGATGTCTGCGGCGGTGCGCCCATCGCGCCTGCAGCCGTGGATGGCAGCAAGGTCACCGAAGCGCAGATGAAGGACGCGCATGATGACGTGGTGAACTTCATCAAGGCCTCGGACGATTATCAAAGCTGCGTCATTGGCGATCTGGATCGCCAGCGCCGCGAAGCCGCGAAGGCGAAGGATCCCAAGCCGCTTCCGCAGGGCGTTGTCGATACGGCCAACGCCAAGATCGCCGCCAATCAGAAGACGAAGGAAAAAGTGGGCGCGGAGTACAATGCTGCCGTTCACGATTACAAGGCCGCGCATCCGAAAGGCTGAGTCGTCTTTTTAAACTGTTTCGATGCCGCCGTCCGGAAACGGGCGGCGGCATTGTTATTTGGCCAAGTTATTTGAGATGCCGAGAATCGCGTATCGTTGCCAGCGAGATGAGTCGCGATCTTTCGTTGCGCGCCGTGGCGGCGGAAGCCGGTTATGCGCCCGCCGCCCTTTATGGCTATTTCGCGAACAAGGATGAGCTGCTCCTGGCGCTGGCCGCCGAAGATCTCTCCGGCCTCACGCGCGCCATGCGCGACGAGATGCAGATTCACGGCGGCGGCAAGCTGACCGCCGCTGCCGCCGTCGCGCTCGATCTTC
>SMFH01000089.1_pt1 | contig 15187 bp, 10 predicted proteins | sample 2456121 | NCBI WGS metagenome assembly SMFH01 (sample SAMN10132613, study PRJNA489261) | soil metagenome | isolation source: day120 antibiotic-silty clay loam soil | place: USA
AGGAACGTTGGCTTAGCGCCCCTTCAGAACCGCCGTCGCCTTGTCGAGTTGCGCGCTGTAGGCGTTGAGCGCATCCGCCGTCAGCGTCATGTATTTCACCGCGTCGTCGAAGCGTTCATCCTCGATCGCTTCGCGTATGCCCGGCAGAGTTTTGGCGCCATAGCCGGTATAGCGGCCGGGCGCATAGACCAGGTTCTTGAACCATGGACGGCCCGGCAGACCGACATCCGGCGCCAGCGTCTGATCGAGCGGCTGGATCGCAGCCCAAAGTTTCGTGCGCGCGTCTGGCGACAGTTTCGCGGCATTCGCCGCGAACGCATCGTCATAGGCTTTCGCACTCTTCTGCAGCTGCTTCACCGCATCGTCCATGGGCTTGAAGTCGAATTTGGGGACCTGTTTTAGCGCCGTCGGCGTACCGTTGGTCTTGGTGGGGTCTTCGGTATCGGTGAACACATGATCGGCGATGGCCTTGGCCTGGACCTCCGCGGCTTCACGGCGATTGTCGGCGAGCTTCTTCACTTCGCCCAGATACATCGCCACCGTGTCCGCGAAATCGCCCGCCTGCACAACCGGCACATCGGTGTTCGCCAGGCGAAGCACCATATGGCCCGCGGTCTTCGCGAGCAGCGCGTCATACACAAAGCCCGGATCGTCGAAGCGGCTGTGATGCTCGAAGGTGTCGTAGCGTGAATGGTAGTCGCCACCGCCGCCATCGCCCTCGCCGCCATAGCCGATGTTCAGCGCCGGCAGGCCCAGATGCTCGATATAGGCCGAATAGTCGGAACCCGATCCCAGCGGCCCCATCTGATAATCCTTGGCAGGATCGGCATCGATCTTGGCCTCGGCCTTGATGTCCTCGCGCGCCTTGGGATTCATGCCCTGCTCGCGCACCGCCGCGCGGCTGCGCTGCGAAACGCTGACATGCGCTTCCGGATCGGTGATGTCGTCGGTCACCTGATTGACGAAGTGCTGCAGATCGTGGCTGCCCTCCGCGCGCCAGAAGCCGCGGCCATTGCCGTCGGAGTTGATGTAGATGATCGCCTTCTGCTTCAGCTCGGCAGCATGTTCTTCCGCCCATTCCGTCGACCCCAGAAGACCCGGCTCCTCGCCGTCCCAGCTGAGATAAACGATGGTGCGTTTCGGTTTCCAGCCCGCCTTACAACGGATCGGATGCGCCATAGACCCAGCCGTCGCGGTGATTGCCGCGAACCACCCATTGATCGGGATATTCGCTGCCCTTCATCACGGCGACGACATCGTAAAGCGTCTTCAGGCTCCAGTCCGACTTCACCGCCAGATGAAGCTGCTGATCGCTCGGCCCCACGCGGTAGGTGATCGGCAATGCGCCGCGCCAATTGCCCGGCACAACGCGGCCCATCATCGACTTCAGAAGCACCGTCGCATCCGCATAGGAGATCGGCAGCGCCGGAATCTTCAAAATCGTCTTGGCTTCTTCGCGCGTGAGGCGCTTGGCGTCGGCGGTCGCACCGACGCCCGGGGTCAACGGATCGCCCGGATAGATGGTCATGTCCTGCACGGAGCCGCGCTGGATGCCTTGCGGCGGACGCGCCGGTCCTTCCGGATAGGCCGCGCCGGTGGCATAGCCGTCATCGGCCGGATCGGAATAGACGATACAGCCGACCGCGCCATGCTGTTGTGCGAGAAGCGGCTTCAATCCGCGCCAGCCCGCGCCGTAGCGCGCGATGACGATCTTGCCTTTCACGCTGATGCCCATGCGCTCGAGCTGCTTGTAATCGTCCTGCATGCCGTAATTGACGTAGACCATCGGCGCGGTGACATCGCCGTCGCCCTGATAGGCGAAATAGGCGGGCAGCGCGTATTCCTTCGCGCGCGATGTCGTGTCGCCGGGAACGGCCTTTTCCTGCAGCGTCGCCTTGAACGGCTTCTTGCCGAGGAGCTCGACGGTTTCGCTGATCGGCGTGGGATAGAGAACCTGGAACGTCTCTATATGCGCGTCCCAGCCATATTCCTTGAACTTCTGCAATTCCCATTCGGCGTTCAACTTGTCGTGTGGTGAGCCGACATGGTTCGGCTCCGCCGCCATGAGCTTCATCCAGTCGCGCAAATTGTCGGGATTGATATTGGCGTCGAAACTTTTTTCGAGCGTCGCCTGATCGGCGGTCACGGATGTGCCCGCAAAGGCTGTCACGCCCAATGCCAAAATGCAGCAGGCTGTCAAAGATGCGATACGATACATGGATTGGTGTCCCCCACGGGCGAGAAAAGCGCTCGGAAGGGATCGTATCGGTCAGGGCTTTTGAATCCACCCCAAAATCGCGGCATGTGCGCGCACCGCTTTTTTTGCAATGCACCATTGCGAAGCGAATATCGACGCGCGATCAGGCGGCTTGGGCCATCGCCGCGCGCAGGCCGAGTGCAGCCGTGGGATCATCGAGCTGACATGTGGCGAATTGATCTTCCGAACCTATGGCGTCGGTAAAGTCCACGCTCCGGGTCTGGCCGTTGATCAACGGCAGGCTCCGCGGCCCCGTCCAGCCGCGCGCCCTGAAGCTGACAGCCGGCGAAGTTGAGGCTGATGGCAATGGCGTTCTTCGCCGAAAGCCCGGTCAGCGGCCTGCCGACCACGAGTTTCTGCAACAGGCGAATATCCTCGCCGTCCAATATGCAATGCGTGCCCTGGGTGCCGCCGCTGACGATCCATTGCTGATGTGCATCGAGACGGCCTCGCAGTTCGTCGAAGCGGGCGACGGTCTGTGGCGTCACATCGGTCACGCACGTCTGCAGGTCTTCGGGAGAAATGTTGAGATCCTTCACGTTGACGCCGGTGAGCACCGCGCCCTTGAAGCTGGCATTGTTCAGCCGGGCCGACTTGAAGTCCGCGCCCTGCAGGAGCGCACCGTTGAAGTTCGCGCCGTCGAGCTTGGCGTTGCCGAATGACGCCTTTTTCAGCGAGCAGTTCGAAAAGTCGACACCCTGCGGTCCGTTCGCCGCGCGATTGATGATGGAGATGCCCTCGGGCGACATGAACATCATCATGGCCGCGCGCAGATCCGCATTGTCGAGCTTGGCGCCGGAAAGATTCGCGCCCTTGAGCGAGGCGCCGCGCAGATCGGCATATTGCAGATCGGTGTTGCGCAGATCGGCGCGCTGAAGATCGGTGCAATAAAAACTCGCGTTTCGGAAATTGGAACCGAACAGCGACGCATCCACCAAGGAGGAACCAGCGAAATCGATTTCCTTGAGCATCCGCTTCGCGAGATCGAGGCCGCTGAGATCCGCCATGCCAAGCTTCGCGCGCGCGCCGCCGCGGGACGCAACGAAACGCTCGTGCGAATCCAGCAGCTTATTCAGCTCGGCCTGTGTGCGCGCAACGCGCTGCTGACCATAAAGATTTTTCAACATGCCCCGATCCTTCGACGGCAACGTCGACGAAAGGAACTTTAGGCCGGAAAGAATAATTCAGACTTAACGGATAGTTTTCAGGGCGCTGCTGCACCATTTGTAAAATTTGCGACAAAGAAGACGAAAAGCAGCCGAAGTATTCGAAGCTTACCGCCGGCGATCGAGCGCCGTAAGGATTTCGGCGGCGAACAGCGAAAGCGTGTCGTCTCGCGCGCCCATGATGACGATCCGGTCGCCTTCGCGCGCAATGGCCAGAAGTTTGTCGCCACATTGCGCGCGGTCGGCAAAGGCAAACGCTTCACGGCCTTTGGCTTTCACGCCGTCGACGATCACCCCGCTGGAAACGCTGCGATCCGTCGTGCCGCCGAAATAGACCGGTTCGGACATGGTCAGCACGTCGCCGCTTGCGAGATTGTCTCCAAAGCAGGCGATGAACTCGTCTTTCATCAGCCGCAGAGGACCGAAGCCCTGCGGCTGAAACAAGATGAGCAACCGTCCGGGAAAGTCGTGTAGCGTGGCCAGCGTCGCCGCAATCTTGTCGGGGTTGTGCGCGAAATCGTCGATCACCGTGATACCGTGCGCCGTGCCGACGGTTTCGAGCCGCCGCTTTATGCCGCTAAAACGCGACAACGCATCGACGGCATCTGCCAACGGCACACCCACGGCGCTGACCGCTGCCAGCGCGGCAAGCGCATTGGATACGTTATGCCGCCCCGGCACCTGGAGCCGCGCGCCGAACGTGCGCCCCTCGGCGCGCATATTGAACGCCACGCCGTCGGGTCTCGGTGCCATATCGGCGGCAACGAAATCGGCCTCGGAATCCAAAAGGCTGTAGGTCAGCTTTTTATCAAGCGGCAATCGCGCCGCAAGCGCCGCGGTCTCCGAATTGTCGAGATTGAGAACCGCGATCTTCGCCTTCGCCGTGAAATCGGCGAACAACATGCGCAACTCGTCCATCGTCTTGTGGTCGAGCGAGATATTGTTCACCACCGCGACATGCGGCGTATAGCGCGCGATGGAGCCGTCGCTTTCATCGACTTCGCTCACGAAGAGAGTGCTCTTGCCGACCAGCGCACTGGCGAAGGGCGCATCGGGGGTGGCGAAATTCTTCATCACCGCGCCGTTCATCACGGTCGGGTCGCAGTTCAGCGCGGAGAGAATCCAGCCGATCATGCCGGTCGTCGTGGACTTCCCACTGGTTCCCGCTACGCCGATGCTTTGCGCGGAAGCATTGAAAAGTTCTGCCAGGAGCTGCGCCCGCAGCACCAACTGCGCGCCGACCGCGCGCGCCTTGGCCACGTCGGGGATGGTATTCTCCACGGCCGCGGAGGCAACGACGATCGTTCCAGGGTCGGTGATGCCCGATCCGTCCTGCGCAAAGAGCGTCATGCCCTGCGCGCGCAGAAAGGCAAACTTCTCCGGCGTGCGCCCCTGATCCAGCGCCCGGTCGGAGCCGGACACGGCAACGCCCTTGCCGCGCAGGATGAGCGCCAGCGGCAACATCCCGCTGCCGCCGATGCCGCAAAAGAAATAAGGCCTGTCGAGAGTCATCGCCGGAAGCTATAAGCGGGTTCGGGCCGTGACAAGCGATTGGCAAGGGGCATGCGCGGAAGGACATTCAGGATAGGCGTCGTGGCGCCCGCATCGCGCCTCGATCCCGCCATGCCCGAGAGGGTCGTCGCACTGTCGCGGGCGCTCTATGGCGATGAAGCGCCGGACATTGTTTTTCATCCGCAATGCTTCCTCTCCTGGGGCCATTTCGCCGGTGAAGATTCGGCGCGGGCGCAAGCCTTTCTGGATATCGCCAACGATGAGAGCTTCGATGCGCTCTGGTTCGCGCGCGGCGGTTACGGTTCCAACCGGATCGCGCCGGATGTGCTTTCCGCATTGAAGCCCGCGGCCCGCAACAAGACCTATATGGGCTATAGCGATACCGGCTTTCTGCTAGCGGGCTTATACAAAGCGGGCTTTGCGCATCTGGCCCACGGGCCCGTCATCGCCGATCTGAACCGGCCCGGCGGCGAGGAGGCGATCACGCGGGGCCTGCGTTATCTTTTCGAACGCGACGCCGCGGCTTTGGAGCCGTCGGTTTCGAACGCAACGCTATCCGCCGCATTCAACATGGCGATCCTGAACAATCTCATCGGCACGGACCTGATGCCGGATCTGTCGGGTCATGTCGTGATGCTCGAAGAGACCTCAGAATACATGTACGCCATCGACCGCATGTGTTTTCACATCACCGCCCACGCGCCCATGAAGAGGCTGGCCGGCATAAGGCTGGGGCGTTGCAGCGCCATCCCCGACAACGATCCGCCCTTCGGACAGACCGAAGAAGAGGTCGTAAAACACTGGTGTGCGGTTTCAGGCATCCCCTATCTAGGCCGGGCCGATATCGGTCATGACGTGGCCAACAAGGTTGTTCCTTTCGGCCGCCTGGCGAAGGTGTGATCGTCTGCACTTCTTCATCACCCCGATATGCGATGAACTGTGATCACGTGTTGAGAACGCGGGGGTGGGGTAGCATGCCGTTGGAGCCTGTTCTGCTGGCGATGCTGATCTTCCAGATCAAGCATTTTCTTTGCGATTTCGTCTTGCAGACCACGAACCAGGTTCTCAACAAGGGCCGCTATCTGCACATGGGCGGCATCACCCATGCTGGGCTTCACATGTTGGGATCGCTGCCTGCCCTGCTGGTCTTGACCCATGCGGCGCCGCTGATCGCGGCGCTTCTTCTGACCGAATTCCTGATCCACTACCATATCGATTGGGCGAAAGTGCAGGTCGACCGGGCGCTGCGGCTCAACGACACCAACAGCCTCTATTGGACTGTCTTCGGATCGGATCAACTGATCCATCAGCTGACATATATGGGGATGATCTTTGTAACGCTGCGCTTCGCTTGAGCGCTGTTATTCTTCTTTTTCGTCCGACCCGCCCGCCATGCGTGAAAAGAATGCGCGCATGCGCGACAGAATATCGCGTTCCACGGCGCGCTTGTCCACGCGGCGGTTTGCGAGCGCGTCGATCTCCAGCTGGCGCTGCGCCAGAACACGGCTGAAACGCTCGAACAGTTCGGGATTCTTCTTCAGCATGCCGTCGATGGTTTCGCGCGTGATCTCCAGCGCGCGCAAGCGCGTCAAGGCGATCACCGTCGCCGTGCGCGGAGCGCCCGTCATGAGCGACATCTCGCCGACAACATCGCCTGCGGCACTGACCGCGACTTCCTGCTGCTCGCCGCTGGGAGAATTTATGGCGACGCTGATCGCGCCTTCCAGGACGATGAACATGGAGACCGCCGCATCACCCTGCCGCATCAGGACGCTGCCCTTGGGCAATTCGATCGGATGGCAATCCGCACCGAGCGCTTCGCGCTCTTCGGTGCTAAGGGCGTTGCGGAACAGGCCGGTATTGGTCAGCGCTTCCTGGATTTCGCGCGGCTCCAGCAGATCGCGGATGTCCGGCGGCGGCGTCATCTCGATCTGTGTCACCGGCATGGGCAGCTCGTTTTGCAACGCCACATCCTGCAACGCACACAACATATGCGACTTGGCGACTGTCGGAGAGCATTGGTTCGGGAAAAACCAGAAGCGGACGCGATAGATCATCGCGTCGGATGTCAGGGTGGTTACGATCACCTCCGGATCCGGCGTGCGCGAAAGACCGGGATGGCGCACAACCTTGTATGCCTCGCCCAGCAGCATATCCATCACGCGGTCTGCGGGCAGGCGCGCATCGAAGCCGACGTCCACCTCGAGCCGCTTGGGGCCGACAGGAAGGCTGTGATTGATGAAGGTATTGGCTGTGAAAAGATGGTTCGGGACGCTCGCCGCCCGGCAACTGATCGGAAGAAACCGTCACCCAGTCGCCGATGGAATAAGACCCTTCCATGTTGGTCGAGATGCCGGAAACGATGTCCTGGATATCGGGCTGCAGCGCCACGCCGATGCCGGCCGCGATCGCGATGCTGCCGGCCGCGATCCCGCCCAGGGAAAGGCCCTCCTGCCACCACAATGCGAAGGTGATTCCGATCGCGACAAGAAAGACCGTGATGATGTCCTGAATGAGCTTGGGCGTTTCGCGATTGCGCCGCTGCTTGAGATGGCTTTCCCAGTAGAAATGCCGAATCAACCGGTCGATCACGAATGCGATGGAGATGATCAGCGCCGACGTCAGCAGGCGCTCGACACTGCTCTCGTGCCCCGGCGCATAGTCGCTGATGAGCGGACCACCGAACAGGCGCGCCAGGAGAAGGAGAAACGCGACGAGGAACGTCCAGAACATCATTTCTCGGTCATCTTGAATTCGACCCCTTCATGGCCCTGCGCGAGGCGCTCGGCATGCCACCTTATACAGGAATCGCCGGGCGCTTCAGCCGCCAGTGCGGCAAACATCGCCTTGGCCTCCGGGGCCAGCGCCGCCGTCTTGGCGAAGGCCGCCCGGTAAGGCTCCAGCAGCTCCGCGGAACGGCTCTGCGGATGCAATGGCTCCCAGACCATGGTGGGGACCGTTTTGCCCTTCAGGATCACCGAGGCGATCTCGCGGAATTGCACGTCGTTGCAAAGCGCGCGCGTTTCGCCGCTGACGCAGATATGCGTGCCGAACTGCTTGTTGAGGCCTTCGAGGCGCGAGGCCGCGTTCACCGCGTCGCCCTGTGCCGTATAGCTCAGACGGGTCTTGGAGCCGAAATTTCCGACGGCTGCCGGGCCGGTCAGAACGCCGATGCGGGTGATGCCGAAATCGAGGTTCTTCTCCCGGTAGCGGCGGCGGAAATCCTCGGCGAAATTGTCCATGTCCAGCGCGCATTTCACGGCGCGTTCGGCGTGATCGGGAAGATCGTAGACCGGCACGTTGAAGATCGCGAACACCGCATCGCCGATGAACTTGTCGACCATGCCGTCATGCGTCTGCACGACCTGCGTCATGCCTTCGAGATATTCGTTGATCAGCTCCGCCAGTTCTTTCGAATCCATGTTTTCGGAGAAGGTGGTGAAATCGGCGATATCGGTGAAAAGATACGTCATCACGCGGCGCTCGGCTTCCAGCGAAGCGCGCTCGGGATGGGCGACGAGAAAGTCCACCACTTTCGGCGACAGATAGCGGGAGAACATGCCCTGTATCTCGAACCGCTGCCGCCGCGCCTGCAGGCCGGTCAGCGAATCCATGACGATGAAACTCAGGATCATCGCCAGAGAAGGCGACAGAAGCCCGACAACGATTCCGCTGTAATTGTAGAAATAAAGACCACCGATGCAGTAGCCGGCGACAATGGCCAATAACGCGGCAACACGCGGCGCGAGGTGAAAATTGAGCACGCCCATTGCCGCGCCGAACATGGAAAGCACCAGCGCGATCAGAAGATTGGTCTTCCAGCCGGCAAAGGGCGAAACCGCGCCGTCCAGCAAGGTTGAAATGCCATAGGCATGCGCGAAAACGCCCGGCATCACGCCGTCGGCGGAAATGGTCGCAAGCGGCGTGCGGTGCCGGTCCACCAAGGTCATGTCGGAGCCGACCAGGATGATCCTGTTCGCGAACAGCGCGGGGCCAACGGCTTTCATCATCGCCGGCGCATATTGATTCACGGTCCATGCGCCGGTTTCAAAGTAATCGTAGCGCTGTCCTTTGGGCGGCTTTCGCCAGACGATGGTTTCGGTCTTGTCGGCAGTTTTCACGCCGAACCGCTCTGCCAGTGCACGTTCGAAGCTGAGCAGATAGCGGCCGTCGGCGACCTTCATGCCCGGATGGATCGTCCGCACGATGCCGTAAGAGTCTTTCGGCAGGTCGGGCGTAGCACGGTCCTTTTCCGGGACAAAGGAGCGGAGGAATTGAAGCTGCTTCGGCGTGACGTTGTCCGGCTCTTCGGTATAGGCAATGACCAGCGGCGTTTTCATGTTGCGGATGACGCGCTCCAGCGCGGCATCTTTCGCGGGCTCGGTGGGCTGGTCGAAAAGAATGTCGATTCCGATGACGCGCGGATGGGATTCATCCAGGCGCGTCAACAGTTCCGCGAGCATTCCACGATCTATGGGCGAGCGATACGGCAGATGGTGAAGCGTATCTTCGTCGATGGCGACAACGCGGACGCGGTCATCGCTGGGCTGATCGTGCGCGGCGAAGGCGAATTCGATGTCTTTGATGAAATTGTCGGCGTTGGTTAGCGGCTGGAACTGATCGACCGCCAGAACCGCCACGGAGGCAGCGATGGCGGCCACAACGACAAGCGTGACGATCGAACTGAAATGGCGGCCGCGCAACAGGCTGCGCGCGCGATCAACCGCACCGGCAAAATTCATCTGGACGCGCGCAGCAACGCCTCAGCCTGCGGGCCGCACCCCTTCTGCAACATCCATGCGGCACGCATCTGGTCGTTCGAAAGAGATGCTGGAACGGTGGTGATCGAAACGGCGGTTTCGTTGCCGTTCATGGAGATAAAATAGCTCGCATCGCCATGCACGCCCATGCTGCGTTTCATATCGAGTTCGGTTTCGCCGCGCGGCCAGTCGGCCTGCGCCTTCCAGCTGCGGTCCGCCGGCATGATCGAAACGGCGGTAGCCTTGTCCGCTACCGGACGCCACAGAACCGGTTGCTGGCCTTCAAGCAGGCACTCGCTGCCGGGATGCACCGCATCGAGCAACCAGGGCTTGGGAAGCGTGACCTTGCCGGTTGCACGCGTCGTACCGATTTCACCGAGGCGTCCGTTGTTGTTGGAAGCCAGCGCGCCCAAAGCGGCCGCGAGTTGAACGCCCTGCGATGCGATCGGCGCCTTCTCGTAAGGCCCATCCAGCTTGATGGTTTGCCCGCTGTCGGAGATCAACGTCAGATGCTGCCCCGCCTTGAGCACCAGCGGCTTCGTCGGATCGACGATCGCGCCGACCTTGAGATTCACGCTACGCGCTTCAACGACGACATATTGTGCCGCCTGCGCCGCGCCGGCGAAGAAGGAAAGCCCCAGAACACCAGCGAAGAGAATCTTGCGCATTTTCATGGATGCTCCGCATTGACAAGTTGTGCACTGCGTTCGGCGCCCGCCGAAAGAGCTTCGCCATCGCCGATAACGGTGAATGCAGCCCAGTTGAAGGGATGTGCCGTCGCGCCTTGCGCGATCAGCGCCAGCTGCGACTGACGAAGCGCTTCAGCCACACCGCGCAAACGATGGGAGCGGTCGAAGACGCCGGTCATCAAGGTGGCGGTGGCGGCCGAAGGCACTTCCCAATGGCTGGCGAGCACCGCACGCGCACCGGCCGCGAAGAACGCATCGGAGAGCCCGTCCAGCGCGCCGCCGCCAAGGCCGTCCGCAGCTGCGGCCGTGTTGCAGGCCGAAAGCACGACAAGATCGGCGTTGAGGCGCAGGGCGGATATCTCGCTGGCGGTCAACATCCCGTCCGTAGCGGTGGTGGCCGTTCCGACAGGGGGAGACAGCGCCAGAGCCGGCTCGCTTTCGCAATGCATCTGTCCCGGCAGGATGCCATGCGTCGCGAAGTAGACGACGCCATATTGATCGAGTGGCTGCGCGCGCAGATTTGCTTCGGTGGCCTGGGCGCCCAGAAGGATCGTCGCGTTGGCGCCGCCCAGGCGGGCGCCGACGGTCTGCACTTCGCCCGCCGTTCCCGGCAGCGGCGGCAGCGCACGCAACAGATTTGGCGAAACGGGACCAGCTTCGCGGCATGAGCTGGAAAGATCGGACAAGGCTTTCGCGCCTGCCGCGCCCGATGACCCCTGGAAGGTCGGTGCGCCGAGACCGAGGAACGGACGCGGCGCAGGATTGTGATGTGCCGCCTGCTGCTTCAGCGAAATCAACGCCCGCGGCGAAGGCGTTTCGCTGATCGCGAAACGCTTCACCAGCCACGCCGCATTGACGTAATCGCGGCTGTCACCCGGATCGCGCGTGACAAGCAGCGAAAGCGGGAAGCTGGACAATGCAGAGCCGGGAACAACGATGAGATGATCCACGCCTGTAAGCTGAGCTTCGACCGGCGCGAAGAGAACCTGATAAAGCGCATAGGAATTCTTCAGGCTGAAATCGGGCACACGGCCGAGCGCCGGAACGAAGGCCGCACGTAGATCCGACACATCCGCCGTCAAGGCGTCCCGCCCGATCGCCAGCGGAACGGAAGTGAAGCTGTTCCGGCGCAGGATGAGGGCGTAGCTCGACGACTCGCCGATGATGAACGACACCATCGCATCGCCGTCGGCGAGCTGGCTCTGCACCGCGGACAGGTCGGCGGAACCAGGATGCGCCATGTCCGCGTATGCCGGGTAACTCTGGCGAACCTGCGTGGCAAGATCGTCGGCATGGGTCGAGGCGAACTTCACCTTTTCGCTCAAAGCCCGTTCGCGATCGGAATCCCGCTCGTCGTTCGGGCGCGCGATTTCGGCGGCGAGTTCGACCTGCGCACGATTGCGCTCGGTCGCGGCCTGTTGCAATTGGAAGACGAGGCCGGAAAGCGCGCTGTTGCCAGCCGCCTCGCGCGCCGCGACGCGTGCAATCGTCTGATCGGCAACGCCCGTGTTCGCGAACTGGCTGGTGCGGAAAATTTCCGCATCGCGGGCCGCCTGATCGGCGCTGCTGCCGTTGCCCATATCGGCGGCAATGAACTGGACGATGTCATCGGGATAGATTTGCGCGCGCGTAACCGGATCTTTGGCCGCAATTGCGAACGCGATCCGGAAGGCATCCAGTGCCGGACCGTAGAGTTGCTGGCGCGTGTAGAATTCCGCGAGACGCAGGTTGGAAAGCGCTGTCGGCGCCGTGTTGCCGAACACTTGCGTGTCCAGATCGCGGGCGTCGCGCAAATCGTGTTCGGCGGTCACGACGCGACCCTGCCGCTCGTTGATCTGGCCCATCAGTGCGACGGTATCCGAGCGCCACCAGAGCGGCAGGCCCGGCTCTTCGCTGACGATCCAGAGCGATTCTTCCGCGGCCGCGCGTGCGCTGGCAAGATCGCCGACGCGCAGGGCCATGGCCGCCTCCACGCGCAGATCATGTGCGAGTTCGCCCTGGCTGATCGCGGCAATCGATGCGCCGGAGGGATCGGAGGCGGAATTCTGCTTCGTCGCCGCGGCGATTTCGGCGCGGCGCGCGGCCGTCGCCTGGCGCGCGAATTTCAGAGCATCGTCATAGTGCCGCTGGTTCGCGGCATCGAGCGCCGAGTAAGAGTCGAACCGCGCCCGCGCGCTATCGTCCGACGAGGCCTCGATGATCGGGCCGGCGCTGTGAAACAGCGCGCCCGCTTCGGAGAAGCGGCCCTGGTTGCTGACCTGCAGCGCCAGCTCGGTGAGGGTCTGGCCCACGACAATGGAGTTGGGACCGAACAGTTGCTGTTCGACGGTGAGCGCATCGCGATAGCTTGCTTCGGCCGACGCATAATTATCGGCAGCCGCTGCCAGCCTCGCCGCCTCTATCGATTTCTTGTACCCGGCATAGTCCGAGCCCGAAGCCTGCGCGGCGCCGTTCGACAGCTGCGAGCGCATCGCCTGAAGCGCCGCGCCGGAATCGGCAGCGGCGACGGCAACGTGGCCTTGCGTTGCGATGGCGTTCTGCAGCGCCGGCAGAGACGATGGAATGCCCTGCGCGCGATAGAATTCGCTTCCGGATTCCATGCCGATGAGAACACGCGGCCAGCCGCTGCTCTTGAGCGTGCAAATCCGCATGACAATGTGGCCGAACCAATGCGGATCGCCGCAGTTCGCATCCACGGCGGGAAGTGTCAGAAGGCTTTCGGCCGCTCTTTTGTGTTCCGCCGCATCGGCGGAAGCGCCCAGCTTGAGCTGAACGGCCGTCACCTCTCCGGACGTGCCGGATGTGGAGCCGCAACTGATCTTCAAAGAGTCGCCAATGGCGAGCGTGCCGGATGATTTGCAGCTTTCACCGGCAAGGTTCTTGCCGAGATCCGCCGCGTGGGCCGCCGATGCGATCGTGAGGCCGAATGCTGCTGCCAGCAAAAAGTGAGTGTGTTTTACCACCGCCAAAGGGCCTCGTTACCCCAGCTTGAGTAATCCTCGTCCGCGGGCGGAATGCCCGTCGGATTGTTTCGCGTCAGCGTGACGATCTGCTTCAGCATGCCCGGGATGAGCGTCTTGCTGGTGATGTAGATGGTCTTGCCTTCACCGAGCGATTGACCGACGGACTGGGCCACGCTGTCGGACGCGACCTGCCCTTCCGAATTGGAATTGTCGGCGAGTTGCTCCAGCGGCGTCAGTCCTTTCGACGGGCTGCTCTGGCTGGAAAAATTGAACGACGTAATCGACGGCGTCACGGAGACCAGTTGCAGGTTGAAGGCGTCCGGTCCTGTCGTATTTTTGGTGATGGACGCGACAGAACCTTGCGTCCCGGCATTGACGCTTCCTGCGGGAAGCGTTCCGGTCACCGTGCCTGCGCCCGTGGCGTTGCCGAGGCCCGTGGAAGCGCCTGGAGCGGTACCGGGAATGTAGGTGATATCCGTTCCCTGACCGAGCGTGACCTGACCGCTGACATTGCCGGTACCGGTCTTCGACGCATCGCCGTTGCCGATCTGCGCGTAGCCGTTGGCGCCCGTGTTGCTTCCGGTGAGCGTAAGGTCGGCGACGGTCACGTTTCCGCTGATGACGAAATTCACCGTCGCACCGGCGGCGGGCTTGTTCTCGCCCTGCCCGCCATTGCCGATTTGCGCGAAGGAATTCGCGCCGGTACCGGCTGTGAGCGTCAGAGGATCATTGCCGTTGTGCGTGTTCGGCGCGGCAACCGCCACCGCGATGTTTCCGGAAATCGTGCCGCCCGAACCATTGGCCGCGCCGTTGTTCAGGAAATTGCCGCCTTGGCCGATCTGGGCATAAGCATCGAGGCCGCCACCGACAAGGCGGATTGCGTTGGCGGCATTGACGGTGACATCGCCGCCCAATGTGGCCGTTCCGTTGAGCGACTGACCGGACTTGTACCCGCCATGGCCGATCTGTGCGTAGCTTCCCGTGCCGCTGCCCGCCTGAAGAAGAACGATCTCGCCGCTGACGGTGACAAGGCCGGTTTCGGAATAGCCGCCGGAGTTGCTGTTGCTTTCCGCGCCACCATTGCCGATCTGCACATAGGCTTCCTGGCCAGCGCCGCCGTTCAGCGCAATCTGGCCGCTGGCGGTCACAGAGATCGCGGCGTTGCTCGATCCGGCAACATTATAGCCGCCATTGCCGATCTGCGTGTAATAGCCCGTTGCGCCGCCGCCGGTCAGCGTGACGTTGCCGGACAACGTGGCGATGATCGCGCCACTGCCGGCACCGTGATAGCCGAGCTGTGCATAGCCATTCACGGCAGAGAGCAGCAGGTTTCCGGCTGTGAACGTCGTGACGCCACCTTGCGAGCCGACCGCGACCCCGCTGCTGGCGGTAGCGCCGCCAATGACGATGGTGCCGGCCGAAACGACGCTGATGTTTCCAGTCCCGGAATTCTGGACGGAGCCGTCGAAAACGATATCGCCGCCGGAGCCAAGCGTCAGACTCGAAGCGTTGGAATAGGCGGCCCCATGAATCGTGAGGGCAGCGGCATCGTAAAGCGAAACATCGCCGCCGCTCGACCATGATGCCGTTGTGAAGTGGTTGCCGCTGTTGTTCAGCGCAATCGCGCCGCTGGCGGTGAGGGCCAAGGCCTGCGCGCTGATCGCACCGCTCTGGCCGATGGATCCGCCGCTGCTCAAAGCGAGATCGCCGCTAACGCTGGCGCCGGAAATCGTCAGGCTGTTGGCATCGTAAACCGAAACATTGCCGCCGCTCGACAACGAGGCCGTGGTGAAGCGGTTGCCGGTATTGTTCAGCGCAATCGCGCCACTGGCCGTGACGG
>SMFH01000158.1_pt1 | contig 14983 bp, 12 predicted proteins | sample 2456121 | NCBI WGS metagenome assembly SMFH01 (sample SAMN10132613, study PRJNA489261) | soil metagenome | isolation source: day120 antibiotic-silty clay loam soil | place: USA
GGTCTTCAAGATCTTCGCTTTCGCGCTGGCGCTGGAAGACCACACGATCACCTTCGACACCACTTTCCCGGTCGGCTCGGGTTTCAAGATCGGGCGCTTCACCATCCACGACGCCGAACACATGCCGGCCGTCATGATGGCGAAGGATATTCTGGCGGAATCATCCAATGCGGGAACGGCGCAGATCGCTCTCCGCTCCGGCCCGCAACGCCAGCGCGCCTGGCTCCAGAACCTCGGGCTGCTCCAAAGCGTGCGCACGGAAATCCCCGAACGCGCGCGGCCGCTTTATCCGTCCAACTGGGGCCAGGTCGAAACCGCAACCATTGGCTTTGGCCACGGCATCTCCGTCACGCCGCTGGCGTTCGTGACGGCGGCGGCCGAGATCGTGAATGGCGGGCGCCGCATCCGGCCGACATTCCTGAAGCAGGCCGGCGATCGCCGCGGCGAACAAATCCTGAAACCGGAAACCAGCCTGCGCATGCGGGAATTGCTGCGTTACGTGGTGACCAACGGAACCGGCAGGAACGCGGACGTTCCGGGATACGATGTCGGCGGAAAAACCGGCTCCGCGGAGAAAAACGAAGGTGGCCGTTACATCGCCCACAAATTGCTGACGTCTTTCTGCGCCGTTTTCCCCATCGACAACCCGCGCTATCTGGTGTTTGTGATGCTCGACGAGCCCCACGGCGAAAGCGCCGTGATGGCGCTGGCGGGTCACACCGCCGCCCCGCTCGCTGGCGACGTGATCGCGCACATCGCACCCATGCTCGAAATGCCGCCTTCGGCCGTCGTCCCCGTTCCGGCCAAGGGAAATTCATAATGGAACCACAATCGGGGACGAGAGTGGTGCCGGGTAAGGTGGGCAAAAGCCCGATGGAATCCGTTGCCGAATTCGCCGGTCTCGCGAGCGACAGCCGCGAGGTGAAACCCGGCTATCTCTTTGCCGCATTATCCGGCACGCGCGCGAATGGCGCGGCGTTCATGTCGGATGCGGTAAAGCGCGGCGCGGTGGCGGTGCTGGCACGTCCCGAAGCACGGGGCGACGCAGAAAAGCTCGGTGTTCGTTTCATTGCCGATGAGAATCCGCGGTTGCGCCTGGCGCGTCTGGCCTCGAGATTTTTCGCCGCGCAACCCAAAACCGTTGCGGCCGTTACCGGCACGAATGGGAAAACCTCGGTGTCGGTTTTCCTGCGGCAGATCTGGGCGGCGCTCGGCTATAGCGCGGCCAGCATGGGGACGATCGGCGTGGTCACGCCCAAGGGCGAGATCGCGCTGGCGCATACGACGCCGGATCCGATCGAAGTGCATCGCATCCTGAAGAAGCTCACGCTCGATGGCGTCGATCATTTGGCGCTGGAGGCCTCCAGCCACGGTCTCGATCAGTACCGCCTGGATGGCGTTGAAGTGTCCGCCGCAGCGTTCACCAACCTGACGCGCGATCATCTCGACTATCACAAGGATTTCGATGCTTACCTCGCGGCCAAGCTGCGGTTGTTCACGGAAATCGTGAAAGCGGATGGTGTCGCGGTTGTGAACGCCGATGAGCCCAACGCCGGTGCATTCATTGCGGCCGCAAAAGCCCGCAGCCTGAAGCTGATCACCGTTGGCGAAAAGGGCGACACGCTGAAGCTGATGGCGCGCGCACCCAAGGCCCATGGCCAGGAACTGACGGTTCAATTTGCCGGAAAATCTCACCAGATCGTATTGCCGCTGGCCGGAGACTTCCAGGCATCGAATGCGCTCGTTGCAGCGGGTCTTGCCATCGGGTTGGGCGATCCCGCCGAAAAGGTCTTTATGGCGCTCGCGCGTTTGAAAGGCGCGGCCGGCCGTCTTGAAAAAGTTGCCTATGCGAAGTCCGGCGCCGCCATCTATGTCGATTATGCGCATACGCCGGACGCGCTGGAAACCGTGCTGAAAGCCATCCGGCCGCATGTCGCGAACAAGCTGCATATTGTTTTTGGATGCGGCGGCGATCGGGACAAGGGCAAACGTCCCCTGATGGGCGCCGCTGCCGCGCGTCGTCGTCACGGGACCGAGTGCGAACGAAGTCGTGATGGAGCACCGGGCCGTTACCTCGAGGTTCGGCCGGTCGGCGCTCGACGTCGATGTCGACCCGATCAAAGCGGCCATCGCGCTTGGCGGCCATGCGGCGGAGGCCGCATGAGCGCGCTCTGGGCATCCTCGGAAGCGGAAGCGGCGACATTGGGCCGTGCCAGCGCCGCATTTGCGTCCATGGGCATCTCCATCGACACGCGCACGCTGAAGCCTGGCGATCTCTTCATTGCCTTGAAGGGTGACGCGCGCGACGGACACGAATTTGTAAAGGCAGCGTTCGATGCAAAAGCGTCGGCAGCGCTCGTCTCGCACACGCCGGATGGCGTGAAGGGGCCGCTGCTCACCGTCGGCCATGTTCAGCGCGGCCTGGAAGATCTGGCGCGGGCGGCGCGGGCGCGTAGCCACGCCAAAATCATCGCCGTCACCGGCAGCGCCGGAAAGACGACGACGAAGGAGATGTTGCGGCTTGCATTCGGTGCGCTCGGCAACACCCACGCGTCCGCGGCCTCCTACAACAATCATTGGGGCGTGCCGCTCAGTCTCGCGTCCATGCCGCGCGAAACCGCATTCGGCGTGTTCGAAGTCGGCATGAATCATTTCGGCGAATTGCGCAATCTTGTCAGCTTTGTGCGTCCGCATGTGGCGCTGGTCACGACCATCGCACCGGCCCATCTGGAATTTTTCGGAAATTGCGAAGCCATCGCGGACGCGAAGTCCGAAATATTCGAGGGAATTCTACCGGGCGGCACGGCACTCATTCCCGCCGACAGCGAATATGCTGCACGCCTCATGACACGTGCGAAGCAAGCAGGCGTCAGCCGCGCGATGTCTTTTGGCACCAAGGGTAAGGACGCCAGGCTTATCGGTTTCCAAGAAACCGAAGACGGCATGAAAGTGCGGAGCGAAATCCTCGGCCGTCCCGTCGATTTCCGGGTTGGAGCGCCGGGCGCGCATATCGCTGGAAATGCCGTTGGGGCTTTGCTGTCCGTCGCGGTTTTGGAAGGCGATGTGCTGAACGCAGCAGCCGCGCTTTCACATTTCGCGGCACTCAAGGGCCGCGGCGCTCGTTTCAAGGTGAAAGCCGGAACGGGAAGCGCGGAAATTATCGATGAGAGCTACAACGCCAATCCGGCCTCCATGGCCGCGGCGCTCGCACTGCTCGGGTCAGCCAAAGCCAAGCGCCGCATAGCCGTGCTGGGCGACATGCTTGAGATGGGTTCGAACGGCCCTGCGCATCACGCCGATCTTGCGGCGCCGATCGAAGCGGCGCGCGTGGACAGCGTCTATCTCAACGGGCCTCAAATGAGATCGTTGTGGGAGACGCTTTCCACGTCGCGGCGCGGTGCCTATGCCCAGACGTCTGCGGAAAACGCGCCGCTGATAGCGGGGGCGCTGCAGGACGGCGACGTGGTGCTCGTCAAAGGTTCGTTGGGCAGCCGGATGGCCGCGATCATCGACGCGCTGAAGGCGCGTGGGTTGGCGGATTAAAGGGGGAACCGGTGTTTCATTATTTTCTTTTTCCGTTGGCGGATCGCTTCGCGGCCTTCAACATTTTCCGTTACATCACGTTCCGTGCGGGCGGCGCGTTGATGACGGCGTTGCTGATCGCCTTCCTCATCGGCCCCCCGATGATCGCGTGGTTGCGCGCGCGCCAGGGCAAGGGCCAGCCGATCCGCGCCGATGGTCCGCAGCGCCACATCGTGGAAAAGCAGGGCACGCCCACGATGGGCGGTCTGATGATCCTGATCTCCTCCGTTATCGCCACGCTGCTCTGGGCCGATTTGACCGATCTCTATGTCTGGATCGTGTTGCTGGTGACGTTGAGTTTCGGTCTCCTCGGTTTCGCGGACGACTATCAGAAAGTCACTAAGCGCTCCTCTGCAGGCATCAGCGGGCGGGCGAAGCTCATCGTGCAGTTCATCGTCGCCGTTCTGGCAAGCTATGCAGTGATGAAAATGGAAGGGCCTCCTCTCGCCGGAGGCGTCGCCATTCCTTTTCTCAAGCAGGCGCTCATTCCGCTCGGCTGGGGGTTTCTCGTTTTTGGAATGCTCGTGATTGTTGGCTCGTCGAACGCGGTGAACCTCACCGATGGCCTCGACGGATTGGCGATCGTGCCCGTGATGATCGCGGCGCTGGCATTCGCGTTGATCGCTTATCTCGTCGGCAACATAAAATTCTCTGACTATCTTCAGCTGCACTACGTTGCCGGCACCGGAGAACTATCGGTGTTTCTGGCGGCGTTGCTTGGCGCGGGACTGGGCTTTCTTTGGTACAACGCGCCGCCCGCGATGGTTTTCATGGGCGACACGGGCTCGCTGGCGTTGGGTGGAGCGCTCGGTGCCGTTGCCGTCGCCACCAAACATGAAATCGTGCTTGCCATTATCGGCGGTCTCTTCGTGCTCGAAGCCGTGTCGGTGATCATCCAGGTGACGTCATTCAAGCTCACCGGCAAGCGCGTCTTCAAGATGGCGCCCATCCATCATCATTTCGAACAGCTGGGCTGGAAGGAATCCACCGTCGTTATCCGCTTCTGGATCATTGCCGTGGTATTGGCGCTTATCGGTCTTTCGACATTGAAGTTGCGGTAGGCTCATGATCGTTTCCACCACCTTCGCGAAAATGGATGTCGCCGTCTTCGGACTGGCGCGGTCCGGCGTCGCGTCGGTGAAGTCGCTTGTGGAAGGCGGCGCGCGGGTATTCGCGTGGGACGACAAGGAAGAAAACCGGGCGGCGGCGAAGAAGGAAGGCGCCATCATTCAGCCTTTTGCCGAATGGCCGTGGACGCGCATCAAAGCGCTGGTGTTGAGTCCTGGCGTCCCGCTGACACATCCAGTGCCGCACGATGTCGTTGTCGCAGCAAAAAATGCGGGCGTGGAAATCATCGGCGATATGGAATTGTTCGCACGTGAAATCCGCGGCGACAGATTCCAACCGGGCCGCGCGCCGGTAATTGCCGTTACCGGTACCAACGGTAAATCCACAACAACCGCCCTCATCGGCCACATTCTTTCGGAATGCGGATTTGCGCCGGAAGTGGGCGGCAACATCGGAAAATCGGTTCTCGATCTTGCGGCACCGGATGCAAAAACCGTTTATGTGCTGGAGGTCTCTTCTTACCAGATCGACCTGGCGCCCGGGCTCACGCCGGATGTTTCCGTCCTGACGAACATCACGCCGGATCACATCGATCGCCATGGAAGTCTTGAAGGGTACGCGGCCGTGAAGGCGCGCCTTCTCGCGCAGACCGACAAGACAGGAAAAATCTGTATCGGTGTGGATGGCGCTTTGACGGCGGCGATTTTCACGCGGTTCTCGTCCGGCGGGGGCGCTGAAACGGTCCCGGTATCGGTCGGCAAGGTTCTGGGGCGCGGCATCTTCGTTCTTGATGGCGCGCTCTATGATGCGCAAGGCCAGCGCGCGGCGCAAGTCATGAACATGTCCATCGCGCCGTATCTTCCCGGCAAGCACAATTGGCAAAACGCAGCGCTCGCCTATGCCGCGGTAAAACCCTTCGTGAAGGATACGCGTGCGATTGCAGCGGCCATCGCCAGTTTCCCCGGCCTCGCCCATCGCATCGAGGATGTCGGCCGTGTCGGCAAGGTTCGCTTCGTGAACGATTCAAAGGCGACGAATGCCGAAGCTGCGGAACGCGCCTTGGTTTGTTTCCAGGATATCTTCTGGATCGCGGGCGGCCGGCCGAAGGAAGGCGGTATCGAAAGCCTCAAACCGCACTTTGAGCGTGTTCGCAAAGCCTATTTGATCGGTGAAGCCGCCGGCGATTTCGCGAAAACGCTCGGCGATACGCCGTATGAGATTTCAGGTGCACTTGAAAACGCCGTGGCTTCTGCTCTCGCCGATGCGCGCGTCTCGGGCATCGCGGCGCCGGTTGTTCTTCTTTCTCCGGCTTGCGCTTCGTTCGATCAGTTCGTGGATTTCGAACAACGGGGCGATGCGTTCCGCGCTCTTGTTCAAGGCCTGGCCTCGCCGGAAAGGCAGGCGTCATGAGCATCTCTCGCGCGCAGAAAGGCGGTTTGGCCGATTGGTGGTTCACGGTGGACCGTGTCGCCCTGTTTGCCATGTTCGCGCTGATCGGTATCGGCCTGATGCTGGCTTTCGCGGCGAGCCCCGCTGCGACCGGCGGTCCCATGACCGCAGGCGACTTCCGCTATGCCATCAAGCAGATCGCGTTCGCATTGATCGCGGGTGGCATTCTGGCCTTCACCTCGCTCCTCTCACTGCGCGCGATCAAGCTCGGGGCTGCAATCGTATTCGCTCTTAGCGTCATAGGATCGTGCGCGGTGCTGTTCACGGGCAGCGAAGTGCTGGGTGCCAAGCGGTGGATCGATCTGGGCTTCACGACACTGCAGCCTTCGGAGTTCCTCAAGCCCAGCTTTGCCATTCTCGGTGCCGCGGTTCTTGCCGATCCGGTTCCGATCAAACTTCGCGGCATCACGTTCCGAAAAGAAGTGATCGCATTCCTGGTGCTGTTGCCGGCCCTGTTGGTGCTGACGCGCCAACCGGATTACGGGCAGACAGCGGTGCTGCTGGCCCTATGGGGCGCATTGCTGTTTTTCAACGGCCTTCCATTGATCTGGACAAGCGTTCTGGGCGGGATCGGCGGCGTCTTGCTGACGCTTCTCTATATATTCGTGCCTTATATCCATCATCGTGTGGAGCAGTTCGTCGATGCGGATAAAACGGGGTACCAGGCCGGTCTGGCCATAAAGGCGTTCGAGCATGGCGGCTTGATTGGCGTCGGCCCCGGCGCCGGCACGATCAAGTACCGCATTCCCGATGCTCATTCCGATTTCATCTTCGCGGTCGCCGGTGAAGAATTCGGCGCCGCACTCTGCGGACTCATTGCCCTTCTGTTTTGCATCTTGAGCGTGCGCCTGTTGCTGCGCGCCACGCGCGCCCGCGATTCCTTTGCCCAACTTGCCGGTGCGGCTCTGGCCTTTGTCGTGGCGCTGCAGGCGTTCATCAATATGGGCGTTGCGACGAATATGTTGCCTGCGAAAGGCATGACGCTTCCGTTCATTTCCTATGGCGGCTCCTCGCTCTTCGCCGTGGCGATGACGATGGGGTTCGCCCTTTCGCTGACGCGCCAGCGCCCGAAGATCGGTGAACAGGATCACAGTGCGTTCCGCTTTCTGCGTGAGGTGCCCGTATGAGCACCATCGTGCTGGCGACCGGTGGAACCGGTGGGCATTTGTTTCCGGCGCAAGCTCTTGCTGCCGAGTTGACAAAGCGTGGGCGCAAGATCGTCGTCATGACGGATGCGCGCGGTACGCAATATCCGACCTATTTCCCAGGCGCGGCAATCGAGATCGTTCCCTCCGCGGCGTTCTCCGATCGCTCGAAACTGCGGCTTATGATGGCGCCGTTCGAGATCATCGCCGGAATCTTCGTCGCGCTCGCGAAACTCTCGCGTATCAAGCCGGCGGCGGTGATCGGCTTTGGCGGCTATCCGAGCGTGCCGGTGATGATCGCGGCCTGCATATCGCGCCGTCCGACCGCCATCCTTGCCCCGGACGCCGTGCTGGGCCGGGCCAATCGTCTGGTTGCCGATTATGTCCGCGTGATCGCAGCCGGTCTGCCGCTCAAGCGGTTTCTGCCGAAGGAAATGTCCAAAGTCGTCTACACCGGCAACCCCGTTCGCTCGGAGGTGGTGGCCTATGACGGCGCGCGTTATGAAGCGCCCTCAAATGGACCGATCAATCTGCTGGTGTTTGGCGGCAGCCATCGTGCAACAATGCCGCCCGGAGGATCTCGAGGCTGTCCGCGCCACCTATAATAAAGAAGGCGTGAAGGCTGAACTGGCTCCGTTCTTTGGCGATCTGCCGGCGCGAATGGCGAAGGCACACCTTATTATAGGGCGCGCGGGCGCCGGCACCGTGGCCGAGCTCATGGTGATCGGCCGTCCCGCGATCCTCATTCCTCTTCCTCACGCGCTGGATGACAACCAGACGCCGAACGCCGATGCGCTGGTGGAAGCTGGCGGCGGATGGCGCGTATCGCAAAAAGACCTGGCGCCGGAAAAATTGGCGACGATGTTGAAAACAGCATTTGCGGCGCCGGACGATCTGGCAAAGCGCGCCGCTGCGGCACATTCGCAGGCCAAGCCCGATGCTGCCCAGCGCCTGGCCGACCTGGTCGATAGACTGGCGAGGGCAGCATGAAAGTATCACCCACCCGCGTTCCGCTCGATATCGGCACGATCCATTTCATCGGCATCGGCGGCATCGGCATGAGCGGCATTGCCGAGATCATGCACAATTTCGGCTACAAGGTTCAGGGTTCGGACGCCGCCGAAAACGCGAACGTCAAGCGCCTGCGCGGCATGGGCATCCAGGTCAACATCGGCCACGACGCGATGAACCTGAAGGATGTGGCCATCGTCGTCTACTCCTCCGCCGTCAAGCCGGGGAATGTCGAGCTGGAAACGGCGCGGGCGCTGCAGCTTCCCCTTGTGCGCCGCGCGGAAATGCTGGCCGAGATCATGCGGCTGAAGAATTGCGTCGCCATTGCCGGCACCAACGGCAAGACGACGACCACGACGCTGACCGCGGCACTGATGGATGCCGGCGGCCTCGACCCCACGATCGTGAATGGCGGCATCATCAATCAATACGGCACCAATGCGAAGTTGGGTGCGGGCGATTGGGTCGTCGTGGAAGCCGACGAGAGCGACGGCACGTTCCTGCGCCTTCCGGCGACGGTTTCGGTCGTGACCAATATCGATCCCGACCATCTGGATTACTTCGGCACGTTCGATCGCATGCGCGACGCATTTCAGCGCTTCGTCGAAAACGTGCCGTTCTATGGTTTCGCGGTCCTTTGCCTCGATCACCCTGAGGTGCAGGCCATGATCGGGCGCGTGGAAGACCGCCGCGTCATCACTTATGGGTTCAGCCCGCAGGCCGATATCCGTGCCACCAACGTGCGCTTCTCGGAAGGTGCGTCGCATTTCGATGTCATCATCGCAAATCGGCGGACGCTGCGGGAAACCCGCATGGAAGGTATGCGCCTGCCCATGCCAGGTGAGCACAATGTCCAGAACGCACTGGCGGCTATCACCGTGGCGCGGGAACTTGGCGTTGCCGACGACAAAATCCGACACGGCCTCTCCAATTTCGGCGGCGTGGGGCGGCGGTTCACGCGCGTAGGCGAGTGGAACGGCGCTGCCATCGTCGATGACTACGGCCACAACCCCTTCAAGATCGCAGCGGCGCTGAAAGCCGCGCGGCAGGCTTATTCCGGCTCCGTGGTGGCTGTGGTGCAGCCGCATCGCTATACGCGGCTGCGCGATACGTTCGAGCAATTCGCCACCTGCCTGAACGACGCGGATGTTGCGATCATTGCTCCGGTTTATCCCGCCGGCGAGCAGCCCATCGAAGGCATCAGTCGCGACTCCTATGTGGAAGCATTGCGGAGTCACGGCCATCGCCACGTCCTGATGGTCGATGGCGAAGCCGATCTTGCGGGAGTCGTCGCGCCGCATCTGAAACCTGGTGGCGTTGTCGTCATGCTCGGTGCCGGCTCGATCTCTAGCTGGGCGCACAATCTCGAAGGCGCTCTCAAAAAGCGGGAGGGCAAGGCGTGATGATGGCCCGTCCTTGCGACACGCTCCCGCCTGTGCGCGGCACATATGCCCAGAATGCGCCGCTGAAGGATCTCGTCTGGTTCCGCGCCGGTGGCAACGCGGAGATTCTCTTTCGCCCGGCGGATGCCGACGATCTGGCGACCTTCCTTGCGGCTAAAAGTGCCGACACCCGCGTCAGTGTAATCGGGGTCGGTTCCAATCTTCTGGTGCGCGATGGCGGTATTCCGGGCGTTGTCGTGCGGCTTCCCGGTGCATTCGGAAAAATGTCCGTCGAAGGCAAGCGCATTCGTGTCGGCGCCGCGGCGCTCGATGCGGCGGTTGCGCGCCAGGCAGCCGAAGCCGGCATCGCCGGTCTCGAATTCCTGCGCGGTATTCCGGGCACGGTTGTTCGAAGGTGAGCAAGGCGATCCGGCGGAGATCAAGGCGCGGATGAACGCGCTGGTCGAACAGCGCGAGAGCACGCAGCCCGTTAAATCCAAGACGGGCGGTTCCACTTTCAAGAATCCGGCAGGTCACAAGTCCTGGCAGCTGATCGATGAAGCAGGCTGCCGTGGGTTGATGCGCGGGCAGGCGCAGGTCAGCGAAAAGCACTGCAATTTCCTCATCAATACGGGCGACGCGACGGCCGCGGACATTGAAGGTCTGGGCGAAGAGGTCCGCGCGCGCGTGAAAGAAAAATCCGGTGTCGAACTGGAATGGGAGATCAAACGGGTGGGCGTGCCATGATGACATATAAGAAAGTGGCCGTGCTGCTCGGCGGGCTCTCAGCCGAACGCGAAGTCAGCCTTTCCTCCGGCGCGGGCTGCGCAAAGGCGTTGCGCGAGGAAGGCTTCGATGTGGTCGAGATCGATCCCAAGACCGGCGATCTTACGGCGCAACTCAATGCCGCCAAACCGGATGTTGTCTTCAACGCCTTGCATGGCCGTTGGGGGGAAGACGGTTGCGTGCAGGGACTGCTGGAACTGCTGCGCATCCCCTACACCCATTCCGGCGTTCTGGCGTCTGCCCTCGCGATGCACAAGCAGCGCACGAAAGACATCTACCAGGCGGCCGGATTGCCGATCGTGAAGTCCATCGTCGTGGATCGCCGCGAAGCCGCCGCGAAACATTTGATGGAGCCGCCTTATGTGGTGAAGCCTGTAAACGAAGGCTCGTCCGTCGGCGTGTTCATCATCCGCAAGGGCGACAATCGCCCACCGGAAGCACTCGGCAGCGAGGAGTGGAATCTGTCCAGCGAAATGATGGTCGAAGAATTCGTGCCCGGCCGCGAACTTACCGTCGCGGTGATGGGCGGCAAGGCGCTGGGCGTCACGGAAATCACCACCGGCCTGGAATTCTACGACTACGAAGCGAAATATTCCGAAGGCGGATCGCGGCATGTGCTGCCCGCGAAGATTCCGGACGCCGTCGCCAAGGATGCGATGCGCATCGCCGAAGCGGCACATGTTGCGCTTGGCTGCCGTGGCGTGAGCCGCACCGATCTCCGCTATGATGACACGGGCCGAAAGCACCGCCTCGTTCTTCTGGAAACCAACACCCAGCCCGGCATGACGCCGACTTCGCTCGTTCCCGAGCAGGCCGCTTATGCCGGCTACAGCTACGGCAAGCTCTGCCGCTGGATCGTGGAGGACGCCTCATGCGATCGGTGAAAGCGAAAAAGAGACCAAGCCCCCGCAGCAATGCCGGACGCCGTGGCGCCACGCCAGCGCGAGTGCGCGAACGCGAGCAGTTCGGCCAGCGGACAAAGTTCCGTAACGATCCGGTCTCGCGCTTCTTCCGCGAGATACGGGAACGCCTGACGCCGTCGCGGCCTATGCTCTACATGAGCACCAGCCTCTTCGTGCTGACTCTCATCGTCGCTCTGCTGGTCGGTGGCTATGTGGGCCGCGCCATCAACGGCGTGAATGACGCGGCCAACGCCATCGCCGCCGATGCGGGTTTCGGCATCGCTTCGGTTCACCTCGCCGGCAATCGGCGCACGCCACCGGCAACCATCCTGGCGGCGCTGGGTTTCGAGCCGGGACAATCCATATTCGACGCAGACGTCCACGCCGCTCGTGAACGTTTGATGCAGCTCGAATGGGTATCGCAGGCGGATGTCTCCCGGCGCTATCCGGATTCGATTTCGGTCCGGATCGTCGAGAAGCGCCCCTATGCGCTCTGGCAGGCGCCGGACGGTCTTCATGTCATCGATCGTTCCTCCAAGCCGATTTCCTTTGCACGCATGGAAGACTATCCGCACCTGCCGCTCTTCGTCGGCAGTATTCCACAAGGCGGCGAAAATCTGGTCGCAGCCATCGCCCAGCATCGCGCGGTTGTTGCGCGCGTGCGCGCCATGCAGCGCGTCTCCGGGCGGCGCTGGAATCTGATCCTCGACGACGGTGTCGTCGTGAAGTTGCCGGAAGAAGGTTGGCGGCAGCAACTCGACGCGCTCGAACATCTCATCGTGGACAAAAGCGTTCTCGAACGCGACATCACCGAAATCGATCTCAGATCGCCGGACAACTACTTCTTTGTGCTGCGCAGCGGCGAGCAGCAGCAGGTTACGCGGGGGAATAAAACCTGATGGGCGATGCAACGCGAATGCGCACGGCAAAGTCAGAAGCAACGGCATTCCGCACCGGCCTCGTGGCCGTTCTGGATGTCGGCTCGACGAAGACGGTCTGTCTGATTGGACGGGCGGAGCCGGGAAATCTCCGCGTGGTGGGCGCCGCGCTGCGCGAGACCAATGGCGTTAAATCCGCCACCGTCACCAGTATCATCGAAGCCGAAGAGACGATCCGCGAAGCGGTTGCCGCCGCGGAGAACCATGCCGACGCGCGTATCCAGAACGTCCTGATCTCCGTCGCCTGCGGCTCGCCGATCAGCATAAAGGGCCGCGCGGTCGCGGCGCTGGACGGCGCGCTGGTTTCCGATGGCCACCTTCATGCTCTGCTGCGTGAAGGCCGCGGCAAGTGCCAGATGGAAGGCTATGAGATCATCCAGGCGGCGCCCACTTCCTATGTGGTCGATGAAGCGCGCGGCGTCCACGACCCGTCCGGCATGTTCTGCCAGCGCATCGGCGTATCGATGCATGCCGTGGGCGTCAGACCCTCACCGCTGGCCAATCTGAAGCTCGCCATCGAACGTTGCCATCTTTCCACCGTGGGTTCCCTGTTCTCGGGCTACGCCAGCGGCCTGTCGACTCTGACCGATGACGAAAAGCAGCTTGGCGCGACGCTCATCGACATGGGCGGTGGCGTCACCTCCATCGCCGTCTTCATGGAAGGCCAGATGGTCCATGCCGATGTGGTGCCGATCGGCGGCAATCACGTCACGGCCGATCTGGCGCGGATGCTCGCGGCGCCGATCTCGGCAGCGGAACGCCTGAAGACGCTCTATGGCGCGGCCCTCGGTGACATCGAGACGGGGACGGATGTCATTTCCGTGCCCCAGATGGGTGAGGATGGCGACGAATACGCCGCCCGCGTCCCCCGCTCCATGCTGACCCGCATCATCCAGCCGCGGCTGGAAGAGATTTTTGCGCAGGTCCAGGAACGCCTGCGCGCCAGCGGTTTCGACGTTGCCGCCGGGCGGCGGGCCGTGCTGACGGGTGGCGCTTGCCAGCTCGCCGGCACGCGCGAACTGGCGCAACGCGTCCTCAACAAGCAAATCCGGCTTGGCCGCCCCCAGACCTTCAACGGTCTGCCGGCGGCATCCGCCGGACCGGACTATGCGACGGCGCTCGGTCTTCTCATGGCTGGAGCGACCATGCCGCCCGAGGCGCTCAACCCGGATCTCGAGATCGAACCGGAAAAACGCAAACGTGGATTCATCAAGGACCTAGTCGGCGGACTCTTCGGGTGATTCAATCCCAAGTGATTCGCGCCGCAGCGAACAAAAAGAATGCGGCCGCGCATCACGGTGTTGGGCGTTGGCGGCGCGGGCGGCAATGCCGTCAACAATATGATCTCCTCCAAACTGGAGGGTGTCGATTTCATCGTCGCGAATACCGACGCACAGGCATTGGCCCAATCCAAGGCCGAGCGACGCATCCAGATCGGTGCGCGCATCACCGAAGGTCTTGGCGCGGGTGCGAAACCCGATGTCGGCCGCGCGGGCGCCGAAGAGTCGCTTGAAGAGATTCTCGAGCAGATCGACGGATCGCACATGGTCTTCATCACTGCCGGCATGGGTGGTGGTACTGGCACGGGCGCTGCGCCCGTCATCGCCCGCGCGGTGCGCGAGATGGGCGTGCTGACCGTCGGCGTCGTTACCAAGCCGTTCGGCTTTGAAGGCGAAAAGCGCATGCAGATCGCCGAGCGCGGCATCGAAGAGCTTCAGGCCTTCGTCGATACGCTGATTGTCATCCCGAACCAGAACCTGTTCCGCGTCGCCAACGAAAAGACAACCTTCGCGCAGGCCTTCACCATGGCCGATGACGTGCTGCACTCCGGCGTGCGCGGCGTCACCGACCTGATCGTCATGCCGGGCCTCATCAACCTCGACTTCGCCGACATCAAGACGGTGATGGGCGAGATGGGCAAAGCGATGATGGGCATGATTAACATCACCGGCGGTCCCGACATGGGCCTCTTTGAAGTCGATCAGGCGGCCAATCGCATCCGTGCGGAAGTCGTGCCTGGCGCCAACATCATCTTCGGCGGCACGATCCTGGAGAACATGGAAGGCCGCATCCGCGTGTCCGTGGTCGCCACCGGCATGGACGCCGAGCAAATGCAGCAGACGCCGCAGAACGTCGCTCACATTCGCCCGTACCAGAAGCAGCCCGTCATCCAGACCAAACCGGCGGAACCGGCGCGTCCCGTAGCGGCCGCCAATCCAGTGCATGCGCGTGTTCAGACAATCGCCCACGAGCTGAAAGCGGCGCCCGCCCCGGCGATGGAAACCCGTGCTCCGGAGCCGATTTCCCCGATGGAATCGGAAATCTTCGGAGACGCGGAGCAGCCGGCTGCGGCGCGCTACGTCATCGGCGAAGACGACATTCCGCCGATGCCGGAAGGCATCCGCCCGCCGCCGATGCGCGCTGAACCGCGTTACGCCGCGGAGCCGGAACAGCCCAAGCGCCGCTTCGGACTCTTCGGCGCTCGCAAGGAAAAGACGCCGGATGTGCGCCAGGAACCGGCACGCAGCGCGTCCGCGCCGCGCGCCACCGTGCAGGTCATGGGCCGGAATGAGCAGACCCGCGCCCAGCCAGCGCAGAGCAATCCGGACGATCTTTTCCCGGAATCCAAGAAAGAGGATCAGTTCGAGATTCCGGCCTTCCTGCGCCGCCAGCAGAACTGATCGCACACCTTTGACGAAAGGCGCTTCGGCTTTGCCGGG
>SMFH01000091.1_pt1 | contig 14779 bp, 20 predicted proteins | sample 2456121 | NCBI WGS metagenome assembly SMFH01 (sample SAMN10132613, study PRJNA489261) | soil metagenome | isolation source: day120 antibiotic-silty clay loam soil | place: USA
ATGGTTGCGCCCTAAGAGGGGGTATCCGTGCTCGACTTTCTTCCTGCCTGCGCCATTTCGGGGGCCATCGCGGCCGCTGTCGTTCTTGCTCTCGCGCTACCGGCGCTACGCGGGCCAAATCCGTGGCTGGTGCCGGTCGCAGCGCTTGCGGCCTTCTGCGACGAGTTCTTTCTCGATCTTCCGAACTTTCGCGGCGATCCGCTCAACTTCATTGGCGGTCACTGGAACTGGACGGGCAAGCTTTTCGAACTCGGCGCCGCGCTGGTGTTCGCACTTGTCTTGATCGGAGCCCGCAGATTCTCACGACAGGAATTTGGGCTGACGCTCGCGCAGCGGCCGGGCACGGCGCAGGCGGTGCTGTCTGTTGTCGTTCCATATCTCATCGTCATGATGGGCATCGTCTGGATGACGAGCGCACATGACGTGCCGGATAGGGAAAGCTGGGCGTTTCAACTCACGATGCCGGGCTTTGCGGAAGAACTCTATTTCCGCGGCGTTCTGCTTGCCCTGTTCGACAGACTGTATGCCGGACGCAGGATCATCCTCGGTGCGCCGATGGGATTTGGCGCCGTCGCGACAACGATAGCCTTTGCCTTCGCGCACAGTTTCAGCGTGCACAAATCGTTGGCGATCGATTTTTCGGTGATGCCGATGATCCTTCCGTTCATCGGCAGCTTTGTTGCGGTGTGGATTCGCGCGCGATCCGGCAGCCTTGTGGTTCCGGTCCTCGCCCATAACGCCTCCAACGTATTGGCCATGGTCGCCGTGCTGCTTGCCTGATCCCGGATACAAAAAGCCGGTTCTTCGAGCTTGACTAATACATAACTGAATGGTTATGGATTCGGCATGGCAACGAGAGCACCCGACCTGATCTTCAAAACGCTGGGCGACCCCACGCGGCGGGCAATTTTCGAGCGTCTCTGCCGCGATGGCGAGATGACGGTATGGAAGATCACCGCGCCTTCCGGTGTTTCGCAGCCGGCGGTTTCCAAGCATCTCGGCGCATTGAAGCTGGCAGGTCTGGTGAAGGATCGGCGCGAGGGCCGCGAAACCCACTACAGCGCGCAACCGCAGGCGCTGGCATCGCTCACCGACTGGGCGCGCCAGATGACCGACTTCTGGGAGCGCAAGTTCGACAACCTCGAAGACCTTCTCAACAGGATGGACCAATGAGCAAGCCGGACACGCTTTCCGTCATCATCGAGCGGGAGTTTTCACATCAGCCGGAGAAAATCTGGCGCGCGCTCACGCAACCGCATCTGATCGCGGAATGGCTGATGAAGAACGATTTTGCGCCGACGGTGGGTCACCGGTTCAATTTTCGCGAAGACTATCTGCCGAACGGCGCACTGGACTGCGAAGTTCTGGCGGTCGAGCCCAACAAGCTGCTGTCCTACACTTGGGGTTCCACAAGCGACAATCCGGCGTTCGCGGTGCAGAACATCGTGACGTTCAGGCTTACGCCGACGGCCACGGGAACGCATCTGCGCGTGGAGCAGGCGGGTTTCCGGCCGGAGCAACAGCAAGCCTACCAGGGCGCAAAATACGGTTGGCCACGTTTTCTCGACAAGCTGGACCAGACCCTGGCCAAAGCAAACTAGCGCTATCATCGAAGGAAGGTAGAGATGAGCATTTTCATTCGGCAATTTCACCGCTGGACATCGATCGTCTTCACGCTGACCGTTATCGCGAACTTCGTTGCGATGGCGCTCGGCAAACCGCCCATGTGGCTGGTCTATTCGCCGTTGCCGTTCCTCTTCCTGTTGTTGTTCACGGGCCTCTACATGTTCGCGCTGCCCTATGCCGCGAAAGGGCGTCTTGCGAGGCAATCATGACGAAGGCTGCGAAGAAAAGTCCCGCGACGAAGGCGAAAGAAGGGTCGTCTCCCTCCAAGTTGATCGACGGACGGATCAAGGATCTGGGCGATTGGCGCGGCGAGATTCTCGCGCGTGTGCGCGGTGTCATCAAGGCGGCGGATCCCGATGTTGTCGAAGAGTGGAAGTGGCGCGGCGTGCCGGTGTGGGAGCATGACGGCATCATCTGCACCGGTGAGACCTACAAGGACGTCGTGAAGCTGACCTTCGCCAAAGGCGCCGCGCTGACTGACCCGTCGCGCCTCTTCAACGCCAGCCTCGAAGGCAATATCAGGCGCGCCATCGATATGCGCGAGGGCGAGAAGATAAACGAGAAAGCATTGAAGGCGCTGGTCCGCGCCGCTGTCGCGCTGAACACCTCCAAAGCCAGGACGTAATCGGAAGGCGGCGCCTGCAACAAGCGCGGCGATTGCGTTCGCAACAACTCACAACTCAAACGCACAAAATTTCACCGCGGCCTTATTTGGCGAAATTTTAACCGCGTCGCGGCAGAACTGTGATATGAATCGCTTCGGGCGGATGGTGCGTGTCGAAGGAGTGGTGCATGCGTTTGCTGGGGCTGGGCTTAGGCTCGGTGGCTGTGTGTCTGTTGCTGGCTTCATCCGCGTCGGCGGAACCGATCCAGCCACAAAATGGTCCTTTGTTTGTGAACGATCACGATGGCGGCGTGATGCCGAACCGGGTTTCCGATCCGGATTTCGTCATCAACCCGGATGGCGACGACGCCCTGCCTGCCAGCGAACAGGTCGGACAGGACCAGGACGAAAACGGCGATATCTCGATGTATCAGGGCCAGGACGACAACGTCCCGGCCTGACGTCAGACGATGTGTTCCGGCGCGGTGGTAAACCGTGCGAAATCGGCGAGTATCGCCTGCCACGCGCGCGCCATGTCGGGCGACCAGTCCGCGCCCAGAATGTCGCGCAACGTTTCCGCCAGCACGTCGAAGAATTTCGAGAAGATGGCCGGCGGGACGCCATAGCCGTCATGCGTGATCACTTCGCAGCGCAGGAAATTCTCGGCAAAGGCGTTGGGGCCGATGTAATCGAACACCGCTTCGATGGTGCGGGTGAGCATCTCGCCGCGCACCGCGCCCGTGGTGTCGCGCACGAAAAGCGGCAGCATCTGCGGATATTTCGCGAACAGTTTTTCATAGACAAGCACAGTAATGTCGCCCGCGCGTTCGGCGGCAAGCTCAAAGCTCTGCTCGATAGCAGCGGCGTTCATCGCTCCATCAGCCGCGGCATGATTTCCACGAAATTGCAGGGCTTGTGGCGGATATCGAGTTGGAATTTCAGGATGCCGTCCCAGCCGTCCTTTACCGCGCCGGTGGAGCCGGGAAGGGCGAAGAGATAAGTGCCCTTGGCCACGCCCGCACAGGCGCGCGATTGCAAGGTGGAAGTACCGATCTTTTCAAACGAAATGCGGTGGAAGACCGCCGCGAAGCCGTCGATCTCTTTCTCGAACAGAGGCTTCATCGCTTCCACGGTGACATCGCGGCCCGTGAGGCCGGTGCCGCCGGTGGTGATGACGGCGTCGATCTGCGCGTCATCGATCCACTGCCGAAGCTGCGCGCGGATCGTGGGGATGTCGTCTTTCACGATCACGCGGTCTGCGAGTTCATGCCCCGCATCGGCGATGCGCGCGGCGAGCGTGTCCCCGGAGGTGTCGTTCTCGCGCGTGCGCGTGTCTGAAACCGTCATCACCGCGATGCGGACGGGAATGAATGTCACGCCCGCATCAATAGGAGGCATCGCTGACAACGGTCGTGGTCGGCGCCGGAGGCGGCTGCGGTGCGGGCGCGCGCGGTGTCGGCATGGTGGCGGGTCGCCGGTATTTCGGCCAGTCGCCTGCCGCGGCCTGATCGAGCGACGGCGATTCCTGATTCTGGCGACGGTTGTACATCCAATAATACGTCATGACGCGGCGAACGTAATCGCGTGCTTCCGGCGACGGCATGGTTTCCAGGAACAGGAGCGGATCGCTTTTGTCGGTGTTCGGACGATCCATCCAGCGCCAGACGCTGCCGGGGCCTGCGTCATAGGCGGCGGTCGTCTGGAAAAGATTGTTGTTCATCTTGTCCAGCAGTTCGGCGATGTAGCGCTGGCCGAGATCGAGACTCGTCGTCGGGTATTTCAGTTGCGAGCGATCGACGCTGCTGTCGATGTAGGCCGCCGTGCCCGGCATGATCTGCATCAGCCCGGTGGCGCCGACGCTGGAGACGGCCTTCTGCTGGAAGCGGCTTTCCTGGCGAACGAACGCCAGAACCAATGAGGGATCGACGCGATAGCCGCCGGCCGGTCCGTAAGACGGGATCGGAAACAACCCCGTCAGCACCTGGCCTTGCGAAGCGGAAAGTTCGCTGGCGCGCAATTCCAGATCCGGCTGGTTCAACTGGCGCGCAATGGCCGCGAAGCTGGTGCTCTGCTTGGGGTCGATGGATGCGAGCGCGCGGGTCATTTCGCCATGCACATAATCGGTCTCGCCGACCTGATAGAGCGCGATGGCGCGGTGCGCGGCCGGAATCTGCGAGATGATGCTGAAGTCGGATGGGTTCACCGCTGCATCCGTGAAGCCCGTCGCGGCATCCCAGCCCAGCACGCGCTCGGCGAGCAGGCCGTAGAATGTCGGTTCCAGCCGCGCGGCCACCACAAGCAGGGTTATGGCGACGTCGAAATTGCCCAGGCGATAGCAGGCGATGCCCGCGATCCAGTCGAGCATCGGCGCCGATTTGCGATCGATGGCGTTCACATTGCTGGTGACGCGGAAGGCATCATAGTCCTGGCTTTCCGCGAGATAGGACCACGCCACTTTCTGCGCGAGGCGCGCGGCGTCCGCACCGGGAATGCCTTGCGCGATGGCGGCGTTCATCTGCGCTTCGGCCTGCGCGGGCTGATCGGCTTTCACGGAGGCCAGCATCAGTGGGAATGTGGAGCGCGCGGCATCGGACGACAGCGGCGGATCGCCCGGCGCGGTTTCTTCCGCTGTGCCCCCGCCAACAAGGCGTGGCGGCGGCGCGGCCCAGATCGTTATATTCGTTCATCCACGCAACGAGATCGGAGACAGGCGTGCGCGAGGAGGAGGGCGAGAGGTAATGCTCGGCCTGCGCGTATCCGACGAGCGATTTGTCGTTGAGTTGCGCGACCAGCGATTGCGCTTCCGAAAAGTTCCCACTGCGCTCATCCGCAAAAATCCGGCGGTACCGCTGCACATCCTCCGGCGAGAGTACGGCGACGGGAACGGATTGTGCGACGGCGTGGGTTGCAGTGAGCGCCGCAAAAGCTACGGCGAGCAGAAGAGCGCGTTTCAAGCGTTCGGTTCCTTCGACACAAATACGATGCAAATCGGCGGTTTCCCGAAACCTACGCGCTCACGGGCGTCGGCTCAAGTTTCTTTCAGCCCGGCGGACCTTCGACTGTAATTCCCTGTGCGGCGAGTCGATCCAGCAGCCCATTGGCCCGCAGCAGGTAGCCGATATCGATGACGATTAAATTCTTGCCCGACTTGCTCAAGGATTCGTTCACTGCGTTGATCGCCAACGCGACGATCTGATCGCGCGCGGCGGCGAAGGTTTTGGTTTTCTCGAAACAGCCGTTCAGCTTGGTTTCGGAATAATGCGCCTTGATGCCCGCGAGATCGCCGGTGGCCCATGCCTGCGCGGCCAGCTTTGCATTGGCCGATTGCGTGTCGATATCGTCCAACGCGGCCTTCATGCAGAGGCGCTGTGTTTCGGGCGACATCGCCTGAACCTCGTCGACAACCGGCATGGCCCGATAGGTCGCCAGTGATTTGGATGGGACATCGGCGTGATCGGCGATGCGTTCGACGGCCGCGCCGGTTTCCTTGCCGTCGAGTTTGAACTTGTCGCGGAACAAACCTTCCAGATCGAGCGCGGCGATGGCGGCGAGATAGTCATCGTTGTCGTCGATCTTCTTGCCGAGTTTCGTCATCCAGCCTTCGTAACGCGCGCGCAGGTCGGCGGGGAGCGTTGCGCGCAAGGTTTGATCGTCGGGCTGCTTGATCTTGTGCATGCCGGTGAGCAGGAACCACGATGTCTCGAAAAAACCTGCCTTCAACTGCGGCGGCAGATACACCATCCGTGCGCCAGCGATGATGTCGGTGAGCGGGGCCTTGTTCCAGTCGAGCGCCTTGGGCATCGGCGAGATCGTGCCGAGCAGCCAGACATCCGATCCGTTGCGCGAGATATGCCAGAGCGCCGGCCCCGGATTGGCGAGTACGGTGACGGTTTCAATATTCGACCAATCCTGCACGGGTGCATTCGGCGGCGCCGATTGCGCGACGGCCATGGAAGGGATGAGAAGCGCCAAAGCCGCGGCGCGAAACTTCACGCAGCACCTTCGCGTGCGGGCAGTGCGAGATATTTTTCCTCGATCGCCAGCAGGTCGCGCCAGGCCAGTTTCTTGTGCGCGGGCTGGCGCAGCAGATAGGCCGGATGCAGCGTGGGCATCACGGGAACCATGCGGCCGTTCACATGATATTCGAGCCATTTTCCGCGCGTTGCCATGATGCCGTCCGTCTTACCCATGACGTTGCGCACGGCGACAGCGCCGAGCAGCACGATCATGTCCGGATTCGCCAGTTCGATATGGCGGCGCAGGAACGGAATGCATTTGGCGACTTCCACCGGATCCGGATTGCGGTTGTCCGGCGGCCGCCAGGGCAGCACGTTGATGATGTAGACGTTCTTCGTGCGGTCCAGCCCGATGGGCGCGAGCATCTTGTCGAGCAGCTTTCCCGCGCGGCCCACGAAAGGCAGACCAGCCTTATCTTCATCGCGGCCCGGCGCTTCGCCGATACACAAAATGCGCGCGCCGGGAACGCCGTCGGCGAACACGGTGTTGGTCGCGAGCTTCTTGAGCGAACAGCCATCATAGGCTTCGAGCGCGGCCTTGAGTTCCGGCAGCGTGTTCGCGCGGGCCGCGATGTCCATCGCCGTGCCGATCTCATCGCCTTCGATGACGGGCGCGGATGCGCGGGCTTGTTGCGCGAGCGTCGGCGCAGGGCGCGCGGGCGCGAATGCGGAGCGTTGCGGTGCGGGCAGCGGACGATGACCGGGCGGCGGTTGCAGAAAATCCGTTGGTTTAGGGGCGGGTTTCGCGACCAGCCGGTTCACCGGCTCATCGCCGACCGCCTCATCGGCGCCGGCATCGACCAGCCACGCGAGCGCGGAAAGAGAATCGAGATCGGTCATTCGTTCGTCGCGAAGCTGCGGCGCCCTGGGCCGGTGAGATCACGCGGCCAGAAATGCAGGCCGATCCGCATGCCCGCCCAAAGCATAAAGACGATAGGGCCGACATAGGCCACGATCACGCCGAAGTCCGAGAGCGGCTTTCCGGTGACGGGCGTCACATGGACAGCCGCCCAATCATGCGCCGCTCCCACGGTGGCCAGGACAAGCCACGCCCACAGCAAAACGGGCACCCACATCACGGCAAGTCTGGCGGCGGCTCTCATAAGGAGAGTATGCCCCGGCGTCAGGCCAGCCCCCAAGACCAAAGGCTGGTTGACCCCATTCCGTCCCCAGCCCCATAAACCGAGGCAGAGCTAGAGAATCTTGGGATTTTGGAATGGCCGAGGACGTTCAGCGCGAGAGCATGGAATATGACGTCGTGATCGTGGGCGCGGGGCCGGCCGGCCTCAGCGCGGCGATCCGTCTGAAGCAGCTTGCGGCGGAGGCCGGAAAAGAAGTCTCGGTTTGTGTGCTGGAGAAGGGCTCCGAGGTCGGCGCGCATATCCTCTCCGGCGCGGTGATCGACCCCGTCGGCATCGAAGCGTTGATGCCGGACTGGAAGGAGAAGGGCGCCCCCGCCGACACGCCGGTCACTGACGACCGCTTTTATTTCCTCGGCCATTCGGGCTCGATCCGCCTGCCGAACCTGATGTTCCCGCCGCTGATGAGCAATCACGGCAATTACATTGTCAGTTTAAGCAACTTCTGTAAGTGGCTGGGACAGCAGGCAGAAGCCTTGGGCGTGGAAATCTATCCGGGCTTCCCGGCGGCATCGGTTGTCTATGGCGACAAGGGCGAGGTTCGCGGCGTCACCACGGGCGATCTGGGCGTGGCGAAGGACGGCCATCACAAGGACGGCTTCACCCCAGGCATGAACCTGTTGGGCAAATATACGCTCTTCGCCGAGGGCGCACGCGGCTCCTGTTCCAAGCAGTTGATGAAGAAGTTCGCGCTGCACGAAGGGCGCGACCCGCAGAAATTCGGCATCGGCCTGAAAGAGCTTTGGGAGCTGGCGCCCGGCAAACACAAGAAGGGCCTTGTCCTGCACACCATGGGCTGGCCGCTGGACAACAGCACGGGCGGCGGCGTGTTCATGTATCATTGGGGCGAGAATTTCTGCTCCATCGGTTTCGTGGTTCATCTGAATTATTCCAATCCCTACATCTCGCCCTTCGACGAATTCCAGCGCGTGAAGCAGCATCCGCTGATCCGCCAATATCTCGAAGGCGGAAAGCGCGTGGGCTATGGCGCGCGCGCGATCACCGAAGGCGGCGCGCAATCGGTGCCGAAGCTGGCGTTCCCCGGCGGCGCGCTGATCGGCTGCGCGGCCGGCTTCGTGAACCTTCCGCGCATCAAAGGCAGCCATAACGCAATCCTGACCGGCATGATGGGAGCGGAGTCCGCATTCGCGGCGCTCGCCGCCGGCCGCGCCAATGACGTGCTTGAAGATTACGAGCCGGCGGTGAAGCAAAGCGTGGTCTGGAAAGACCTGTGGCGCGTGCGCAATGTAAAGCCTTTGTGGTCCAAGCTCGGCAGCATCGTCTCCCTGCCTTTCATGGGGCTGGACATGTGGACCAACCAGCTTTTCGGGTTCTCGATTTTCGGGACGCTGCACCACAGCAAGCCGGACTACGCGACGCTGAAACACGCCTCGGAATGCAAACCCATTAATTATCCGAAACCTGACGGCGTTATCAGTTTTGACAAACTTTCGTCGGTATTCTTGTCGAATACTAATCACGAGGAAGATCAGCCGGTTCACCTGGTATTGAAGGATCCGACCATTCCGATCCGGGTGAACCTGCCGGAATATGCGGAACCCGCGCAGCGATATTGCCCGGCGGGCGTTTATGAGATTGTGCAGGAAGCTTCCGGTCCCAGATTCCAGATCAACGCCCAGAACTGCGTCCACTGTAAGACCTGCGATATCAAGGACCCGGAACAGAATATTAATTGGGTGACGCCGGAAGGTGGCGGGGGACCCAACTACACCAATATGTGAGGCAAGCCTTTGCGTAGATCGTTGCTGTTGTCTGCCGCCGTTCTCTTTGTCGCTTTTTCGGCGGGAGCCTGCGCCAGCGTGAATACGAGCGCCGATGATGGCAATGACATGCAGTTCGGAACCTATCTTTCCGCGCATGTCGCGGCCGGACAGCACGATCTCGTCACCGCAGCCAAGCTCTATCAGTCGAGTCTCGCCGACGATCCCGGCAACACGAACATCGCCAATCGCGCATTCCTTTACACCGCCGCTTCCGGCGATGTGGACGGCGCCATCGATCTTGCCGGCAAGGTCATCAAGAACGACTCCGACGATCGCGCGGCGCGGTTGGCGCTTGCCATCGGCGCGATGAAGAAGCGCGATTATTCGCGCGCGCGGTCGCAGCTTTCGCAATCGGGCAAGGGGCCCTTCACGACGCTGACCTTGTTGCTGGTCGATGGATGGGCGGCCCAGGGCGCCGGTGACATCGATACCGCGCTCAAAGAGATGGATGCGCTGGCCGGTGCCGGCGGCACGCCGCAACTGATCCTGTATCACAAGGCGCTCATGCTGGATTTGGCCGGCCGGGATACGGAAGCCGATGCGGCCTACAAATCCGTGCTGCAGCAGAACGCCAACGGGCCGCGCGTCGTGGAAGCCTATGGCCGCTTCCTGGAGCGCCATGGCCGCACCGATGAAGCCAAGGCGCTTTACCAGAAGCTTCAGGGAGACGACAGCCTGCTGCCGATCGCTACGGCCGGCCTGGCGCGCATCGCTTCGGGAACCAAGCCGGATAGGCTGGTCGAGAATCCGCAGGAAGGTGCGGCCGAAGGATTGTTCAGCATCGCCGTGTCGTTGAACGACGCAACGAGCGCCGATATCGCCATCCTCTATCTTCGCTTCGCGCTTTATCTCCAGCCGGATTTCGATCTGGCGAAGATCGTTCTGGCAGACCGCTTCGAGACGCTGAAGAAATATGACGAGGCCATCGCGGTCTATCGCAGCATCGATGCGTCCTCGCCTTATCAACCCGCGGCCATCGTTCAGGTTGCGATCGATGAAGGCCGGTTGGGCCGCAACGATCAAGCTATTGCCGACCTGAAGGGGATCGTCGACAAGCATCCAGAGGATGTCGCGGCGTGGACGTCGCTGGCCGACTCCTATCGCGCGGCAAACCGGGATCAGGACGCTATCGACGCTTATACCAAGGCGATCGCGCTGCTCAATCCGCCGGCCAAGAATGACTGGCAGCTCTATTTTGCGCGAGCGGTCTCCGAGGAGAACCTCAAGCAATTCGCGCAGGCGGAAGCCGATCTTCAGACGGCGCTGAAGATTTCACCGGACCAGCCGCAGGTGATGAATTATCTCGGCTATACCTGGGTGGACCAGAACCGCAATCTGCCGCAAGCGCTGGCGCTGCTGGAGAAAGCACGCAGCCTGAGCCCTTATGACGGTTATATCGTGGACAGCGTCGGCTGGGCGTATTTTCGCATGGCCAAATACAAGCAGGCCGCGGAAGCGCTGCAGGCTGCCGTGCTTCTCGTGCCCGGCGATCCTACGATCAACGAACATCTGGGCGATGCTTATTGGATGGCGGGCCGCAAGCTCGATGCGCGCTTCCAATGGAACCACGCGCTGGCCTTCAACACCGATCCCAAGCTCAAGCCGGAGATCGAGAAGAAGCTTGCCGACGGGATGAGCGCGGCGCAGGCACGCGCCGGTCGATAGATGACGCGCGTCTTTGCGCCCGCGAAGATCAATCTGTTCCTGCATATCGGCGACAGGCGCGCTGACGGCTATCACGAACTGGAAAGCCTCGTTGCGTTCGCGGATGCGGGCGACGATCTGACGTTTGAAGATGCCGATACGCTTTCGCTGGCCGTGGATGGACCGTTCGGCGCGGCGCTGGCGGGCGAGGGTGACAATCTCGTTCTGCGCGCGGCATATGGCGTTGCGGCGTTGGCGGGTCACGACCTGCCGCGACGCATTACCCTGACCAAGAATTTGCCGGTCGCTTCGGGCATTGGCGGCGGCTCGGCCGATGCGGCGGCGACGCTGCGCGCCTTCCTGCTGGAATGGCGGCAGGAAGAAATCCGCCTCGCCGATTTCGTGGAGTTGGCCAAGACGCTGGGCGCGGATGTGCCGGTATGCTTTTTCGGGCATTCGGCATGGATGTACGGCATCGGCGACGGCATCGAGCGCACCGATTTGCCGGAGCTTCATGCCGTGCTGGTCAATCCCGGCGTGTCCATTGCGACGCGCGATGTGTTTGCGAATCTCTCGGCGCGGTCCGGCGTGGACAAGCTGCATTGGCCGGAAGGCTTCGCATCGGCGGACGATGTGGTGACATTCCTGAAGACTGTCGGCAACGATCTTGAAGCGCCCGCGCTGGAGTTGGCGCCGGTGATCGGCGAAGTGTTGAAGACATTGCGTGGCGCGAACGGCGTTCGACTCGCGCGCATGTCGGGCAGCGGCGCGACGTGTTTCGGTCTTTTCGCGGATCAGACAGGCGCGCAGGTTGCCGCCTCGCAAATCGCGCGCGACCATCCGCAATGGTGGGTAAGGCCGACAGTCCTCGCGAAAGCGGATTAGAGCGGAATTTCCGTCGCCACGCCGGGCTGGAGTATCGTTAGCCGCGCTTCGATGCCCATCGTCTTGAACGATGCGGCAATATCCCCACGCGTCTGGGTGAGGTGCGCCCAGCTATCGCTGTGAACCGGGACAATCGCCGCCTTGGAAAAATGCCGTGCGGTCTCGATCACATCATTGGTGTTCATGGTGAGATTGAACGGCCCGCGCGTCTGCGCCGCGCCGGCGAAAGGCAGCACAGCGCCGATATCGAAACGGTTTGCAACCTCCGCCGTGCCGTCGAACCACGTCGTGTCGCCGGTGACGTAAACGCTGCGTGCGTTCTCTACGCCCAGGACAAAGCCGATCACATCGCCGGACAAAGGCTCGATACCGGCAGGACCATGGCGCGCGGGCGTCGCAGTGATGGTGAGGGTCTTTCCCACCGCATTGTGGATGGTGGTGTTTTCCCATGGTGCAAGCCCGGCGACATTGCCGCCAAGCCGCGCTGCGCCCGCCTTGGTGGTGAAGGCGTGCTTCGCCTTGAGGAAATAATTGCGGCCCGAATGGTCCAGATTGTCCCAATGCTGATCGTGACTGACGAGCACCGCGTCGACGGGGCCGAGCGCATCGGCGGAGAGCGCAGGCCCCACGGTCTTGGTCAACGTGGTGTAGGGCAGCTTGTAATCGCCCGGCGGATCGAAGGTGGGATCGATGACAACACGGAAACCGCCATACGCAATCAGTGCTGTCGGACCGCCAATCAGCGTGATGGTAAGGTTTGCCATTCTGTTCTCCTTCTTCGCGGTGACCTGAAGAGGAAATAGGCGCAAGAACGCGATTCAGAGCTGCACCGGACGCAGGGATAAAATGCGCGGAACGCGATCTAGGATGCGCGGCCCAGACTAAAATCGGCAACCTGCAACAGGCTGTCGCGGATTTCGCCCTTGGGCAGCGGCGCCAATGCATCGCGCGCGGCATCGACATAGCGGCGGGCCATGTCGCGCGGCGCTTCGTCATCAGCGCGGCTGAAGGCGAGGATCACGGGCAGGGTGACCTTGGCCTCGCGAAAATCGTCGCCCACCGATTTTCCCATCTGCGCGGCGCGGCCTGAATAATCGAGCGCGTCATCGACGAGCTGGAAGGCAATGCCGAGATTGTAACCGTAAGCTTTCAAGCCTGCGATCTGATCGGCGGGTGCACCGGCCAGTAGCGCACCGGATTCGGCGGAGGCGGAAAACAGTGTCGCGGTCTTCGCCTCGATCACGCGCAGATAATCTTCTTCGGTGGTCTTGAGGTTGTTCGCGGATTTGAGCTGCAGCACTTCGCCTTCGGCGATGATAGCGGAGGCCCCGGCGAGGATGTTCAGCACATCCATCTTGCCGGTTTCGACCATGAGCTGGAATGCGCGGCTGAACAGGAAGTCGCCCACGAGGATGCTGGGCTTGTTGCCCCACACCAGATTGGCGGCGAGCTTGCCGCGGCGCAGTTCGCTGGCATCGACAACATCGTCATGCAGCAGCGTTGCGGTGTGGATGAACTCCACGGCGGCGGCGAGGCGCACATGCCGGTCGCCTGCATAACCGCACATGCGCGCGGCGGCGAGGGTGAGCAGCGGGCGCAAGCGCTTGCCGCCGGAATCGATCAAATGTTTCGCAAGATCGGGAATGAGGGAGACGGCACTGCCTAGCCGCTCATGAATCGCGCGGTCCGTGGAGGCCATGTCGGCGGCGACCAGCGCATGCAGCCGGTCCACGGGCGACAGCGCGCGATCCGGAACCTTCAATGCCTCGGCCGTACTCATATGTGCCCGTATTCCCAAAATTCTGCCCGCCTCGGTATTGGGGGACATTTAGGGAGCGTGCCTGTGGCGGGTCAAGGACGGCCCGGTCTAATGTGGCCGGGTGTTGCAGAATGGGCCGGGACGTGCGGGAAATCCTCAAGACCAACAACCCTGTGGAATTGAACTTCGCGCAGGCGGTTCTCAAAGACGCCGGAATCGACGCGGTGGTGTTCGACACCAATATGAGCGTGATGGATGGCAGCATGGTCATTTTGCCGCAACGCCTGATGGTGGCGAACGGGGATGAAGACCGTGCCATCGCCTTGCTGAAGGACGCGTTCGCCGCGCCTTCGCCGCTCGCATGAATGTGACCGCCGACAAGTTCATCGGCGGGCGCGTGATCGTGCGCCAGATGGAGAGTGGATTCCGCTCCGGCCTCGATGCCGTGATGCTGGCGGCGTCGATCCCGGCGGGGCCGGGGCAGGAGGTTCTGGAATTGGGTGCGGGTGCGGGCGCCGCGAGCTTGTGCCTGGCGCGGCGCGCGAATTGTTCCGTATTTGGAATCGAGATCGATCCGGAACTGGTCATTCTCGCCGATGAGAACGCGGCGGAGAATGATTTGTCCGAACGCGTGCGTTTCGCCGCGGGCGATGCGCTGCATCTGCCCGCCGAACTTCGCCGTGCCTTTGAGCATGTGATGTGCAATCCGCCTTTTCACGACGAGGATGGGCAGACATCTCCGGATGCGGGCAGGGCGCTGGCGTTGCAGGATTGCGGCACACTGACCGACTGGCTGACCGGCGGCATGAAACGTGTGGTGTCGAACGGCACCTTCACCGCGATCCTGCGCGCGGACCGGATGAGCGAGGCCCTGACCGCGCTCGGCGAGCGAGGGGTGACGGTTTTCCCGCTCTGGCCACGTGCCGGCGAAGCGGCGAAGCGCATTCTCATCCGCGCGGTGAAGGGATCGCGCGCGCCGTTCGCGCTGCTACCCGGGCTGGTGCTTCATGAAGCGGGAAGCAATTACACCCGTGCCGCCAACGCGATCCTGCGCGATGGCCACGCGCTCGAATTTCAGCGTGCGTAAACCAGAAGACGGAACGTACCCGGCGTAATAGTCGGGCGCGGATGCGGATTGTCCGGCGTGGGCGGTGTCGGCGTGCGATCGGCCGTGACCAGAAATACCGTGTGCGTTTTGGGATCGACTTCCATCGTCCGTGCGCCTTTCTGCGTCGCCACGTTTTCGACGACCGAGAATTTGTGTGGGCTGCCTTCGTGCACGACCGTCAGCGTGCCTTCGCCCATGGATGCGAAGGCATACC
>SMFH01000057.1_pt1 | contig 14561 bp, 15 predicted proteins | sample 2456121 | NCBI WGS metagenome assembly SMFH01 (sample SAMN10132613, study PRJNA489261) | soil metagenome | isolation source: day120 antibiotic-silty clay loam soil | place: USA
AACTCAATTTTGTTATTAATTCCCCAAATGTCAATTAGGTTGTTGATGAACTTTTCAACAATTCCACGGTTTTTAATTCCCCAGTTCTTTTCGAACAAATTGTAATGAGTTAGAATCTCCTGGTTGTTACCAAGTCTTCCACTTATAGCAACTCCAGCAAGTGAGGGGTTCATTTGATGAGCCATTGAAATGTTTTCTTTTATCGAATTTCCAACGCTAAAATAAAGGCTATCCAATTTCGCTGGTTGGTGGCTTTGAATCGTTGGCACTTGGTCGGCATTCTTTCCAAAGAAAGTAAACACACGACCAAAGTTCTTCGCTCCTTTTCCTTTCTTTCTAAACTGATCCGCAATACGCCTTTTTTCCTCTGGAGTTGTTTCAAATGGATAGGTGATTGACATTGAAGGATTGATTGAATTAATGATACCTTGCTTATGTAAATAACTCATTTCACCATCTAAGAAAATCCAATTGCTCGCACCAACATACGAAGGTAAAGGATATGTCTCCCTATATCCATCCACCGAGCGAAGTTCTAATATTTGCCATTCATCCGTATTTTTCTCATGGTATTTTGAGAATTCTTTACCATGTCCAAAAGCGACCTATCGTTTCTTACTTTCTCAGGGTCAACAGAAATCGCTTTCACAACTTCTTTATTTACCACTTTCAAAAGAACAATCGCACGCCCATGCTTCACGTAGTCAATCGCCACTTTATCAATCAAGTTTTCAAAGTCAGAGCGAATCTCAAATACCTTTTGTTTCTTTTGGTCAGATAGTGATAAGTTTTGATTTACCCATTCATAACCACCCCCTACAATAGTGTTGCGTTTGAAATTTACACAAGCCGAATGAATTCCCGAAATGTTGTAAAGCTCGTTTACTGCATTTGGATAAAGGTTATCTTCTCCGAAATACACCATTCCACGACCATTAACAAAGCTATCTCTTATATTCGGTGAAGATAGGTCGCGGTCATTGTCTAAGATGTGAGAAGCATACGCTCCAACACTCCTATCATTTGGCGGTGGTGTAGCTTTAGATTTTCTAAAATTTAATAGTCCCATGGTTTAAAGTTAATAAAAAAAGGGTAGTGTATATCACACCACCCCTTTAAAGTTTAATTAATTGGTTTTTTATACCGTTGGAATAATCGTAGAGTCAACAGCATACGCCATTTCTTTAAATTCTCCTGAAAAAGTTGGAGTGTATCCGTTTAATTCAGTTCCAGCGCTTCCACTACCACCGTCCAAGCCAGTCATTTGAACACCACGCTCTAAATCTTCGTTGTAACCAAATAACCACCAATTACCGTTGTTGTCTTTCACAAGCATCATTAAATCACGCTGACCAGCACCAAGCAACATCAAAGCATTCCTTTTATTTACCTCACGACGTGCAAGGTTAAAAGTAATTGTCTGAGTGTAGGTATTACTTCCAGTTGTAACGTCCGTTGCCATTGATTCGGTAAAGTTACCAGAGTTTCTCGCAAAATGGAATTTTTGCCATGTTGCTGGAGTGTCTAGAGCTAAAGCAGTAATTTCTCCAGCCGTAACTGTAATTGTGTCCAAATCTTCCCTATCCGCAATTAGTACGGTATCAATTCCTCCGAATGAGTTTAAGCAATCCTTTGCTATTCCTGTTAATGTATCACAAGCCATATTTTAGTTTTTAAAATGTTAATAAAAAAGGGGATTTTCACCCCCATTAAAATTATGCTGGCTGATAGAATACTATCTCTTCAGGGTTAACATACGTGAAGAACGCTTTCAAATCTGTACGAGTTCTGTAAGTTGGTTCTCCTACCGATTCCTTCATATCTATTAAACGAACTTCGTCTTTATCAGATACTGCATCGAATGCGTAAATCATGTTGGATTTACGAGTGAACACCATTGTGTTATCACTCATTCCGTTCATTTCTACAATCTTGATACGACCTAAGTAAGTAAGCTCAGGGTTCATTGTAGTGTAAAGGATAGTGTTGTTTTCAGCAACTGCTTCCAAATACGCACTAACAACGTTTGAAGAAGCGTACAAACGAACTTCTTCGTTTTTTGCTCTTACCTTCGCTGGAAGTGTGTTGTACACATCTGAAATCTTATCAACAACGTTGGACTTCGTAACTGCAACTGCTGCGGTTGTTGGTGTTAATACGTCAGTATCAGCCGCCAATTTCTTTTCCCAACCATCACAGTTAGCTAAGAAAGTGTCAGCGATAACTAGGTCTGTATCACCTTGCCAAGCAAGTAAAGCAATCTCTTCGTTCACTTTAGCAGCTAGCGACATAAAATACTGCTCCTTAAATTTTGCTTCGATGAAATCACAATGGTTAGACCCCGATGTAATCATATTTGAGAAGAACGCTTGCTCCATATCAAACTGGCACATCTCCGTCAATACACTCATTGAGCAGATGTCAATGTCGATAGCATCTAGTGAGCTGTCCGCAATGTTCGTAAAGTTACAAGTCGAAGGATAAAGAACACGGTCAAAAGTGTTACTTGCTAACTTCGTTTTGTATTTAACGTTCGGCAACATTCTAACGTTATCCTCAAAAGCTGGTACTACATACGCCTTTGAGTAGTACTCTTCAGGGTTAGGGCATAACAATGCATTAGCCCCAACGTTTAAATCAAATTTGAATTCTCTAGCCATTTTTTTATTTGTTTAAATTTCTTAATTTTTTAAATTTCTCTGCCATTGTGAAAGGAATAATGTCGCTTTCATCAATAACCTCTTCTTTTGCTTTGCTTGATTCGATTTCCGATATCACTTCAATCAGTTCGGTAAACTTTGAATCAATGTAAGCCTTCAAATCTGCGTAGATGTCCGAAGCTGGTTCAGTTGGAACAACATCAACAACTTCTGTTTCTAGTTCCTCCTCTTTCTTTTCAAGCTCTTCTTTTTTCTTTTCAGGATCACCTTCAAGTTCCTCTTCTACCTTTTCAGGTGCTTCAGGTGTTTCGGGCTCAGGTTCTCCAAGAACATCAACAATAATCTCTTCGACCTCCGCCTTAGTGATTTCATCGCTCTCAACGATTGCGTCCACAATCTCTTCCAGCTCCTCTTCTTTGATTTCGCTGAATCTTTGCTTAATCAATTTTCTAAAGGCTTGCTTTCTGAGCATGGTCTTAACGCTATTTTTTTTGTTTGCCATATCTTTTACTTTCTTATATAGGTTCCTCACCTTATTTTTGTTCAATCTCAAATCTAAATCAAATAATCCCTCAACGGAATAGCCGAAATTCCCCTCTTCAATAATTCGTTTTTGGAAGAATTCAGCATCTGTAATTTGTGAAATAATCATCCACGAACCAACAGGAACATCTTTTTTATTGAAGTTGTATTTTGAGTATGCTTTATCGTTTTCGTCTTCGATTATCCACGATTCTAAAATGTAGGCTGGAGCTAAATCTTTGCTATCATGGTTAACATTAAATGCTTCTTTTATGTGCTTTGATTGGAAGTCAACAACAAGCTTTTCGATTTCGTCTTTTGTGAAAACAACTTTATATTCTCCGTATTCATCATTCCTATAAATCTCTATATCTGGTATCATTGCAGGAGCGCACACTCTCATTTTATGAGTGTTTACAAATGACAAATGTGAAGTTAGTTTAGCGTTTAAAGTACGAGCGTCATCGTCAATGCCTATAAGGTTACGAGTGATTTTCGTGATGTTTCCAACTGCTCTCTCTTCATTGTCTTCAAAATCTTCATAGTAGAATTTACGCTTCCAAGTGTGACGGCAACCGTAACTACCTTTGTAGTCAAAAATTGAGTAGTTGCCAAATTCAGCATTAGAAAGATTAGCGTTTATTTCCTCATAAGTGTATGTCTTGTTCATGCCCATAATATGAGAGCAGAAACTTCTGTTCTTTTCATCCACGGGTCCAGAATAAGCATAACGTAAATGCCAAACACCACCACCCTCAACATCGTAAACATCAAATACGCTATCTAATTGAGGTGTAACAATATCCGCAATATCAATAGTTTCAAACTTTTGTAGCTTGTGCTTGTTAGCGTTGTAATCTTCTTCGGTTACTTCTTTCCATGATTTTGGTAAAGTAGTTTTTCCGCATCCAGCTAGGTGGTCAATTATCTTATCTTGCTCTTCTTCGCTGGCAATAACTTTCTTTTTCTGACCGCTAAAATAAAACCCCTTAACTTCAATAGCTGGGTCATCGGTAAATGCTACTGCATCCAATCCTTTTTTACCAGTTAATCCGTCAATCGTTACATTGTAAACCTCTTCCATACCCTATATAGGTGTATTAGGTTGTTTTTGTTCATTTAGTTCTAACCAGTCTAAATATTCCTGTGGTGGGTTTGTATGCCATTCCCAGCCGTAACTGTTCTCGGTGTTGTTTTCGGTTAGTTCTTCGTTCGTGGGTAATATAATCCTAATCCCCACTACCCAATCTCCGTTGTTATCTTTCTTGTAAAACATAATTCTATACTATTACTATTGTCCAACCTTTTGCCGTTGCTATTGTTGTGTCTATTCCTGATGTACTTTGGGCTGTTGTGATGGTTATTGATTTAGCGGGTAAGGCTGTAATATCTCTTAGCGAAGAAAATAAACCATCGATAAAACTACCTGTCAATGCTGTATTTCTAATATCAACGTTTCCAAGACAACCATGTAGTTCTAATATAGTAAGATTAGGTGTTGCCAATGTTGCTGAACCAAAATTAACATCATAGTTAATGTCTCTAAGAATTATACCTTCTATCGGAGTATTCTGAAATGCAAAATTAATAGCTCCTACCCCATTAATACCTAACTTTGGCACTGAAATATCTAGTGTCACACCACCGTTATTAAAAATACCGTTCTGCCAAATTTGTTCCATAATCTCGATATTTGACCAATCCCAAGAGTTTACATTTGTGTTGAAATCAGTACCGCTAAAAGCCCTAATAAAATTAGTTGCATTAGTTATGTTAGGCGTGTCAGTTGCTGAGACAATAAGATTCGAACATCCAAAAAATGAACTTGCAAAACTTAACCATTCAATATCACCCCATTGCTTAATGTCAAGGAACTTATCTTTTTCTGAATTATTATTAATATTTATTCTAGGAAATAATCCCGAAATCTCAATAACATCGTCTGTATTAGCAGAAGGAAAGTTAATCGTGTGACTTCCTATTAAGCCATACCAAGCCTGCCCCCCTTGTACACGCAAATCATAGTTGTAACCACTCCCAAAAGTAGGAATAGTAATCTTACTATCACTACCTGAATTGACCTTCATTATAAAAGGATTTTTAAATGTATTTAATTGCTTAACTTGTTCCATCAAGTCATTAATCACTCCAATCAAATCAACGCCATCAACTATAATTCCAGAACCCCCTCCTATGTTTAGATTGTCGCCAATTACAACGCCCTTGAATCCAGAAGCTATGTTGTTCCCTGAACCTATTACAATGCTTCCATTTCCGTCTACAATGTTGTTTTCATATGATACGTTTCCCGATATTATCCCACCAACACCCTCATTTATTATAGGATTATTTGGTCTCCATGTGTGGGGATTAACAACGCCAATAGTGGGTTTTATTTTATTTCTATCTAGCCGAATTCCATCGTCAACAGTTATTAATTCGACCTTTGTAGATTGCTTTCCATTTGCATTGTAATTACTTATTTTATTGATGTTGTAAAACCCATCCTTTACCCAAATACGGTCGTTTAATTCAAGTTTATTTACGTCAATTTCGTTCAGCACAAAGTACATCGTTAACAATCTACCATTTGCAAGTTGAGAGAATTTTCTAAAGTGCCTTAAATTAAATAGATTGTTTTTTGTTGGTCTATTCAATTGATGAAAGTACATTGATGCAATACCAAAATTAATATCGAATGTTGGGAAATTAGGGTCGTCAATGTGAAGGGCTTGGGCGTAATTATTTATCAAAGTGCCATTGCTTCCATCTTCTTCCTGTATGTAGTAATAGCCGTCTGTTTTCTCTCCGTTGTCAATTAGTATTCTTATGTTTTGTTTACCGTCCGTTAAGGCTGGCAAATACATATTTGAATTTGAATTGTAAACAGTAGGCGTAGGTGAAAAAATTATCTCTTCATCTGATTCCTGAGTGTTAAATTCATTCTCAAACTCAAATTCGTACGCTCCAAATGTCTGCTCAAAGTTATCTTGATAAGCTTTATTTACAGAATCTTCATCCGCCTTGTATTTCAGGTTTATTTGTTTTGCTTGCTTATCTTGTATCCATTCTTTTCTTATAGATTTTGAAATGTCCGCTTTATTTGTCCAATCAACTTCTTTGCCCTCATCATACCATTTATCACGTGTGATGTATTTTATTTCATTTGGTTTTTCAGCATCGGTAACAATAACCAAATTAAACATTTGACAAATCGACTTTATAAAATCACTTTGCTTTATTTTTTTTGGAACGAAATCTTTTAAGTATACTGGAAGCCCATAGTTATATGATAAGTCATTAATTGACCTAATACCTATTTGAGCCACTTCTATTTCAATAGGTACATTCATAGGTGTATTTAAAAAATTATCCACCCATTGACCACCGCCCGATTGAACTACTTTGAATTTTATATTCGAAAAATCCACTCCCTCAGTAGCCGTAATTGGAATTTGGAAGTTTACCTTATTTGTAAAAATTATTTGATTCCCAAATGGAACGACTTGACCAGAAAGGAAGTTATACATTACTATCTTATTCGATAGGTAGTTATCCGACTCTACAATAGCTTGAAGCTCGTACTTTATTGCCCCGCCATTGGCACGCCCACCGTTGCCACTCCAAGCCATTTTAAATAAAATATTAGCTTCTACTTCAACAACTAATTTACTACTTACATTTGGCGTATATGTGCTTGTAGCGTTATTGAATTGGCTATTCTGGTCTATTTGAGCAACTCCAAAATCTAAATTGGAAGTAAGACCACTTGCTACAGGATAAGTGCTGGAGGACGTGTTTAAATAAAGTATGTTATTTGCTTCTTCCAGTTCCTCATTGGCTTCAATTTTATTAACGTTTGGAATAATAATCCTATCGAAATTCAAATCTTCCCACTCATCAAAATTATAAGTAAATCCAGATGCTTGATGTATAGCATCGAAGTACGTCTTTAAAAATATTGCTGGCTTGAAATCACCGATGCTATAAACAATACTATCCAAGTCATTCGGCAAAGCGATAAACTTAAACAAATCACTTTCTACATTTCCAAAGCTTCCGATTACATCGGCTTTGCTCAACCCCTTGCCATATACTGGCATCGGTAAATCTTGAAGCTCCTTGTTCTTTATTTTTGAAAAAAAATCAGTTGTTTTAGAAGTTACTCGACCAGTATAAACTATCTCACCATTTGGATTCTCATCAACTGAAAGCAGTTGAAAATTAGCCGTATCAAATACATTAACGCCGTTCTGAATCACATTACATTCTACCAGCCTATTAACATTGAAAGTTGAATCGCTTATATTGATGTCAAATAGAAATCCTAAAATCTTATTGTTATTATCACTACCAACAAGCGAAATGCTTTTTGAAAAGTTAGAAGTTCTGGAGCTTGGATTAAGAACGTCCTGAGCTTGAAAGTTTAATGAAAACGGGGAATCGTCTTTTACATCCAAAACCCCTATGCCTACTAATTCGATTATTGTCATTAGATATTAATTTTTCCTTTGTTAGCAAATTCTACATTTACATCATACCTTTTAAGTTCATGCCATTTGTCTTTTTTGACCGTGAAAGATGAAGTTGTGATATTGACTTTTATCCATTCACCTTCGTACTTAATCAATACAACTGGGGAGCGCAATAAGTGTGGAAGTAGTTCGCTTTCACTTTCTTTTAAGTAGTCAGTTCGAAGAATTAAAGAACGTGAATATTCAGAGTTAAACACGGCTATTCCGTTACTGTCTTTTTTATATCCAGTTGGTAATATTCTCTCGTATGTATTTCTATCTACATTGTTGCTTTCTTCTTTTTTAAGTCCAAAAGTATAAGGCGCAAAGCTACCTAAGTGGTCAAGAAATAAACAGTCTATTCTTTCAACCAAACAAGACCTGTCAATATAGATTCTATATGTCTTGCTAATTGGCGCATCTAACCAGTCGGTAATGGTGACTTCGTACCATTTTGTATTTGGTTTGATTATTGGAAATGAACCAGCAACCAAAGTGCCATAACTCGTTCTATTTGTACCTATATTAATTTGATTTATTTCGTGTGAAGTTGTCGATTTAGAAATGTAACTTTCATCGCCTGAATCGTTTTTAAAGTTTATGCGGTACGATTTTGACGCACCTATCAAAATATTAGCAAGGTAAAAGTTATCTTCACGAATGTTATTTAATTCAACGCTAAGAATGTTGCTACTTGCGTTTAGTATCTCCCATTGATTCACATCATAATCTACAAAATCAGTAAATTTAAAGGCAGCATTAAATACCATTAATTCCTGAATAGTTCCTCTTTCAAATTCTGTTTTTCTCCCGTCTGAATAGTTCGAAGTACCACCAGTAGTTGAGCCACTACCACCCCACAACTCTTCTAATATAACCACCCAACCGTAATATTGACCGCTTAAGGTTTGATTGATGTACACTACATCTAAGACCTTGTGAGTGCCTTGTAGGTATGGAGCGTCCTGAGTACCTGCGTTTAAATTAACATCTATAAAATCACCTATTTGATATGGTGGTTGCCCGCCTGACGTTGTCTTTGCTATACCTACCCTATCCTTACCATTTGGATTAAATTGTGGATTACCTCCATTTGTCCACCATGGATCGTTAGCCCCACAAAAAATAAAATCATTCCACTCCCAAGATTCGTAATACATTTCTCCGAATTGGATTTTTAGATTAAAATAGGACTTATTAGCATCGTAATTTGCATCTTCTTCAAGCTTGTAATCAAAACTTACAAGGTTGGATAATTCCCTTTGCAAATCGAAAACTCCGAAGCCGTCAGTAATTCGTTTAGATACTTTCTTTCTGAAAAGAAGATTATTTGATGAATCCATTACGTCAGCGAAGTAACGAAATTCAGTCTTATTTTTATCAGTCGAATCAACTTCGTAAATCAATTGGTTATAAGCTGGTGTTATTCTTTGCGGTTGTTTTTCTATTGTGAATGCCATATCTTTTATTTATCTACGTTGTCTTATCCTTTCAATGCTTTGCCACCTTGCCCATGCACCAGTGACCCTATTCATTTCACTTCTGAACTTCTTCGAATTTACGAATTCTTTTGTAATTTCCCTTGGTTTTAACCCTCCACGTTGTACGATAGAGGTTGCAACCGCATAAGGGTTTAACCCTTTCCTTTCCGCCCAGTCTCTCAAATAGTACGCCATGCCTGGAATAGATTCATCAGGTATTCGAGTTTTGAATCTTCCAAATATTCCCGTACCTCCATCCATATATTTATAATATTCAGTCGTATCAATTTCAACGGTCAATGGCTTTTTATTTCCAGGTGCCAATTTAATCTTTACAATAGTCGTATTCTTCATGTAAGTAGTATCGAAGACTTTCTTTTTCTCGATAGCCTTTTTGATTTCCAAATTCATTAACCGAGTTGCCACAGCTAAACTTTGGATAAACTCATTGTACTGATCGCGCGCCAAAATAGTCATAGCGTTTCTTTTAATTTAGCTATGCCAATAAAGTGAAATAAAGTGTTGATGTTCATTTCCATTACCTTTTCAATCTTGGTGAAGTCGTCGCCAGCCACGTCCAAAATAAGTAATTCCATGTTGTACTCATTCCTTATTTCATCTTTCTTTTTTTCGCTCTTAATAATATTCTTAGCTTCTTCGCTTTCGGCTTGCTTTAACTCTTCTTCATAGTTGAATTCATCATTATTAAAAATAGATTTATGACTATTGATAATCATTTCTTTTTCCTTTACAGCCTTATTTAGCGCCCCTAATAAGCGCCAAGCATCAACATTTAAAAATAAGCCTGAGCGCTTGGAAGAGTAACCGCCCCACTCCTCCCAAACATCTTTATCCAGCTTACTTACTTCTTTGTTTCTGTAAATTACAGTCAATGCCTTTGCAACGTCTTTGGCTTTCATGAAGTTCTCAAAATCTACCCATTCAGCAACTGAAAAGGTAAACGGAGACTTATAGAAATAACCCTCAACTTCATTCTGAAAACGTGCTTTAGTTTCTTGACGTTTAAAATCTTCAATCACTTCTTTACCCTTTGAAATAAGTTCTTTGACGCTTATTTCTGAACCGCCATCGACAATTTCAAGGTACTTATTTAAAATACCTTTATCATTCTCTTTTGATATTTGTATGTACTTACTTAACTTCATTTAACGCTTCTAAAAATTGATTTTCACACTCAATCACCTTCGGTTGTATTCTTTTTCGTCAACTACAATAACATCGTGAATTTTCCCATCTGTTTTTTCAGTCATTACTTCCTGACTGATTTTAAGTAGTGATTTATAACCTAAACTATTTGCGACATCATTTGGTAAGCCTAATTTTTTAAGCATCTCAATCCTTTGATTTGTTGAGTTCATTTTTTCATCTGAAATGATGTTATTTATTTCGTCAAATTCTGAGATGTTAATTTCATCCATTCGGCTTTTAATCTCATATTCCTTACCCTCTAATTTTACTATTATCATAATGCCATTTGATTTAAAACTTTGTTATTATTATTTTCTGTTTCCTCTAAGTCCGACCAGCTAACATACGCTCTTATTGGTGGAGTTTTACTTCTATTTACTGAATTAAATTGATCGCTATCTCCGCCTGTATCATTTGTATTTCCGTACATATTAATCTGTGGCGTACTTTCAACTGACGGCATAGATACAGCGGAAGGAACAGAACCGCCACCACCTCCACCCTTAGAGCCTTGTGGCGCTTTGGTTGAGAAGACCCAGCAGCATAGGCAGCAACAGCAGCTTTATACGTGTCAATTGTAGCCTGAGCAACACCAGCCGCTTTTGCAATCGCAGTACCTTCACCAGCGGCAGAAGCGATACTACCAAGTATAGCAAGCGATGAATCTATGGCATTATCTCTTTTCTGATTTTCAAGCTGCATCTCAATTGCAATTTGCTCTTTCTTTAAATCTAGTTTTTCCTTTTCTATCTCAGATAATTGATCAGCTAATTCCTGTTCCCTTTGCAGTTTTAAATCTCTAAACTCCTGCTCTGTAATAGCTTCACTTTCTAATAAATCCCTTAACTGTTCAATAGCCAGTTCTTTATCTAAGCAAGTGGTTTGCTTCCAACTGCTCAATTTGCTCATTGGTTAAAAGAGTTCTATCTATACTATTGAAATCGTTTTGCTCTTTAAATAAAGATAGTTGTTTAGCCCTCTCAATGTCGTTTTCAATTTGATTGATTTTGAACTCTTCGAGTTTCAGGTTTATTTCTTCTTGACGTTCTGCAGTTTCAAGTTCTAAAGCTTCTTTTTCAGCTTGTGCAGCTTTCCACTCTTCAATGCCTTTTTGTCTTAAGGCTTGTTCTTCTTCTTGTTCCTTTTTTAAACGTTCTTTTGCTTTTTCTGATTGCTGAATGTCGAATAGTTCAATCTCTCTTCTGCCTTGCTTAAATGCTTTTTGAATTTCTTCAATGGCTTTCATTTGGGCCTTGTACTCTTCTGAATCTTCACCCTTTAATTTAGCAATAGAGTTTGCACTTTCGAGTGCCAACTGAACCTCCTCTTTTCTTGCTTCCTGAATTTCTTCAAGTCGTTTTCTTTCAAGTTTTGAAGATTCCTGTCCAGTTGCTTTCATGATTGCGATTTCATGGTCGTATTGAGAAATCAAAGAATCAGTTCGCTTCTTATTTGAAGCTATCATTTTCTCGTTATTCTCAATGGTGTTTTCCGCTAGTTCTTCACCTGCGTTATCCGTCCATCCAAACCAATCTGTAAGTCTTTTTAGCCCGTCAATCAAAGCATTAATAGGTATCATTAACCATTCGAAAACCTTACCTATTCCGTCAAGAATAACTTGAAGCAAGCCTAACTCTTCCATTAACTTATACACAGCATATCCAATGGCTGCGATAACCGCACCAATTAAAAATATTGGATTTGTAAGTAATGTTTTCCCAACAGTCATAAATGTTCTCAAAGAGCCAATGGCATCTCCAAATGAAATGCTGGAGGAAATTTGATTCAACCTATTCGCTCCATCTAGCGCCCTGTCAAAATCCAATGATAATAGTGAACTACCGATAGAACCAAATGCAGCAGATACGCCCATCAATCCATCCTGACTCTTTGCGAATTCGTTAATAGCTTCCTCACCCCTATCAATTTCGTACTTGAGTTCACCCGCTTCCTTTGCTAACTTCTGAAATGTATGTTCGTCAGTCGTTCTGGTCATGGCATCTTTGAGCCTGTCCATTTGAGCGGTAAGAGATGCAACGCTCCTTTCGTCTACATCAATATCTATCTCTATTGTTTCCCTTGCGTTTGCCATACCTATATAGTTTTAAAGCCTTGCTTTGTTTTTAGAAGTCGTAAAAAACAACTGGACTTTCTTCATAAAATTCATCTGCTACAAAGAAATACATCATATATGCTAAAGTATCAGCATAGTCAGGAGAACGACCTAATTTTCTCTTTGTTTCATCCTTTGATGTTATCTTATACTTGCCATCTTTATCGACATCAACGCGCTCCAGAATCATTAACTCCTGTTTGATTTTCTCTTCAATCTCAATATCAAAATCAATTGTATTTGAAAGAAAACCAGTATTTACTTTTTCGGCTAAATGTGCGTAAAGCTGTGTTTTTAAATTCTGATAGTTTTCTCCATTCTTTGCCCTTGAATTGTTCACGATTGAAACGCACCCCTGTAAATAGTCAGCTACACCACCACCTACACCGTCAGCATCAATAGCAATGTTGGAGCGGTTAATGTTGTGTTTATGTTCTATTCTTTTAATGGCGGTTACCGTATCATTTACTTTTGATTTGTTAAGCTCTACAAAGTCAATTAACGAGCCTTTATCATTCATCACAAATATAACAGTGCTATCCTTTCCGAGCCTTGCAACGTCAACCGCCATGTAATTTAAACCGCTTTCAATAGGTTCTTTAACTTGAAGGAAATCAATAATGCTGTCATAATCAAATATCGCCAAATCATTGGCATATTCCCATTTACCGTAAAGAAGTCGAGCTTTTGAAACCTTGTCTAGCTTCTTTAAATTCTCAATGTAGTGAGGTGAAATATTCGGGTTGTCAGTTACAAGTGCCTGAATGAATTCTTTGTAAACTTCAATAGTGCCATCAATTGATTTCTTATAAAACTCCGAGTAAATCCAACCCTTTGATGGGTTACACGACATCAACATTTTTGGTCTTATTCCAAACTCATCAAGTTTAAAACGAATACGTGAATTTACTGTATTTTTAATCGTCTGGTCAACTTGTGCAACTTCATCAATGAATGCGGATGTTAATTCTAAAGAACCATAATCATCAGCATCAGGATCACTTGGTTTAGAAAGTAACTGCATGAGAATAATCTCACTCCCATTGAAGAATTTAATTACTCCATCAATTGCGTTGTAGTTGTAGTGTTTTCCCTCTTCAATTTTGAACCGAGCAAAGACTTCAAATAGGGTTTTCAAAGTGGTTAGCTTTAACCTCTTCAATGTTTTACGTCCAATGAGATTACGGCTACCTTTGTACTTCAAACACATGATTGTAATGAACACACAACCGAGCCACGATTTACCACCACCTGCTGCACCACCGTAAACAATTTCAGTTACTTCGCTTTCTTTGTTGAAGAGTACTTTTATTGCATGAGCTTGCTTAGGATTGAATTTAGGTTTAATTTCAATAACATTAGACATCTATCGTAATGTTTATGTCTTTGCCATTGGTGGTTTGGTCAACATAAGATTGATTCAATTTTTTATGTTCTTCTGAATCTGACAATAATCTCATTGCTGATATTTGCAGTGTCGCATTATCAGATGCAATCCATTTATTTAGCATGTAATTTTTAGCAGTTACTCTGTTTTCATTTATAGCGTCCTTTATAGTGTCTAAATTGTCTAATGAATGATTGTATGCCGTAGCACGTGAAAAGCTCGTAAAACCAAAGCAATGGTCAAAGAAGGCTATCTTTTTCTCTTTGATAACTTTAAGAAGTTCTTTTTCATATTTTTTAGCTTTTTCTTTCATTATGTTTTTTATTTTAATTCAAAACTTGCTGTTATTCTATTCTTGGATGTAGTTCCCTCTAAAACTCCTTTCTTTGCTTCAGTAACTCTGCCATATCTAATACAATTCCAATTGTTAGATTTTTTTAAATTAAATATTAGGCTTGGCGCTGATGTCATAATAATATATCGTTGTTTTTGTTCTTTATATATTTTTCCTATTTCATTCAAAAACCTAATACCAAATCCTGCGCCCTGATAATCAGGCAAAATAACTAATCTATGTACTTTTTTAATATTTTTTACTTTTGGATGAGGAAAATGTAATACACTTAAAAAACCCGCAATTTCATCATTAACCATTGCTACATAACAGTGTGCTGC
>SMFH01000029.1_pt1 | contig 13665 bp, 20 predicted proteins | sample 2456121 | NCBI WGS metagenome assembly SMFH01 (sample SAMN10132613, study PRJNA489261) | soil metagenome | isolation source: day120 antibiotic-silty clay loam soil | place: USA
TCTTCACCCGTTCTGCCTGCAATTACAATAGAGACCGAGCGAGTAAGTCGATTTGCTCGGGCTCCACCAGGCATCGCATCCAACCCTGCGGGAACTAGACCTCGAAGATCCGGTACTCTAAAGAGCGATGCTGGAGGATCGCTGGCCCCGGCAAAAGTGCGCCACTGTGTAGCAATGTTTGCCGCAGCTTTTGGATATAGAGCAACATCGTAGGTTCCACCATCCGCCCATACCCACTTACCAAAGCCGACAGGATCGGGAAGTACAGTTCCAGGCCACATCTTGATTTCGCCTGGGATCTGACCACCCGCAGGACCTACTGGACCTTGAGGACCGGGAGGAATAGGACCTGCATCGACAGTCGTTCCGTCAAATTTGGAAAGAATTAGATGACCGTTGACGATTTCACCTGAAATAACAGACTGACCTTCGATCTCCAACATTCTCTCGGCGGTAAGACCGGTAATTGTAGCCATTTCACCTCCTTAGTCCTGCTCGCCGATGTTTGTTGACGAAACGTTGTATGTATCTGGATCCAAGAACGTGGCGTCTGCACCTACGATTTCGAAATTTGTAGGATCGAGCATGTTGATATATGTATCTGACTCGTCGATGGCCAACCAAGTACCATCTCCAATATCGATAATGAGAAGCGCGCCAAGATACCCAAAATATTCTCCCACTTCAGTGATTGGTGGAAGACTGGGAGACGTTTTCTCGGTTCCGTAAAGCTGACTTTCGAGCAATTGCATAATTTGAGGAGGTGTGGTTCTTGAATCGATAGAAATATGAACTGTTGGTCGACGCCTATCGATCCTGGGCGGAGTTCCAGTCAAAGTCCAGCCAAATTGAATCGGCTGGATACCGGAATCGGTCAATGTCGAGTATGCAAGTACATCTGGAGTAGCAAGAAGATTGTATAGAATGTGAATCTTGTATCCATACTCTTCACCTTCTAGGGCATTGCCAACTCGTGTTCTGTACGACAAGTTGAAGCTTTTTGGAGGTTGCTCGTGATAGGACAATCCAGGAGCAACATCAGCGATCCCGTTAACCTCATTGAATTCATCAGGATATGTAAATGCTTTGAGTTTTCCTATGAAATCGCTAGGAGTTAAATTTTCGAGATACTTCACTCCCTCGAGAAAGAACGACTTCAACTCAGAATTTGGAGACTCTTCGATACCGATGAGTCCATTCCAAGCTGCTACTTTTCCATCCTGAAGATAGAGAACTCCTCGATCAACTCCAGTCTGATAAATTCGATCTTCAACTTGATCCCACTCGAGAACGGCCATGTCACCCCCTTTCTAACCTTTAGTACCCAGCTGTGCCCTACGCTGAGCGTTCAATTCTCGGTTTCTGGCGGCTATTTCAGAACGACTCATCTTCTTCGGCTTCGCTTGCTTGATGTTGCAGACTCGAATCAACGTAAACAATCGATTAAGATGCCAAGTTTCACACTCAAACGGAATCCGAAATGTTACCATCCAATAGTAAATGAGCTCGGATGTAATGACATCTCTACTGGCGGGAGCTCCAGGAGCTTCACTAAACCATGTGGCCGTCATCTTGGCGTCAATATAACCGTTGATAGCTAGGATGTTACCTTCGGAAAGTTTGAGATAAACTTCATCTGGGACATCAGGAGTCAACGTCATGATCTTTATGTAGTCGAGAACCTCTTCTGAAGTTTTCTCGCCTTTTCCTAGAAAAGGTTTCTCGTATTTCGACTCCCATTTTGACAGTGAGACCAAAGAATGCTCGAGATCCAAAGTCATGTCATCTCTAGTGACAAACTCTTGTGTCTGTTCGTCGAACATTTCGACACCAGGAACAACAATAGTGAGCATTCTCTAGCCTCCTATCATTCACTATCTTAAGCTGCTCGACCCGAAGCCCAAGCAGTACCATTCCAGTACATCTCACCCGCTGCACCAGCGGTGGAACCCTGGACGTACTGACCCGTCGTCCAAGCTGAAGACGGCGTTGCCGTAACACCGGAGCTAGTTGCACCAGCAGCATTCGACGGAGGGGTCGATCCACCAGGAGTCCACGTTCCGGGAATACCAGCCGTAGCACCTGCAGCCGCAACAGGACCGCCTCCACCACCAAAGAGCGCGATCACTTCGTCGGGAGTAGGAAGCTCGGGATCACCAGACGCGCCGTACAGGATGTCCTCGAGCGCTGCAAGCTCGCCTGCGTCGACCACAGTTGAATCGATCACGATAAGAGAAGTCGGCTTATGATCGGTGACCGGAACCGGAGTAGAGGTGATCTCCCAACTGAAAGCGATCGCTTCAGGCGAATCGTTAATCGTCGCATAAGCCTTCTCTGACGGAGCAGCCTGAAGGCCATAGAGAAGATGCAGCTTGTATCCGAACTCGGTCCCTTCGATGTCGTTACCGACTCGAGTACGATAGCTCAGGCCGAAGATCTTCCGACCCTGCTGTCCGACCGCAACACCCGGCGACGGAAGCTCAGTACCATCACACTGTCCGAACTCTTCCGGATAGGTGAACGCTTCGATGGTCGCACCGAACTCCTCGGCGGAGATGATGTTCAGATACTTGATGTTATCCGCGTACTGCGGAGACGCTTCAGCACCGGACGGCGACTCGGTAACGGTCGTAAGACCATTCCAAGCAAAACCGGCGTTGTAGATACCGGCCTGATCAGGAAGATACAGGACGCCGTGGTCTACACCGGTTTCATACAATCGCTCGCCGACCTGGTCCCATGTCAAGGGAGCCATTGTTATCCTTTCGCTTAGAAGTACACGTTATAAACGTCGTGATTTAGATTATCGACCGTATAAAATCGGTTAAACAAGCTCATCGGCATCGACGCCACCTTGGCTGGAATGTCACTGTCAGGATTTTGATCGATAATGGTAATTGCATACCTCAACGTATGATTATATACGATGTCATCGGCAAATTCGCTGTTGGCAAAGTCGCGTTTATAGATAATGCATGGGTATTTTAACTGAACATTCGTCGGTGGTTGAAAATAGACGTTAGGGGCAAATGTTTCAAGAAGCTGCTGCAACTCCAGCCGTTGGCCCATTGTACACCTCCCCTAATCGAAGAAGAAGACGAGGACTTTGCACTTCGACAGACGAAACTGTCCACAAAGCCCCCGCCCACTCCACATAACGAATGTTAAAGAAGTGTTCGTTCGCATATGCGTCGGCCACAATTCTGATTGAATTTTGAACACTGAGATCAAAGTTTAGGTTTTCACCCTCACGAAGATTTCTCGCGTTTCGAATGACATCTCCGTAATACGAGCGCTCAACGATTACATCTTCCCATACGCCAGGCGCAGTTTCTACAGATTCACCATAACCAATACGCCCAAAGAACCTCGCCATGAGGTACCTACCTTATACAGTAGCCCGGGTGAAGACGACCGCAGAACGGATCTTCGTCAGAGCACCGGAGACACGAGTCTCGTACAGGTACTTGTAGAGGTTGTAATCGATGTCGAAGTCGTCGAAGAAGTTGACCTCTCCACCCTTGTCGGCACCAATCGTGTAGTCCTTCATGTTCACCACGATGCCGAGCAGATTGGGCTCCGTCTCCATAACCTCGACGATGACGATCTCCTTGACGCCGAGCTCAGTAGCAAGCTCGTCCACGCCACGATACATCCTCCGCTCCATACCATCTCGAGCGAGAAGCATCTCCGTCAGGAAAGGCCGCGTCGTATAGAGAGACGGCGCTCCCGATCCCTTGTACGCGCCCATGTTCGAAACAAAGGCGTCAACGATGTCGTTCGGAGTAGCGCCAAGAGGAAGCTCGACCTTGGCTGAATAGAGATCGTGGTCATTCAGAATCGAACGAACACCCGAGCCCTCGGTAGCGCCCGCGGGGTCCTTGATCTTGTCGGGGTCGGACACAGTACGACCGTCACCGATCAGAACAGCACGAGCGAGCTCCTCGTCGAGCATGAGGCGCATCTCGGCCTTGAGCCAGGTCACGACATCGAAGTCAGTGATGTCAACGACATCGTCGCGATCGAGCTCCTGCTTCTTGTAGATCGTTGCGGGCGTCGTGACACGCTTGGTGAGTCCGAAGAACTCCTCCTTCTTCAGATTCCCCTTCACGTAACCCAGAGCACGCGCCGTGTCGACCGTGATGTCAGCCACGAGCGACTTGATGCGAGAAAACGGCGAATGCCGCGTTCCATTGATGACACCAGAGACCCACTCGACACGCCGTTGGTCGAACTCCGGACCGTCTGTCACTGAGCGAGCATCCGGGAACATCAGGTCAATATTGGTGATACCGTGCGCGAGGGCATACGCCTCGACTGCGTCCTTCAATGATCCAGACTTCTGAGCGTCGGCGACGATCTCACGCATTGCATCGTGCGAGAGAGTCGGGGTCTCTTCCTCCTTCTTGCCTCCGCTCTGCTGCTCGAAGACATTACGTGTCATCCGTCGTCCTTCCTCTTCATCATCAACACTATGATGGACAAGTTCCGGCTCGCCTTCAGGATCAGGATCGGGATCAGGATCAGGATCAGGATCCGGAGGTGAATCAGAATGAGTTACCTTTTCGGTCGAAGCTCCAAGAGCGGCACCGATCATGAAATGGACAACATCCTTCTGCTCTTCCGTCATCGAGTCATAGACTTCCTGAACGGTCGGAGCTTCTTCGTCCTTTTTGGTGTCGTCTGTTGTATCGTCGGCCGAATCCGCGTGATGCAATTCCAAACCAGTATAGATGACCGCTTCATCCTCGAGCGTAACCATCTCGCCGTCGGAATGAGCCAGCGTGATATTGTCGATAAGCGCGCCAGGATTTGCTCCCGACAGAACGAGGCTCAGCTCACGAATAAAGCCATGAAGAACCTGCTTCGACTTCTCTGTAAGCTGATTTGCATAAATGGATAGAGATTTGATATCGCCGTGCTGAACTAGGGTTCGAGCGTTCTTGGCCGAATCGCTCTCATTGAAGAAGCCGTAGGCATAAACACCATCTTCGCGATTCTCGAGAATTGCATGGCCTAGAACATTGCTGGGTTCGTTGTGCCCGTGCTGCCAAACCAGCGGGACAGTCTGCTTATCCTGATGCTTGAAGGCGTCAGGCATAATAGTCCGTCCATCCGAGCACTTAAGCCCAGCCTTTGTGGCGTAGCCACTAAAGTCAGGCTTAGTTTCTGCTCCCATTTTGAACGTCCTTCCTTAAAGCGACTTCGTTTACTATCTGAGCGACAGGATCTGTATCTGATACAACACCAGTTGGCGTTGGACTACCCTGCGGCATGTTACTATTGAGCAACTGATCTGCCTTTGGATCTGGATGCGGAGACATACCAACAACCTGCCGCATCTCATTCGAAGTCATAATCTCATTACGAGTGAACTTATCCGCAATTTCAGCAATGTTCTCGATCGGAACCAATCGGAACGGATCTCTGAAGAACTGAACAGTCTGCTTCTGCGTTCGAGCAGTCTTTGTCAAGAAAGACCGACGCATAGACTCGACCATTGCAGTTAGAACCGGTTCGATAGTTCGATTCCAATAGTTCAACATCGCCTTTTCATCAGCGGTACCGTTCATAACTTCTTCGGTTAGTCCCAGCTGACCATAGAGCATAGCGGTCAAGTATTCGATTTGACTCATAAGATTGTTCTCGGCCGGACGGTTCAGCTGAGTGATCTTTTCGGTCCCATCTGTGTAAGCGATACCATACTGGCTACCCTTGAGCTGGAACTCGATGTCCTTCCGACGCTGTTCTGCCTGTTCTCGACGTGCTTCAGATTTGATCACATAAGGAAGCTGAATGATGAGATCGAGTTTTCCTGAAGCAGACTGCTCGTCGATAACATCCAGAAGATTCAACTTACGAAGAAGACGCTGCAAAGTCGAATTGGGTTCGTTCATTACGGCATACAAAGGGTTTTCGATAATTGCGACCGTAGACTTATGCAACGTGATTTCTTCTCTTGCACCCGTGGTCTCGTTGTACAGATTTACGCGCACATGATGCGGAAACCATGAAACGACATCACCAACACGAAGTGTCAGAATGTCGAAGCCTCCAGTTTGCTGCGGATTAATCGATGTATCAACGGGCACGAGAACTGCAACTCCTCTATCGAAGAGTGTCATTGCGACATCTTGTCGAAAAGCGCGAGCCGCTTGGTCGAGATTGGCTTCGACGGTTAGACAATTATTCAGACCGCTAACGATGTCGTCGATATAGCGATTTTCATCATCCAACCGAACATGACGCATATCAACAGAGGCAACATCAATGCTGAGGCGCGTATAGATAGAGGAAATCATCGATCGTTCATTCGGAACTCGAAGTCTTAGTCGATCTGGCCTTCCTCCGTATCCATAGCTTCCGCCAGAGGGTTGCGCTTTCAATCTATCGTCCTGATTGGTAAAGACGTTCCAAGCGTGTCTCAACGCTGTACCAAATCGCGCCACAGTCACCTCCTTCTGGCGTGTTGTCTAATTTTATCCCCATCCGCTAAAGTAAGCAATAACAACAAAAACCGCAATAATGACTAAGCAAATTTCTGAAACTGTAGTCGGTCCAACTTTCATTATTCAAACGCCTCCTTATTCAATTTATATGCAATCCAGGCGTCCAAAAGTGCGGCAACATTGTCGATCTTCTCGTCCTGACGCTTCTTCAAGAGCTTCCGATTTCCGTTGGTATCTTCAATAGTGATTGCGTTACCCATGGCAAACGACATGAGAGTTTGATCGAAGATCAGAAGTCTTTCTTCCGCCATGATCTTGATTTCTCCCAATGGAACCGACTCGGTCTTAGATCCTTGGATGACTTTTTCGATGCCGAATGGTCCATTTTCTGCTTCCCAACGAGTAACAAATTCTTTTGCGTTATACGGATCGTAGCCCAGCGAACGAACGTCGAACTGAGACTCTAAGATAAACCTATCCAGATCTTCGTATACCTCCATCATGTCCAGAATGCTTCCTGGCATGACGTGAAGACTTCCTTCGTTGATGAACTCTTCATACTTCTGTCGCATGGCGGCGGGAAGCTTCATCAACGTGAGTTCTGTGATATAACTTCGAGTCTTAACTCCGTACTTTTCGCGTCCTAACGGAAATATAAATGTGAACGCACAAAAGTCGTCGCCTTGTGAAAGATCGGCACCGAGAGAACACGGCATCTGCCAGAATTCTCTACGACGATGCGGAAGGGTCTCTTCATAAGTGAAGAAATACGTGTAGCCCTCCATTGGAATACCAAACCGCTTCGCGAGAATATCATTTCGAGACGCTGGCGCCTTCTCGGCCCGTTCCACGTCAAGCTGATACGTTTCATATGACACCGTCAACCCTAAATTCGGATTTGCCTTTACCCACATTGCGGGATTAGCAACTTCCTCAATTTCGTCGAGTTTATAGTGCCAAATGGAAACGTGCGGAGCATAGTATTCTCCTTTGAGAATATCCGCAAGCTCCATTTTTATGGTGTCACCAGAACCGGCTCTAACTGTTCCTTCCGAACTAATAGCTACAATCAAATAGTCCTCGAGTTTGGATGCTCCTTGCTCAACGGCTCCTACAACATCTTCTCTAAGATCACCCGATAGCCATTCGTCAATCGTGGAGATCTTTGGCCGCAGACCTTGCAACTTATTAATGGCCATTGGACGAACTTCGAGCAGTGAGCCGGTAAGAAAGTTCTCGATTCCCTTTTTGGTTGCAGCTAACTTCACTCGATTTGCTCTTGATCCGGTTGTATTCTGAAGAGATCCTTCGGTGAGGAACTTAAACAGCGGTCCTCTTGCCCGCACGATGGCTGTCCGTGCAGGAGACATAACTTCGTCAGCTTGTTTCATTGTCGGAGCTGTGGTAACCTGGTGAGTCGTGGTCGTGTCGACATTCAAGAAGTAATTTTGAATGACCGAGGCGTACATGGACTTGGCGGCCCCACGAGCAACTATTAGGTATTGCTTGAGCGTCAGTCGTTTCTTTATCAAACGTTTCTCATAATGTCCACCGTGATTCTCCTTGGTGGGAACGTAGACGCTTCGTTCGACGAAGTAATACCAACCGAAGATTTGTTCAGCCCAGAGCTTGAACGAATCAAGAAGATAGAGATCCGATCCATCCGTTAATGTCAACTCTCCTTCACAGTAACGAATAAATCCTTCAACCGCTTGATCGTCGTAGAAAATGTTGGGGTTAGCAATGAGCGAATCGATTCGATTCATCTCTTGAGAGACTTCTCGATTTACAGGAATCTCTCCTCGGAGAACTGCCTCGCGAAACTGACCATAATAGATCGGTATCGCGGTATTCGACAGGCCCATATGCTAACCCCCTTTCCTAGGCTGCAGCAAGAGCGGCTCGTTTAAGACCTTTCTTTACAGCTTTAGATGCAGCAGCGTTTGCTACTTCATTTGCCTGCTGCCTTCCGGTTTGTCTAAGAAGTGTTAGGACGAACTTCTTTCCTGCTGACGAATCTTCATACATCAAGCGCTTGGTGTTCTGCTCCAAGTTCAGTCGCTTGTTGTATGCTTCTAGATCTGCGTTCGAAAGAGCTTTGAGTCCACTCTTCCTTCCCACCTGCGCGGTCGCGCGCGCGCGTACAGCTTCGGGATGAGCGGGATGTCCTTCGCCGCCAGAAGTCTTGACCTTTCTTCTCGTATCTCGAACGACGACTTCCTGCGGACCAACTGTAGCTTTTCTACGAACACCCCAACGCATTCCCTTGACGCCGTGATGAGCAAGAATATCGTCGACTAGATTCGTCGACTGCTTCAGAGAATCAGGTGGTTCTTCTCCCAACTGACTATAGTATCCTCTGAGAGCACGAGCTGCTTTCGCTTTCTGCTCAGGAGGAGCCTGAAGCGGTGAGCGAGCTCCGGCCAAAGCAGCCGCTGCAGCATGAACCCCGTTTCGATTCAATGCTCCGTTAGGAGTCTTGACCGGAAGCTTACATTCGCTTTTTGAGGTGGGAGGACCGCTATGAAGATGAATCAAGCACGCAGAATGCCATTGTTCAATTGAATAATCAGCTTCTGTATAGGCGCTCCACGGCTTTTCTGAAATATGAGAAAGAATTCTTTCAACAACTTCTGGGGTAGACATTTTACCCCCTATTGAGAGTTCTCACTCGGCGCAGGTGTCTCTCCTTCACCTTCTGCTTCTGAGGTCGTCTCTTCTTCTGCTTCCTCTTTGCCACCCAGTCGCTCATAACGAGCCCTTCTTGCCTCGGCTCGGTCCTGTGTGTTGACGATCTCATGTCCTAGAATCCTAGAACGTTCCTTTCGTGCTGCTTCTCGTTCCTGGTATCGACGTTCGTGCTTGGCCTCGTAGTCTTCGCGTTCGGCCATCTCGTCAGCGGATTCATCCGATTTGGCCGCTTCGAGATTCTCTACTCCCATTGTCTACCTACCTTCTCGATAACTCTCGATCGTAGGATTACACCAACAATCAGAACTGAGAACATGCTTATGGCGAAATCTCATCCACCACAAATATAGTCGTCTGCGCCTGCGCAAGATCTACCTCCGACTTAACCTCTAAGACCGCGAAGATCTTCTGTGATAGTTCCGTTATCTACCATTCTTCTCCGCGCTCGCATGTTGGAAAAGTAAGCGGCATCTTCAATAGCGTCTGGATCGATTGGATCAGGGTCTGGATCTGTCCATCCTGTCTCTTCACGATGGACATTCAGCCGCCACTCGAGCTCCTGAATCTGCTTCTCCATTGCCGTAATAAGATATGATGTCTGGGGCGGATCAAACAGCTGTCTAACCTTGAGAAAAACGTATGACTTCACCGAATTGTACTGATGATCCGGAGGGTTGATGAAATCGTCCCAAACTTCAGTCTCATCTTCGATCATGAAACCCTCAGGCGGCCCAACTCCGAGTTGGGTGAGAGTAGAGAAAGCGGTGTTAATATGAGTAATAACGTCCAGGTCAAAGACAGTATAATCTTGAGGAAGCCCCAAAATCTTCTTTGTGCTAATAAGGATACTCTGTTCCATCTAACTCACCCACTTTTAATTAGTTGCTTTGTTCCTAGTCGACGACAATCGTGCCGGAGTCGACAAGATTTCCAGATAGATCCCGAACCTCGACGTAACTTTCACCCGTGAAGTCCTTCGGGAAAGTAAGAACGGCCAGACCATCGTTCGGCATCACTGCCGTATTCGACCAGTCGCCATCCTGACCCTGGGCGAACACCTGAACAGCAAGAACGGTGTCATGCACAGGAGTGACCTCCGGCCTTCCCTCGAAGGGGGGCAGATTACCAAGCAGAAAGTTCTTGATCTCCTCCAACTTCTCCGGCGGGATTCCCTCGATCACGCTCGGCGGAAGCTCGATCGGATGCGACGGATAGGGCTGATCGCCCGGCAGAGAGTTGTCGATGTACGGTGGAAGATAGATCGGATGCTCAGGCTTCGGCTGGTCTCCAGGAAGCGTGTTGTCCGGGTGAGGCTGATCGCCAGGAAGCGTGTGATCGGGCCTCGGCTGATCGCCGGGAAGTCCCTGATCCGGATACGGCTGATCAGTCGGAGGCGAGTTGTCCACGTACGGCGGAAGATAGATCGGATGTGTCGGGAATCCCGGCGGCTTCTCTTCCGGTGGTGGCTCAACCGGCGAAGTCCCCGTCTCCCAGGCGATCTCCACAGCCTTACGAGTGGAGTTAACAGTAACGCTCATTTGTTTTTCCTTTCTTTGCGCTTTATACGCTGGACTTTACTTGATTAAGGACAAATTTCTGATCGGACCACCAAAAATCAGGAATTTGATCAGGAACATCCGGACGAGGGCCTTTCTTTCCTCCGTTATACCAAGCGACCCACTGTTCTTCGTCCTTTGTCATCCCGACTCGATTATTGATCTTGATAATTTCCTCATTAGCGTCCCATGCCCATTGCGGAATATCGTCGGGAGCATTTTTAGGACGTTCTGACGCTTCTCGATTCGAAGACAAGTACCAACGAGCCCAATCCCAATACCAATCAGGGTAACCCATGTCATCTTCTCCCATCAGAAATGCGAATTGTTCTCTGTTGGTCTTGGGATAATATGTATAGGCGGGACCGTTTCCGTAGGTTCCGTATTTCAAACACTTCCCATTCGTAATGGCGCGGACGTCCATTCCCACGTGTAGATGTGACCCGCCACCTTGGGAGGTCTGCATAACATCGCCCATCTTTTGTCCCTTATTAAATGTTCTACCAACAGAAGGAGCCGTTACCAGATGACCGAACCACCATTTGATCTTCGAATTACCGACAGCATAAAATGCGTCGCCAGGATTAGAGCTCGAAGCTTCCGTTACCTTCAGGTTTTCGGGAGCCACAACATCTGCTCCTGCAGAAAAAGCATCGTCGTAAGCGACATAATCAGAAATACCACTTGTCAAATGAGTCATTCTCATATCGAGAACGCTTTTTCCACCAAGAAAGACGGGCCCCAAATTAGGGACAGTCATCACGCACCGTCGTCTTCATCTCCAGGTCCGTGGCCGCCGTCGGGCTCAGGTGCAGGCTCGGACTCTGGCTCAGAAGGTTCGACTACAGGATCAACCGGCTCACGAGGCTCATCCCGCTCTGACTCCACATCGACGAGATCTCCACTCTCCATTATGTTCTCCTTTTCGATTTACGGTGCAAGACACGTCCAAATTTTAGTCTGTCCACCGGGTGCATTGATCACCAAAAATCCGGGTTCGTACGCCGCTGGAGCTCCGGCACAAATATCACCACTTGAAGATCCTGGAGGCCCAGCAGGACCGCGCTCTCCCTGTGGTCCAGGAGGTCCGGCAGGTCCGGCGGGTCCTTGCTCACCAGAACCGCTCCCAGCAGGTCCAGCAGGTCCAGGGGGGCCTTGCTCTCCTGTGCCCACATCGACCGTGACGGTTCTCGGTGTTGAATCCTGCGCGAAGACTGTTGCGGCCGTAAAACCCGAGACTCCGGCAAGTACAAGACTAGCTCCAGCTAGTATTCGCACTGTCCATTTCATGTATTATCCTTCCCGACCTGCATTCCTTCACGAAACGCTTTGAAGCGTTCATTGCACATTTTTTCGCCTCGTTTGCGTTCGTAATGAATTGCGCCTAGTGCTGTAAGAATACTGCCTGCGCCAGAAAGGAATACGCCCACTGTTCCTAGAATATCTCCTTCAACTACTAATAACATGTTTTATCCTTACCAGAGCGTTGTATCACCTCTCGTTCTCACTATGGGGCCTCTAGGAAGCAACGTTTCGTCCCCATAGTGGATAGCATTATGTGTTTGGAGTGAGGTTGTTATGAGAAATTCAGGATCGACGATCCAAGCTTCTCCATGTTCGATATCATCGACACTCACCGGATTCATGTGATGAATCATCAACCCTGAATGAATCTCAAATCCTTCCACACCCAAATCACAACCATTGTCACGCAATATGACTTTATCTCGAACGTTTTTCCACTCTCTACTTCTATAAAATCGCTGATTAATCCACCTGTCGAATCCAAAAGATTGTAATCCAGGAAGTCCACCGATTCGAAGGTATTTATAGCGATCTTCAAACGTGTCCAGACGTTTTAGTTCAGAATATGATCTAGACTTCGGCATCTGGATCCGGAGCAGGAAGATCGCCTGCATATGAGCGCATAGCTGAGAGAGCTTCCATGTAAAGCTCCTCCACACGCTTCTGAGACTCGAGAGCTTCGATCTTCACGCGTGTTAGTTCGTTCTCATGTTCAAGTCGCTGTTGTTCGAGTCGTTCTCGTGTTGAACCGAGCTTCAAGAAGTGCGTGATAACCTGAGATGATGCCGTTCCGCTTCGAATCTGCTTCTCAGCAAGATCGTTGGCAGCCGAAACCAACTCATTCTCACGACCCTCAGGAGTTGTCGCGGGTTTCCGGCGAGTGTTGGTAAGCTTCACATCCTTTCGCCTTGCTGGCACGCGACCTCCTTTCAATCAAGATCAGAAAGTAACGACGTCGCCTAGAGTAACAACTCTAAACGCAAACTTAGCGCCTTCACCCTTGCAGTCGGGTGTAAGTCCGTCTCCACCATCAAATGTCGGACCGCCAGCGCCAGCATGAACACAGATCCAGCGTGTACGATCGCCGAGACCTACTCCATCAGCACCCTTTGGTCCAATTGGTCCAGCAGGACCAGGAGGGCCAGGGGGTCCGGCGGGTCCGACGGATCCTCCACCACTTCCAGCAGGTCCAGCAGGGCCAGCAGGGCCAGAAGGTCCAGCGGGACCGGCAGGTCCAGAAGGTCCAGCGGGTCCTCGTTCACCGGCAGGGCCGGGTACACCTGGAACCTTCGGAAGGGCCAATCCGAACTTCCTGACCTCCCAAGGTCGACACGGCTGCTTGACGGCAACGGACCTAACAACTCCAGCTCGAAGAATTCCAAACTTTCTCGTGGTTTTTCCAATGCCAACACCCGTTTTCTTTCCTTCTAGGTTGTTGAGATCGGCCTTTCCAACACAAAAGGGTCCAGCAAGTCGTCGACCCTGATCGTTCGTGGTTGCGCCAGTAGTTCCTGCTACGATTAGTACCAGTACTACCGACATTGCAACGAGTACAACCTTCATTTTCCCCTCTTTCGATTGTCTTGCCGCAGGTTTGACCAGAGTTTTAACCCCCTAAAAAATAAAAACATTGAGGGAAAAATCCCCCCGGGGAAATTTTGAGG
>SMFH01000077.1_pt1 | contig 13643 bp, 14 predicted proteins | sample 2456121 | NCBI WGS metagenome assembly SMFH01 (sample SAMN10132613, study PRJNA489261) | soil metagenome | isolation source: day120 antibiotic-silty clay loam soil | place: USA
GCATCCGGACGCCGACCGCGCCGCCGAGATCCTCGTGGGCTGTCCGACGTTCGAGCTCAGCCCGAGCGAGCCGTACTTCCCGCAGTCGTTCCTCGACGCCATGCTTCTCGCCGTCGAAGAAGGGTTCGTCGTCGTTCGCGGCTCGCCCGACGGGTGCGCGCGTTCCATCATCACCTGCGAGGGCGGGCCAGGGCGCGTGCTGCTTCCCCCGACCGAGGACGAGCTGGTGCTCGGCCTGGGGGAGTCGCGCCTGATCGGGATCACTGCGACGGCGCGGGACGAGCTGTGCGAGATACCCGCGGCCGGCCAGGCGCTCGTCCAGCTGCTCGAGGTCGCCCTTTCCCAGAAACGGGACGCGCTCAGCAACTTCGCCCACGCACGGCACATCGAACGAGTGCAGCGCAAGCTCCTGCATCTCGCGCAGAGCTACGGGCGGGTCGGGGGCGACGGAATCCGGATCGACTTTCCGGTCACGCACACGCTGCTCGCGGACATGATCGGCTCCTCGCGCGAGACCGTGACACGGGCCCTCGACGAGCTGCAGCGACGAGGCTTCGTCGCCCGCCGCGGCCACACCTACCGCCTGCTGGTGGCACCGGAACACGTGCTCGAGCCTTCGCGCATGGACCAGCTGCCGACCATGTGACAGCGATCACACCGGCGCGGACACGCCGGCTCGTACGATCGCGCACGAAGCGAAAGGCGATCCCGCATGAGTTTGCTCACGAAGGCGCTCGGCCGGCTGGCGATGATCGCAGGCGCCGGCTTACTGCTCTACCTCGGGTTCATGATGGTCTACGGGACCGTGAGCACGGTGACCGCTTCGGGCAACGCCGACCCGGACACGGCCAACCGGAACGCCGCGACGCGGCTGTTCGCGCAGGGCAAGAAGGTCTTTCGGTTCGACACGTTCGGAGACGAGGCGTTCTGGGGCGGCACCCTCCAGCTGCATCGGGCGATCGAAGGCGCGAAGCTCGGCGGCGTCGGCCCCGGTGTGAGCCCGAAGACGGCGCTCGCGGTCGGCCTCAAGGTCGACTCGCAGGCTCTGCCCGCCTCGCTCCAGAAGGCGCTCGCTGCCGGGAAGGTCGACCTCGACAATCCCGCGACGACGCTCGCGCTGCTCAAGCTCGACGCGGTCGTCGGCCTCAAGGGCTTCTTCAACGACCAGGGCACCCTCAGCTCGGTGGGCATCACCTGCGCGTTCTGCCACTCGACCGTCGACGACTCGATCTCGCGCGGGATCGGGCGGCGGCTCGACGGCTGGCCCAACCGCGACCTCGACGTGGGCACGATCGTCTCGCTGGCCCCGAACAAGGCACCCCTCACCAGCCTCCTCGGCGTCGACGAGCCGACCCTGCTCAAGGTTCTCGCCGCCTGGGGCCCGGGCAAGTTCGACGCCGAGCTGTTCCTCGACGGGAAGGGATTCCGCCCCGACGGCAAGACGGCCGCGGTGCTGATCCCGCCCGCCTTCGGCCTCGCAGGCGTCAACCTCCACACGTACACGGGCTGGGGCTCTGTCCCGTACTGGAACGCCTTCGTCGCCAACCTCGAGATGCACGGCAAGGGCAACTTCTTCGACCCGCGGCTGAACGATCCGACCAAGTTCCCGATCGCCGTGAAGGCGGGCTTCGCCAACGTCCGCAACACGCCGGACCTGATCACGAGCAAGCTCGCCGCGCTGCACCTCTACCAGCTCGGCCTGGAGGCCCCGAAACCGCCGAACAAGAGCTTCGACCCCGCAGCCGCGAAGCGCGGCGAGAAGATCTTCAACGGGATCGGCACGTGCGCCGGCTGCCACATCCCGCCGCTCTTCACCGAGCCCGGCCAGAATCTGCACCCGCCGGCCGCCATCTGCACGGACTCCTTCCAGGCCGACCGCTCGCCGACCGGCATGTACCGCACCACACCGCTCCAGGGTCTCTCTGCGCATACCAAGGGCGGCTTCTGGCACGACGGCCGCTTCCCGACTCTCGATGCCGTCGTCGAGCACTACAACAGCTGCTTCGGGCTCGGCTTGAGCGCCGGACAGCGGGCCGACCTCGTTCAGTTCCTCAAGAGTCTCTAGAAGTCCGCTCCACCGGCCGAACTGACCGCGGAGTCCGCGGTGCGCACAGTTCGCCTATGGTCCGGTCGGGGGAGACGGCACCGTCACCGGCACCGTCACCGTCACCGTCACCGCCACCAAAGGCACCGTCTCCGTGACCGTATTGGTGACCGTGCGTTCAGGCAGCGTCACCTCCTGCGTCACCTGTTGCGTCACGGTCTGCGCAGGCAGCGTCAGTTCCCTCACCTCGGTGACCGTGCTTTCCGGCCCCGGAGTCGTCACGTCACGCAGGACCGGCTGCCCTGGTGTGACCACCGTTGCTCCTGGTGTGACCACGGTGCGCGCCGGCCCGGTGACGGTCCGGCTTCGCAGCTGTACCTGGGTCCGAACGACGGTGTCCGTGCTTGTCTTCGACACCACGACTTGCCTGGTCGGCCCCGTGACCATGCGCGTCTGGCCGGTCACCGTGACCGGTACGTCACGTCCGTGACGACGCACCGTCACAACCCTGGTTCTTCCAGGCAGCGTGGTCGTCTTGCTCGGCAGAGTCGTGGTGATCACCTGCGGCGTCTGGTCCGTGCCGCCAACCGCCATGCCGAAGAAGAGGCCCAAGACGGCGACGACCAACCCCGCGCCGATCGCAAGCCCCATTCGTCGTCGGTGCGAGGCCACGGTTCGAAGCTCGCCATCTCGAATCGAGAACCACTTTCCGTTATCGCCCACGGCTTCTCCCCCTGGAGCGGCGGCGCTCTCCTCCGCGCCTCTCGAAGGTACTCCCCGGCGGGACGTGCGACAAGAGCGGCTCCTCACGCCGCGGAAAGCCGGCTCTCTCGCCGGCGGTGGGCTACGCGATTGCCGATGCCACGGCCGGCCGCGTACGCGAAGGGGTGGTGGAAGGCCGCGAGCGCCTCTGCGCCCGCGACGTGCAGCTCGAACTCGTCGTCGAGCCTCGAGTCGGAGACCGTGACCTTCACCCGGTCGGCCGTCCTGCTCCAGAGGAGGGAGATCTCGAGACCGTCGCCTTCACGTGTCGCGAGCTCCCGCCAATCGTCGATCGTGGGGACTGCGGTGTCGGTGATGGGGTGCGATGCGCTCATGGCTCCTCCTCCTTGCTGGCTTGCCGGCTCGGTCTCGGGATCTCGACCTCGCTGACTCATGGGGCCAGCCTGCGCCGATCGCGCCATGGCGACATCGGGGCGCGACCCTGAGCCCGCACCCTGATTTCTCGATTTGGTCCGGGGGCGCCGCGTGTCCGCGCGGCGGCCTCCCTGTGTGGTTCGCGAGCGTCTATCCGCCGCGGTACGGGCGGTACACTCGCCGCTCCAGCCCTCTTAGCTCAGTTGGTAGAGCACCTCCATGGTAAGGAGGGGGTCGACGGTTCGAGTCCGTCAGAGGGCTTCACGAAAGCTCCTGCAAAATCGCCTGGCCGCAATGATCGTGCTCCTCGTGACAGGGCGTGCTGCCGGGAGCCGTCGCCGCCTGCTCGCCGATCAAGCCGCCGGCACGGCTCGAGATCGATCGGCAGACCGTCTCACCGACGGTCATACGGCGCTCGACCCAGACGATCACGCTCCGCTTCCGCGTCGTCGCCTGTGACGGGCGAACCGTCGTGGGCGCGCTCGTCTACGCGACACCGACGCCGTTCCAACAGTTCCAGCCCGTCGAGCGCGCGACGGACGCCAACGGCTGGGCGACGCTGCCCATGCGCCGACTGCGGTTCTTCCCCGTCAGCGGCCGCCAGCAACTGCTGTCCGTCTTCGTCCGCGCGCGCAACCCCCGCGAGGAGCTCCTCGGCGGAATCTCGTCCCGCCGCCTCGTCGCGTTCCCGGTTCGGCTTGACGGATGACGTCGTCCGCTACGTTCCGGACTGAATGGATGCCCGTGAACTGATCGCCGCCAACCGCTACATGACCCTCGCCACAGCGGATGCGGCCGGCCGCCCGTGGATCTCGCCCGTCTGGTTCGCACCTCACGACGACGGGTTTCTGTGGATCTCGCGGCCCGACTCCCGCCACTCGCGCAACCTCGCCGAGCGGCAGGAGTTGGCGCTCGTCATCTTCGACTCGACGGCGCGCCCGGCCGAGCGGCAGGCGCTGTACGTCGAGGCTGTGGCGGAGCAATTGGACGGGGAGCGCTGCGACGCGGCTGTCGCCCGCTTCTCGGAGCACTCCGTGGCTGACGAGCTCGAGCCGCTGGGCGTCGACGCGGTGACGGGGAGCGGCCCGTTCCGGATGTACCACGCCGCCGTAACGGCCGCGTTCATGCTCGAGGACGAGCGGGACTTCCGCATCCCCGTCGGGCTCTGAGCCGGTCCTCTGGATCACGTCTCCGCCACGAGACGGGAACTCAGAATCGGTGCCGTGTCTGAGCGAACGTTCCTTTGGCGAATGCGAGGATCTTGGCGGGCGCGACCGAGAACACGAGGACCGTACCGTCACCGCCCTGATGCCGGAAGCCGCCGTCGTGGACTTCGTAGTGCCAGCGACCGTCCCACTTCCTCGACCACGCCTCGGCGAGCCGCTCGAGGAGGTCCTCGTCCGTGACTTGGACGGCTTTGCCCTCGACCACGACGTCGAGCCCATCCTCCCACTGGTTGCAGCCGGTCGTCAGGATCACGTGCCGGTTGCTTCTGAGGTTGACGGCCTTTTGCTCGTCAGGGCCCGTCGCGAAGTGGAGGGCGTCCTCGTGCCAAACGGCGACGAGCGGCGTGACATGGGGTCGACCATCGCCTCGGACCGTCGAGATCCAGAATAGCCCGGCCCGCTCGAGCACACGTCGGGTCTCCTCCCACCGGGTGGCGACCGCGTCCGCATCGCTGAAGCGTCTGTCGAGCTTCGTGTCGGGGCTCCCCATGGAAGGCCTCACCTCGCGGACGTCGTGTGTGGCCGACGGCTGCCCTCGGCTTTCATGCTTGTTGCGGTGTGCTCGAGGATCGCCAGGGCGATGATCTCCCAGTCGGCTCGATCGACGCCGTGGCCGGCCCCGGAGAGCGTCAGCAGCCGTGCGCCCGGGATTTCGTCGGCCAGCGCTTGGCCGTGCTCGAGCGGGAACATCGGATCCGCGGTGCCGTGAATCACCAGCGTCGGCACGCCAATCGAGGACAACGGCTGGTTCGAATCCGCGTGCTCGATCGCGTCGTGGTTCTGTGCAGCCGCGACGTCGCGTGCGCGTTCGACGTCGCGGCGCACGAACGCTCGCGCAGCCGGCTCGTCGAACGGCCGCTCAGGCCCCGCCAGGACGCGCATGTACTCGACCAGGTACTCGATCACGGAAGAGGCATCCGACCAATCGACCTCCTTCGTCGTTAGGAACTGCGTGAACTCGGGTGTCGGCGCCGGAAGGCTACGGTCGCCTGGCGTCACGGGCGAGGTGCTGATCAGGACGAGCGAGTGGACCCGCTCCGGGAAGTCGAGCGCAAGTAACTGCGCGAACGCCCCGCCCGCGGAGACCCCGACCACGTTCGCCGCCGACAACCCGAAGGCGTCGAGGACGCCGACAGCGTCAGCGACGAGGTCCGCACCTGTGTACTCGGGTCGCCCCGGCTCATACGTGACTGATCGGCCCGTGTCACGGTGGTCGTAGCGGATCACGAAGCGGCCTCCGTCGGCCAGCTGCCGGCAGAAGCCCTCCTCCCACCAGAGCATGGACGCGCCGACCCCCATCACCAACAGGATCGGCGGGTCCTCAGGGTCGCCGAAGTGCTCCGTGCAGAGCTCGGCGCCGTCCGCCTCGATCATGCGCTCGGTCACTTCAGCTCCTTCCGCAGTCGCGGCTTCGACTTCCTCCCCTCGGAGCGCGTTCGCCAAACGACCTCGACGAGGGACCCCGCCGCTGAGCAGCGAGCGGAGTCAGGTCGTCAGCTCTGCGATCCTTGGCGAGCAGTGGGCGATGTGAGTCGACGTTCTCGAGATCCGGCTTCCCTGGCCGGTGCTCGCACGATTTGGACGGCGAACCGAGACGGCGACTCTCGTCCGGCGTTGGGGTCACGGTGACGACGATCAGCCTCCCCATGGCACCGAGCAAGAAGCGCCGGCGAGCGCTCGAGACGGAGCTTCGTACCGCGATCCGCTCGGGGAGACTCGCCGCGGGAACGCGCCTGCCCTCGAGTCGCGCGCTCGCGGACGAGCTTGGACCGGCGCGCACGACGGTGATGGAGGCATACAGCCAGCTTCAGGCCGAGTTCCCGGTGCGGCTCGGCCCGTGACGCCCCGCCACATGTCCGCGCCAATCTGTCGAGCCGCTCACCCTTGCCGGTTGCCGTGACGTCAATCACCGAAGGGCGCAAGCCGAATGCTCAGGTCGCTCAGAGCGAAGCGGTGCAGGTACCAGGCGCGGCCACGAGGGACTTGCTTGGCCTCGGCTCGGAGAAGCCCGGCGAACTCCCGCTTGAAGCCCAACCGCGGGTACTCCTGGACGATGCTCCGGCGGACTGCATCGGGTATCTCGTTGCTGCGGAGGCCGAACACGTCGAGGGCTGCGCCGGCAGATAGGAGGTACGCCTCGGCACCGGATTCGAGGCCGACGCCGGGGGTGTGGTGCATTGCGATCGCGTTTGCAACGAGCTCGCGACTATCGGCAGGCAGGTGGTGGCTGTCGGTGAACTCGCGTGCCACCGCGGCGCTGCGAACCGTGAAGTCGACGTCTGGCACCGGGCTCGGGATCCCGGTGTCGTGGAACAGTGCAGCCAGGTACAGGAGCTCACGGTCGAACGTGATCCCGTGAAGTGCGGCGATGGCCGCGCCCCACGTGTAGGCACGACTGGAGTGGTTGCGGAGTGCCGGTGACAGGAGGTCCTGGGTCGCGACCTCGGCATCTCTCGCGAGGGCGGAGTCGGGCGGCACCAGGCTCGCCGGATCGATGGAGCTCCGGCGCCCCGAGTGCATTCGCAGCACCATCGCGAGACGGCCGGCAAGAATGCTGAGCTCTCCCCGCAGAAGGGGTCGGGCAAGTGTCAGGCATTCCCGAGCGGTCAGTACTCCTCCGGTGCGTTCGGTCCAGCCAATGGATCCGATCGGATCGGTGGGTCGTGGCTGGCTCATGGGGTGACAGTTCCGCCTGGCATGGCGAAGCAGTAGCCCGATCGGAGCGATCAGCCCGATCACTCGAGGAAGGCGAAGACTACGTGTACGCCGAAAGCGCTGCCGCGATCGAGAAGCCGAGCACCGTCACCAGTCCGGCAGTCGGGCCGGTCTTCCGGGCAGCTTCGGGGATCATCGAATCGAGGAGCATCACCAGCAAGGCGCCCGCCGCAATGCCATCGACGACTGCCCGGAAGTTGCCGCTGGAGTGGTCCGCGATCAGGAAGCCCACAACGGTGGCAAGCGTGCAGATGGCGGCGACCGAGATCCAGAGCCTGAGGATGAACTGGCTGCTCCTTCCTTCCTCCTGCATGTCGCTTGCGGAGCCGAGCCCCTCGGGCAGGTTGGAGATGAAGATGGCCACGAGCAGTCCGACGCTCACACCCTCGCCCGCGGCGATCCCAAGCCCGAGGACCAGTTGCTCAGGGATTCCGTCGAGGAAGGCGCCCAGGGCGAGCGCGGGACCGGCATCAGCGTCGGTCTGCGCTCTCCGACCCTCTCCACCGGGGCTCGCCGTGTTTTTCCGAGAGATGAGTCGATCGAGCAGGAAGTACGTGAGCGCCCCCGCCGCGATCCCAGAGGCCAGGAAGCCGTCGTCCCCTTCCGCGAAGCCCTGGAGCGCGAGCTCGAAGCTCACCGCGCTGATCAGCGCACCGGCTCCGAAGGCGAGCACGGCTCCCACCCACCGCTCGGGCCAGTGACGCCAAAGCGCCAAGAGTGCGCCGAGAACGACCGAGGAGGCGGCAACCGCGCCCCAGCCGAGTGCGCTCATGACAGCCATCATCTCGCTTCCCGGCTCGCGCCACCGCCACGAAGCCCGAAAGGGCTGTGCGCGTGTCGCCCGTCAGCCGATGCGCTCGGCGAGCCCGATCAGAATGCCCTCGGGGCCTCGGATGTAGCAGAGCCGATACACGTCTTCGTACTGGACCACTTCGTCGACGAGCTCGGCACCGTGCTTGTCGAGCCGGGCGAGCGTGTCGTCGAGATCGTCCACTGCGAACATGACGCGGAGGTAGCCGAGAGAGTTGACCGGGGCGTTCCGGTGATCGGCGACGGTGGGAGGCGTGAGAAAGCGCGAGAGCTCGACTCCGGTGAGGCCGTCCGGCGTCCGCAGCATGGCGATCTCGACGCGCTGGTCGCGCAATCCGGTGACGCGCCCGGACCACTCTCCTTCGATCATCATTCGCATTTCCAGCTCGAGGCCCAGCTCCTCGAAGAACGAGATCGCCGGATCGAGCGACTCCACCACGATGCCGACGTTGTCCATCCGTTGGATTGCCACGCGGCGATTCTTGCGGATCCGCGAGATCACCGGCGTTCGCGACTCGCGAAAGGCGCACGTGTGCTCATGGTGATCACCCCGCCCGGGTTCGAACGCTGCTTCGCGCGCATGGCCGCAGACGGTCAAGCGGCCCGGCGCTACCTGGGTGAGGAGGTGGCCCGCGAGTACCTCACCGGGGTCGATCAGCCGGGAACGCGGATGGCCCCCATCGACCTCCGGCCGACCTGGGTCGCCGTCTACGACTCTCGCTCACGACTGCCAAGCGCGCTCGGAGGCATCTCGTCGCCCGACAGTCCGGAGCAATGACGTTCCCCTTGACGGAGCGTGCCCGATCAGGCAAGGGCGCGTTCGAGAGCCGCGCGGTCGGTGGGCTCGCCGTGCGTCGGCAGCACGATCTCCACGGGCTTGTCGAGCAGCGGTCTCAGCCCGACCGCGACCTGCTCGACCGTGACGCCTTCCGGCAGCCAGCTCCTGGGGATCTCGAGCCCGTTGCCGAGGTCGATCAGCGTGTCCCCGGCGATCACCGCGCGAATCCGCTCGCTCCAGAGCACGAGGTCGAGTTGGCCTTCACGGCCGGGATACGCGTCCATCCCGAACAGCGAGTCGCCGATCGCGTAGCGCGTCGCCGGGACGAGCTGGTTCTCCGGGCGATCGGGCGCCGGCGCCCACACCGGAAATCCGAGTGATGCGGCGTCGCGCTCGTGCCACGTGGAGGTGAGTACCGTCACCACCTCGCGCGACCCGAACAGCGCACGCACGTCGTCCGGAACGGCGATGGGATCGATGAGGACGAGCCGCTCGCCGTCGTCGATTGCATACGCCGACACCGGTCCTTCCCACTCGGGATGCGTCGCGGTCCAGTGGTGCACGCCCTGGGGAAGCATCGATCCGATGGTAGAGCTCCGTCGACGGCCTGCGGTCCGCATCTGGCCGGCCGTGTTCGGCCAGGCGCCATTAGGCTGTTCTGCGACGGGGAGGTGCGAGACATCGCGAGTGACGAGCACGCCGAACGAGACGAGCTCGATCCGTGGCGGCTCGACGCCGCCCACGTCGCCGCCCGGCTCGGCACCGACGTCCGCTGCGGGCTGACGTCCGCGGAGGCACAGGCTCGACGAGGGCGTTACGGCCCGAACGAGCTCGAGCCCGAGGCCGCCGTTCCCGCCTGGCGGAAGCTCCTCTCCCAGTTCGCGAACCCGCTCGTCTACCTCCTGCTTGCCGCCGTCCTCGTGTCGGTGACCGCCTGGGTGGCGGAAGGGGCCGAGGGAGTGCCGTACGAAGCGCTCGTGATCGGGGTGATCCTCATCCTCAACGCCGTCCTCGGCTACGTCCAGGAGGCGCGTGCCGAGCAGGCGGTCGCCGCCCTGCACCGAATGGCGGCGGTCACCGCAACCGTTCTGCGCGACGGGCGCGAGGAGCGGATCGCGACCGCGGAGGTCGTCCCGGGAGACGTGCTGCTGCTGGCGGAGGGCGATGCCGTGAGCGCCGACGCCCGCCTCGTGGATGTCGCCTCGCTGACCGTCGCCGAGGCCTCGCTCACGGGCGAGAGTGAGGCGGTGCTGAAGGAGGTCGCCGCGCTCGACGGGCCCGCCGGACTCGGCGATCGCGTGAACATGGTGTTCAACGGCACGGCGGTCACGCGCGGCCGGGGCAAGGCGGTGGTGACGGCCACGGGGATGGCGACCGAGATGGGCAACGTGGCGCGCCTCCTCGGCCGCACCGAGCAGGCGCGGACGCCGCTCCAGCGCGAGATCGACCGAATCGGACGCATGCTCGGGATCGCGGTCGTTGCGATCGCAGCCGTCGTCGTCGGCGCCATCCTGGTCACCGCCGACATCGAGAGCGCGTCGGATCTCGCCTCGGTGCTGCTCGTCGGTGTGGCGCTGGCGGTGGCGGCGGTGCCGGAGGGCCTGCCCGCGGTGCTCTCGGTCGTGCTGGCGCTCGGCGTCCAGCGCATGGCCCGCCGGCGCGCGATCGTGAAAAGGCTGTCATCGGTGGAGACGCTCGGGTCGGCCTCCGTGATCTGCTCCGACAAGACGGGAACGCTCACCAGGAACGAGATGACGATCGAGAAGGTGGTCACGGCGTCGGGCGAGGCCGAGATCACGGGCGATGGCTACCGGCCCGAGGGTGAGCTGCGCGTCGCCGGCGGCCCGCTCGACGATCAGGTGCTCCTGGACGAGGTTCGAGCAGTGCTCGTCGGCGGGAGCCTCGCCAATGACGCCGTTCTGCGCGAAGACAATGGAGAGTGGACCATCCACGGCGATCCCACCGAGGCCGCTTTCCTCGTCGCCGAGGCAAAGGTGCCGGGCCTGCACGAAGAGCGTGAGTCGAGGTTCGAGCGTCTCGGCGAAGTCCCGTTCACATCCGAGCGCAAGCTCATGAGCACGATCGAAAGCGACCACCAGGGTGCGCTCGGGGTGGCCGTCGTCACCAAGGGCGCGCCGGACGTGCTGCTCGCCCGCTGCACCGCCGAGCGCGCCGCAGGCGAAATCCGGCCGCTTACCGAAGAGCGCCGGCGAGAAGTGCTCTACACGGTCGACCGCCTCGCCGGCCTCGCGCTGCGCACCCTCGCGGTCGCCTATCGACCGCTCTCCGATGGCGGACGGGTGGCGCCCGACGAGTTGCTGGAGCAGGGGCTGGTCCATCTCGGGCTCGTCGGGATCATCGACCCTCCGCGTCCCGAGGCTCGGGCGGCGATCGCCGAGGCGACCCAGGCCGGGATTCGCGTGCTGATGATCACGGGCGACCATCCGCGCACTGCGGTTCGCATCGCAGACGATCTCGGAATCGTCGAGCGGGGCACGCGGGTGTTGACCGGTGCCGAACTGGAGGCTGCCTCGGACGAGGAGCTGGCGGCTTGCGTGCGCGAAGTCTGCGTCTACGCGCGGGTCGCGCCCGAGCACAAGCTGCGGATCGTCGACGCGCTGCAGGCGAACGACGCGATCGTCGCCATGACCGGGGACGGCGTCAACGACGCTCCGGCGTTGAAGGCTGCGGACATCGGCATCGCGATGGGCGTCGCCGGCACGGACGTGACGAAGGAGGCGGCGGACATGATCCTCGCCGATGACAACTTCGCCACGATCGTCGCCGCCGTGCGCGAGGGCCGGGGCATCTTCGCGAACATCCGCAAGTTCCTGCGCTTCCTGCTCTCGTCGAACATCGGCGAGGTGCTGACGATGCTTCTCGGCGTCCTGCTCGCGGGCGCAATCGGCCTCGAGGACACCGGCGAGGCCATCGCGGTGCCGCTACTCGCGACGCAGATCCTGTGGATCAACCTGCTCACGGACACCGCCCCGGCGCTGGCGATGGGCGTCGACCCGCCGCCCCACGACGTCATGCGGCGGCAGCCCCGCGGGCTCGGTAACCGCGTCATCGACGCCGAGATGTGGTTCGGGATCGTCCTGGTCGGCCTCGTGATGGCGGTCGTGACGCTGACGACGCTCGTCCTCGCCCAGCTCTTCAACTGCTTCAACGCCCGCTCCGACCGCGTGAGCGCCTTCAACCATCTCTTCACGAACCGGTGGTTGTGGGGCGCGATCGCGCTCTCGATCGTCCTGCAGGTTGCGGTCGTGCACCTCGAATTTCTCAACGAGGCGTTCGGCACCACCCCGCTCGCGCTCGGCGACTGGCTCATCTGCGTCGGCCTGGCGAGCCTCGTGCTCTGGGCCGACGAGGCCAAGAAGCTCGTCGAGCGGATGTGGCTCCGACGGTGAGCGGGGTCAGCGCGGCTTGCTTCGACAGCCTCCTCGCCGTCAAGGTTGGTGGATGAGTCGCCATGCCGAGCGCAGCTGCATGCGCGCCCCCCCGTGCAGGAGGCCGTGTGCGTACACGCGACCGGCGAGGCCGACGAGCGCGTAGATCGACGCGAGCGTGAGCACGAGCGCCAGCGCGTGCTGCCAGGGCGGCACGCCGACGAGCGCGCTCCGCGCCGGAAGCACGAGAGGCGCGCTGAGAGGGAAGACGGTGAGGAGACCCGCAATGGCTCCCCCGGGATCTGCGCTGAGAGCCACATAGCCGGCGAAGAAGACGGCGATGAGCGTATACGTGATGGGCTGCCCCGCCGTCTCGGCGTTCTGCTGGCTCGAGGCGAGTGCGCCCGCAACCGCATAGGAGACGGCATACAGCGCAAACCCGAGGACGAACCACGGCAACACGAGCGCGATGTCACCTCCAAGCGCGGCCGGCGCGTCGAAGGCGCCTCCGACGAACAGCGCGGCCGCGAGGCCCGCAACCAGCGCGAGTTGCGCGAAACCGAGTAGACCGATGCCGATCACCTTGCCGGCGAGCAGATGCTGCGGTCGCACCGCCGACAGAATCAGCTCGACGACGCGGTTGTTCTTCTCCTCGACGACGCCGCTGATCACCCACTGGCCGTAGAAGGCCAGCGACATGAAGAGGAGCAGGCCGGCCGCGTACGCCACGAGGACCGCGGCGTCGCCCGGCTCCTCCTCCGGCGGGTTCAGGGTTTCAGTTGCCAGTTCGGGCTCGGGTGGGAGATGGCGACGGAGCGCACGGACAGCCGTGTCCGCAACTGCCGCCGCCTTCGCATCGATCTCCGAGCGGAAGACGAGCCGGTCATCGGAGAGGAGCAACAGCGCGTCGACCTGTTCGTCCTCGAGCACCTGCCTTCCGGCCCTCGCCGAGGTGACCACACGCAGCTGTACCTTCGCGTCGTCGAATGGCTGCGCCGCACGCTCGAGAGCCGGGGCAAGACCAGGCGGCACGGGCGCGACCACCGCCACCCGGTACGTCGTGCCGGGATCGACCACGCGGGCGAGCAGCACCGAGCCGCCGACCAGCGCGAGGATGAGGAGCGTCGAGGCGAGAAAGGCCTTGCTGCGCAGTCGCTCGCGAATCTCGCGCCGGGCAACCAGGCTGATCGTCCGTGGCCCGCTCATCGCGCAACCAGCTCCAGGAAGAGGTCCGCGAGCGAAGGCGGCCCGTAACTGAAAGCGACCACCCGCGCGACGTCCCGTGCCTCCGCGAGGACCAGTTCCGGGTCGACGTCGCGCTCGACCAGCAGCCGCACCTCGCCGTCACGGCGCTGCACGAGCTCGGCCCCCGCGGTCGCCGGTAGCCAGCCTGGAGGCGCGCGGTCGAGCTCGAGCTCCATCCGCCGGCTTTGCGAGCCACGCGCGCCGCTTCGCTGCGCAGGACCTCGGCGAGGGTACGGACGGCGAGCGGGTCGAGACCGGCGAACGGCTCGTCGAGAACGAGCAGCTCCGGCTCGTGAACC
>SMFH01000136.1_pt1 | contig 13443 bp, 14 predicted proteins | sample 2456121 | NCBI WGS metagenome assembly SMFH01 (sample SAMN10132613, study PRJNA489261) | soil metagenome | isolation source: day120 antibiotic-silty clay loam soil | place: USA
CGGGGGAGGAAAAATTTAGCCGAACCGGCCGGTAATGTAATCTTCCGTGCGCTTGTTGGTAGGTGCGGTGAAAACCTGTTCGGTCAGGCCGAATTCGATCAGTTCCCCCAAAAACATGAACGCCGTGTAGTCGCTCGCGCGCGAGGCCTGCTGCATATTGTGGGTCACGATCACGATCGTGTAGTCGTTCGACAATTCGTCGATGAGCTCTTCGATCTTGGCGGTGGAGATCGGATCGAGCGCCGAGCATGGCTCGTCCAGCAAAATCACTTCCGGCTTCGTCGCCACGGTGCGCGCGATGCACAAGCGCTGCTGCTGGCCGCCGGACAGCGACAGGCCGGACTCTTTCAACTTGTCCTTCACTTCGCCCCACAGCGCGGCACGCGACAGCGCATGTTCGACGCGCCCATCGAGTTCGGATTTGGGCATGCGCTCATAGAGTTTGATGCCGAAAGCGATGTTGTCGTAGATCGTCATCGGGAATGGCGTCGGCTTCTGGAACACCATGCCGATCTTCGCGCGCAGTAGGTTGAGATCCTGCCCGTTGGTCAGGATGTTCTCGCCGTCGAGCAGAACTTCGCCCTTGGCATATTGATTGGGATAAAGCTCATAGATGCGGTTCAGCACGCGCAACAACGTGGACTTGCCGCAACCCGAAGGGCCGATGAAGGCCGTGACCTTGCGTAGTAGAAATTCAGATCGCGAATGTCGATCCGGATGCCTTGGTCCACGCGGGTCATGTCGTTCATGGCTATCTCTGTCTGGATTCGATGAGCCGGGCGACAATGCTCAGGCTCAGCACGGTAGCGGTGATCAGAAGCGCGCCCGCCCAGGCGAGATGGTGCCAGTCTTCGTAAGCGGAATTGGCAAACTGATAGATCACGATGGGCAGGCTCGCCATCGGCGCGTTCGGATTGGTGGACCAGAACTGGTTGTTGAGCGCTGTGAACAGCAGCGGCGCGGTTTCGCCGGAGATGCGCGCCACCGCGAGCAGCACGCCGGTCACGATGCCCGCGCGCGCGGCGCGCCATGTGATCGCGCGAATGGACACGCTGCGCGGCGCGCCGATGGAGGCGGCAGCTTCACGCATCGTGTTGGGCACCAGCAGCAGCATGTTCTCGGTCGTGCGCACCACGACGGGGATCACGATCACCGCCAGCGCCGCGATGCCGGCCCAGGCGGAGAAGTGATGCATGCGCGCGACCATCAGCTGATAGATGAAGAGGCCGATGATGATCGACGGCGCGCTCAGAAGAATGTCGTTCACAAAGCGGATGACGAAGGCGAGCCAGGAGTGGCGGCCATATTCCGCCAGCCAGGTTCCCGCCAGCATGCCGATGGGCGTGCCCACGATCACGGCGGCGACACTCATGAACACGCTGCCCAAAATCGCATTGGCGAGACCGCCCACCGAACCGGGCGCGGGCGTGTCATGCGTGAACACCGACAGCGAAAGCCCACCGATGCCGTTCTTCAACAGCGCATAGAGAATAAGGACCAGCGCGACGATGCCGATGGCGGCAGCGCCAGTCGAAAGCACCAGAAAGACCGAATTGACCAGACGGCGACGGGCATAGATCGCGCGGTTCATGCGGATTTGCCTCCCGAGCGGCGCTCAAGGCTTTTGAGCATGAGCTGCGCGGCGGCAAGTACGAGAAAGGTGATCGCGAACAGGATCAGGCCCAGCGCGATAAGCGAAGAGACATAGAGGTCGCCCAAGGCTTCGCTGAATTCATTGGCGATGGTGGCGGAGATCGTGGTGCCGGGCGCCAGCAAGGACGGATCGATGCGATGCGCGTTGCCGATCACGAAGGTGACGGCCATCGTCTCGCCGAGCGCCCGGCCCAGGGCCAGCTAGGCCGCTTCCTTCAGCAGTGTCGGCACGGTTTCGAACACATCGCGCGTCACCGCCGAAATGAACGGCAGGATCATGATGGAAAGAATGATCGCGGCGGTGAAAGTGCCGATGCCGTAAGGCGGTCCGGCAAAGAGATCGCGCAGGAATGGCGTGTTGCCGAAGGTGTCGATGATCCACGGCTCGACATTCTGCTGGAAGAACGGCGCGAAGACGAACAAGCCCCAGATGCCATAGATGATCGAGGGCACGCCCGCGAGCAATTCGATGGCGATACCGACAGGCCGCTTTAACGGGCGCGGGCAAAGCTCGGTGAGGAAGATCGCGATGCCGATGCCGAGCGGCACGGCGATGAGCATGGCCAGCGCGGACGACACCAGCGTGCCGTAGATCGCGGCGAAGGCGCCGAATTTTTCGGTGACCGGATTCCAGACGCTGGTCGTCAGGAAGCCCCAGCCGAAAGTATGCAGCGCAAGCCACGCGCCGCCAATCAACGAAAACATGATGCCGATGAAGATCGCCACCACAAGAAGGGCGGCGGAAAGCGTCATCAGCCGGAAACGCGCATCACTGCGGCCGAACCGTTTGAGCGCTGCGCCGCGCGATGGAGCGACGTCGTTGAAAGCTTCGGTCAAGGCGATTTCGACCATTGGTGTGCCGCAGCAGGTTTTAGACGAATTGGGGGGCCGCGATCAGCCCCCCAATCCCGTTGCATTCGGAGCGACTAGGGAACCGCCGCGCCGTCGATATTCTTGCGCCAGCTTGCGTCGATCGCCTGGATCGTGGATTCCGGAAGCGGCACATAATCCAGGCTCTTCGCCAGGGCGTCGCCATTCGCATAGGCCCATTTGAAGAAGGTCAGGACCTGCTTGGTCTTCGCCGCATCGCCCGGGTGCTTGTAGACGAGGATGAAGGTCGCGCCCGCGATCGGCCAGGCATTGGCGCCCGGCTGGTTCGTCAGCGTGACATAGAAGCCCGGCGCATGCGCCCAATCGGTCTTCGCCGACGCGGCCTGGAACGCATCCGCCGTCGGATCGACGGCCTTGCCGTCATGGTTGATCATTTTGATGTAGGTGAGCGCGTTCTGCTTGGCATAGGCATATTCGACGTAACCGAGCGCGCCTCGCGTCTGCTTCACATTGCCGGCAACGCCTTCATTGCCTTTCGCGCCGATGCCGCTCGGCCATTCGACCGACGTCGCCGCGCCGACCTGCGATGCCCAGGCCGGGCTCACCTTCGACATGCCGGGCCAGAGCGCGGCCTTCACCTCGGCGCGGCTGTCCAGCCCGATCCGCCAGATGCGGAAGATTGACGGACGGGTTCAGCTTCTTGATCGCGGCATCATCCCAATATTTCACGGTGCCGAGGCAGATATTGGCGAGCGTCGGCCCGTCGAGCTTCAACTCGCCCGGCTTGATGCCGGGGACATTGGCGACGGGTACGACGCCGCCGATGACGGTCGGAAACTGTGTGAGGCCGGCCGCATCGAGTTCGCCCGGCGAAAGCGGCTTGTCGGATGCGCCGAAATCGACGGTCTTCGCTTTGATCTGCGCGATGCCGCCGCCCGAACCAATGGCCTGGTAATTCAGGCCGATGCCGGTCGCCTTCTTATAGGCTTCCGCCCATTTGGCATAAATCGGATAGGGAAAGGTCGCGCCCGCACCGGTCATGTCGGCGGCCGAGGCCGCGCCCGCGGTGCCGAGCAGCAAAGCGCCAAGCGCGATGCCGGCAAGGCGATTGAGAACTGGCTTCATGGAAATTCCTCTCGATGGTTCGTGTCACGGCCGGGGCCGTTCGGCGGCGCCCGCCCCTCGCGCGACGCCAATCGGGGCGGAGTGAGACCCCACGCGGTGTAACGTCCATCACAGTTTTGCGAAGCTTGTGTGACAGCGCCCAAGCCATTGAGAGAAAAGAAAAAACCGCGCGGACGAATCCGCGCGGCTTCCTCATTTGCGGCGTTTCAGTGCCCGGCGGTGAGCGAAACGTCGAAGGTCTCGCCCTGATCGTTGGTGACGTTCCAGCTATCGCCGACAGCGTGCTTTTGCAGCGGCGAACAGGAGGGCGCGGAGCCGGGTGTGTCCGGCGGAAGTTTCGGCGCAAGACAGATCGTGCTGCCGCCGTCTTTCAGCGTCCATTGGCCGGTGAAGGAAACGGGCTTTCCGTCCGCGCCGGTGGCATTGGCGGTGTAGGTGCCATCGCTTGCGAACATCAGTTGGCTGCTCGCATTGGTCTTGTGGCTCTTGGTGGTGACGGTGTTGCCATAGGTGTTGGCCATGGGATCGTCCGCATAGGCGGCCGTCGCAAAAAGCGCGCCCGCACAGGCGAGCGCGATGATGGAAATGCGCATGAAAAAATCCTCCCCCGAATAGCTGCCGCTGCAACGGATGATTGTGCGTGCAAGCCCGTGGATATTAACCCTTTCGGGGCGCCTATCCATCGCCGGTTAAGCCTTTCTCAAGCCCGACAAGGCACAAATACGGGGGTTTTTCGGAGGGTTCCGTGCGGTTGGCACGCTTGGCCTTGGTTATTTACGGACTGGGCCTGCTCGCGCTGGGCGGCTTCGCCTATGCCGACATCGCCGTGCATGGAAAGCTGACGCTCTTTCCCGCCGTTCTGCTTCCGGCCGTAGCGGGACTGGGACTTATCATTCTCTTCGGCGGCATCATCGGCGCGCATCGCCGGGCCAGCCAGCTCGAGACGCGCACCGCCGAACTCAACACCCTGACCGACAAGCTCGAAGCCACGCTCGCCACCGTGCGCGCGATGAACGGGCGGCTGCACGAAAGCGAAAACCGGTACAAGGGCCTGGTCGATGCGCAAGGCGACGCCATCTTCCGCCGCGCGCCCGACAGCCGTCTCACCTATGGCAATGAGGCATTCCTCAAGCTGTTCGGACTGACGCCGCAGACCGCGGTCGGCAAACCCTTCGCGCCCGAGCTTCATCCCGACAGCCGCGCGCCGATGTTCGGCTCCTTCGCGGGGCTTGAGAACGGCAGGCCGCGCGTCAAATACGACCAGCATGTGCGCACCGCCTATGGCTGGCGCTGGATCGCGTGGGAAGATTACGCCGTGCGCGACGCAGCCGGCCGGCTTGTTGAGATTCAAAGCGTCGGCCGCGACATCACCGAGCGCAAAGCGCTGGAAGACGCGCTCACCGAAGCGCGCGACAAGGCCGAAGCCGCCAACCGCGCCAAGTCCGGCTTCCTCGCCACGATGAGCCACGAGATCCGCACGCCGATGAACGGGGTGATCGGCATGGCGCGGCTGCTGCTGGAAAGCAATCCGCAGCCGGAACAGCGCACCTATATCGATGCGATCCACCAATCCGGCGAATCGCTGCTGCAACTGATCGAGGAGATCCTCGATTTCTCCAAGATCGAATCCGGCACGGTGACGCTGGAAGAAGACGATGTGGAGCTACGCCCGCTGATCGACGGCGTGGTCGAGCTGCTGGTGATGCGCGCGCACACCAAGGGAATCGAAATCGTTTCCTTCATCGAGCCGGGAACGCCCGATGTGGTGCGCTGCGACGGGCTGCGCCTGCGCCAGATCCTCACCAACCTCGTCGGCAATGCGGTGAAGTTCACCGAGAAAGGCGGCGTGCGCGTCAGCGCCTCCGTCACCGAAAATCAGGGATACAAATTTCTCCGCTTCGAAGTGCGCGATACCGGCGTCGGCGTGCCGGCGGAAAAGCGCGACGAGATATTCAAGGAATTCATGCAGGCCGATTCCAGCCATGCGCGCCGCTTCGGCGGAACGGGCCTGGGGCTTGCCATCACCAAGAAGCTCATCGACGCGATGGATGGCGATGTTGGCGTGGAGGCGGCGCAAGGCGGCGGCAGCCTCTTCTGGTGCAGCGTTCCGCTCATCGCATTGCGCGATGCCGATGCCGGCGAGAAGGCGGCGATCCAAGGCATGCGCGTCGCCATCGTGGCGCGCAATTCGGTGCTGCGCGAAGGCCTGATTGCACAGCTGCGCGCGGGCGGCGGCGAAGTGGTCTCGCTTTCGCCCAATCCGCAGGCGATGGAAGAACCCGAAGCCGATATCCTGCTGATCGATGCGGGCACCGAAAACGCGCCGGAGCTTCCCGCCTATCCCGACGGGCGCACGCGCGCCCTGGTGCTGCTGCCGCCCGGCGCGCGCTCGCATCTGGCCGATCTGAAGGGCATGGGTTTCTCCGGCTATCTGATGAAGCCGATCCGCCAGGGCTCGCTCTATGCGCGCCTGCGCACGCGCGAAGGTATTGCGCCCACGCCCGAACTGCCCGCGCATGGTGAATTCGACAAGGCGATCGCGCAGCCGATGCCGCAGCCCTTCGAGCTGCCGCCGGTTGCGAAGATCACCCCGTCCACCGTGCTGTCGCCGCCCCGCGCGCTGCGGCGGATTCTTCTGATCGAAGACAATCCGATCAACGCCATGCTGAGCCGCGAGCTTCTGCGCCGCCGCGGATTCGACGTGAAGGATGTCGCTTCCGGCGAGGCCGCGCTGGCGACCTTGGCGCAGGAGCGATTCGACGTGGTGCTCACCGATCTGCACATGCCCGGCCTCGACGGGCTGGAGACCACGCGCCGCCTGCGCGATCAGGAGGCGGCGGAATTGCGCGAACGCACGCCCGTGGTGGCGCTCACCGCCGACGCCAATCAAGGCATAAGGGAGGCTTGCCAGGAGGCGGGTATGGATGGTTTCCTCACCAAGCCGATCGATCCCGCCGAGCTTGATTCCGTGCTGCAGAACATCTTCCCCCCTGCCGCGATCCAGGCGGCATGACCGTCGCCACCGCCGGCGCGAAACCGCGCCATTCTTTCGACGCCTATCTGAAACCCAAGACGCTGGTGATGCTGGCCTTGGGATTCTCCAGCGGGCTTCCCTTTCTTCTTGTCGGCAACACCTTCGGCTACTGGCTGCGCGATGAAGGCACGGCGCTGACGGCGATCGGATTCCTGTCCTGGGTGGGCATCGCCTATTCGCTGAAATTTCTCTGGGCGCCGATCATCGACCGCACGCTGGCGCCGGTGGCCGGCAAGCTTGGCCGCCGCCGCGGCTGGATGCTGCTGGCGCAGATCTTTGTCTGCGCCGCGCTGGTCGCGATGGGCATTGCCGGAACGTCTCACGGTCTTGCGCTTCTTGGCGTGCTGGCGCTGGTCGTGGCGTTTTCGTCCTCCACGCAGGACATCGTCATCGATGCCTGGCGTATTGAAATCGCCGATGACGGCGATGAACTCGGTCTTCTCTCTGAGCTGGCCGATATCCTATGTGCTCTATGGACTGCTGATGGTCGTGGGCATCGCGGCGACGTTCTTCGCGCGCGAACCGAAGACCGCGGATGCGGTGATGAGCAACAAGGAAACGCTGGCGCCGCTTTGGACGCCGCGCGGATTCCTCGACGCGGTAATCGGCCCCTTCATCGCCTTCTTCAAGGCGCATGGCGTGTTCGCGTTTCTGATGCTGGCGGCGATCAGCCTTTATCGCTTGCCGGATTTCGTGATGGGGCCGATGGCCAATCCGTTTTATCACGACATCGGATTGAGCAAGGACGTGGTCGGTACGATCCGCGCCAGCGTTGGACTCGTTGCGTCGCTCGTTGGCATCGCCGCGGGCGGCTTCGCGGCGCTGCGTTTTGGGTATATGCGCGCGCTGATCGCGGGCGGATTCCTGCAGGTGATTGCGGTCGCCGCTTATGCGGTGCTCGCCTATGCCGGAAACAATCTGGAAGTCTTCGCGGGCGTGATGGCGCTGGACAGTTTCGCGATGGGCTTCGCGGGCGTGGCGCTCGTCTCTTATATGTCGAGCCTCACCAGCCTCGGCTACACCGCCACGCAATATGCCTTGCTGGCATCGACCTATGCCTGGGCGGGAAAAATCCTGAAGGGTTTCTCCGGCGCGATGGTGGAATGGTTGAGCGCGAGCCACGGCCTCATCAACGCCTACGCCATCTTCTTCGTCGGTGCCGGACTGATCGGCGTTCCGGCGATCCTGCTCTTCGCACTTCTTAATGCCCGCCAGAAAGCCGCGGCGGCCGCGGCGTCGTGACCCGGGAACTTAACGGCCATGAATTCGTCATCGAATCGTGGAAGTTTGCGAGGGTCGATCCCATTTTGTAGGATTGTGACAGTCCGGCCTGCTGGCTCTCCGGGAGGCGGCGCCGGGCGAAGGATTGTCCTTTGGTAAGCGTTCACGATTCCGGCCCCATCGACGACCGCCGCCCGCAATGGCCGGTGCTTGTTGCCACGGACAATTACGAAATCCGCATGGCCGAGACGCAGGCCGAAGTCGAGGCCGCACAGCGCGTGCGCTATCGCGTCTTCTATGAAGAGCTGACCGCGGTGCCGACACCGGCAATGGAAGCGACCGGCCGCGACTTCGACAAATACGATCCGTATTGCGACCACCTGATCGCCATCGACCGGTCCAATGTCGATGAAGACGGCCAGCCCGTCGTGATGGGATGCTACAGGCTCTTACGCAATGAAGGCGCGCTGCGCGCCGGCGGCTTCTACACCAGCGGCGAATTCGACATCTCCAAGCTGCTGCAGAGCGTGCAGAAAGGCACCAGGCTTCTGGAGCTGGGCCGCTCCTGCGTCGCCAAGGAATACCGCACCAAGCCGCTTATCGTGCAGCTGCTGTGGAGCGGCGTGATGGCCTATGTCGCGCGCTACAAGATCGACGTGATGTTCGGCTGCGCCTCGTTCCCCGGCACCGACCCGCAAGCCATCGCGATGCCGCTCGCCTATCTGCATCACTTCCATCCGATGCGCGAAGAGATCAAGGCGCGGGCGCTGCCCAAGCTCTATGTCGACATGGACCTGATGCCGAAGGACCAGATCAATCCGCGCGAGGCGCTGATGGCGCTGCCGCCGCTGATCAAAGGCTATGTTCGCACCGGCGCACAGATCGGCGAAGGCGCGGTGATCGACCACCAGTTCTCGACCACCGACGTGCTGATCTATGTCTCGCTGCTGGAAATGTCGCCGCGCTACCGCAAGCGCTTCGGCCTACCGGATTTGACGAAGCCTTAAGCGACATCGAACAACAGAACTTCCGCGGGTTCGCGCGCATGCACGAGGATGCTTTCCTCGTCCATGATGGCGGCGGCGTCGCCGGCGGAGAGTTTTTCGCCGGACACTTCCACAGCGCCCCGCGCCACATGCAGCCAGACCTTGCGGCCCGGCTGGAGCTTGTGGACCGCCTCTTCCTCGCCTTCAAAGCGCGCCACCCAGATTTCGGCGTCCTGCACCAGGCGCACCTCGTTGGGCAGCGGCTCTGAAGACGCCACGCGCGCGAATTTGTTGCGCACCGCATCCGCGTCGATCGTCTTCTGCTCGTAGGACGGTTCGAGATTCTTCTCGGACGGCATGATCCAGATCTGGAGGAAATTCACCGGCTCTGTCTTCGATGCGTTGAATTCGGAATGGACGATGCCCGAGCCCGCGCTCATGCGCTGAATCTCGCCGGGCCGGATGATGGAGCCGGTGCCGAGCGAATCCTTATGCGCCAGCGCGCCTTCCAGCAGATAGGTGACGATCTCCATGTCGCGATGCGGATGCGGCTGAAAACCGCCGCCCGCCGCCACCGTGTCGTCGTTGATCACCCGCAGCGGACCGAAACCCATATGCTGCGGATGATAATAATCGCCGAACGAAAAGGTGTGCTTGCTGTCGAGCCAATCGATCTTGGTCTTGCCGCGCTCATCGGCCTTGCGAAGGATCAACATGGATTCCATCCGAAAAAAGAATTCTGTTCCCTGCTTAGATAAGCATCCTGTCAAGGGGCCGGCGGACCCTCAGCCTTTGCGCCGTTTTTCGATGGCATCCCATAGAAGCGCCGCGATGTCGGCGCCGCCGAAGCGCTTCACTTCCCATATGCCCGTCGGCGAGGTGACGTTGATCTCGGTGAGATAGTCGCCGATCACGTCGATGCCGGTGAAGATCAGCCCGCGCCGCTTCAGCTCCGGTCCGATTGCCGCACAGATGTCCTTTTCGCGCGCCGTCAGCGTCGTCGCCTCCGCCTTGCCGCCGACATGCATATTGGAGCGCGCTTCGCCTTTCGCCGGCACGCGGTTGATCGCGCCCGCATATTCGCCATCGACCAGGATGATGCGCTTGTCGCCCTTGCGCACTTCGGGAACATAACGCTGGACGATGACCGGCTCGCGATAGAAGGCGGTGAACATCTCCAGCATGGAGCCCAGATTCTCGTCGTCCGGCTTCACGCGGAAGACGCCCGCGCCGCCATTGCCGTAAAGCGGCTTGACGATGATGTCCTTGTGCTCGGCGCGGAAAGCGTTGATCTCCGCCCGGTCCGAGGTGATGAGCGTGGGCGGCATCAGGCCTTTGAATTCGGTAACGAACAATTTCTCCGGCGCGTTGCGCACATGCGCCGGATCGTTCACCACCAAGGTTTTTGGATGGATGCGCTCCAGAAGATGCGTCGCGGTGATGTAGGACATGTCGAAAGGCGGGTCCTGGCGCATCAGCACCACATCGGTGGTCGCAAGATCGACGACGGAGGATTCGCCCAAGGTGAAATGATCGCCGCGCGCGTTGCGCACCGAAAGCGGACGCGCCCGCGCCGTCACCTTGCCATCGCGGAATGTCAGATCGCGCGGGCCGTAATAGAGCAGCGAATGGCCCCGCGCCTGCGCTTCCAGCGCCAGCGCGAACGTGGAATCGCCACCGATATCGATCCGCTCGATCGGGTCCATCTGGATTGCGACGCAGAGTGTCATGAAGAATTCCTAGTTGAGCCGCCGCTTGAGCGCGTTAAGGCCGAGTGCTGCCTCATTATGTAAGCCCTGCCCGCCCGGGACCAAAGACAGGCAGGCCTCATAGGCCTTCTGCGCCGCGCCCAGGGCTCCGGACACTTCGTTCAGCCGCGCCAGATCCATCCACAATTCCGGACGCTTGGGCGCGATCAGCACCATGCGCTTGGAAATCTCCAGCGCCCGCACGCGCTCGCCATTGTTGAGAGCGCGCAGTTTCAGATTGTTGGTCAGGCGCAACAGCACATCGATATCGCTGACCGCTTCGGTGAATTGTGCGCCATCGGGCATATGCGTGCCCATGGCCGGCGGCGCGCCCAGCCTTTCGCGATCCAGCGCCGCGCCGCCATTGAACGGATCGATCAGGGCTTCATAGCCGCGCAGCGAAACGCTCAAGAGAAAATGGCCGGGATAATTAAGGCCCTTCGCTTCGAATCCGGCCGCGCGCGCGGCATGCAGATAAAGAATGCCCAGCGCCACCGGCAAGCCGCGCCGCCGATCGATCACCGCCATGATGTCCGCGTTCTTCGGATCGTCATAAGAGAGGCGATCGCCGTCATAGCCGTAACGCCCGACCATCAGCGCCGCGAGTGCGCGCGCGCCGTCTTCCACCCGCGCGATCAGGCGCGACTCCGTTTTCGCGGCCTGTGCGATCTCGGCGAGATGCGCTTCATAAGGCTCAATCGGACGGCCCGAATGATCCAGCGCCGACAGCATCAGCGCGGCGCGCGCGACGTCGTGCGGCCCTTCGCCCGCTTCACCGAGCTGGCGCAGATGTTCCGCCGGATCATCCTTCATCATGGGATCAGTTTAACCAGCATCGTCGCTCCGCCAAGCGTCACGATGATGACGAGGGAACCGTCCGGGCGCCACCGCGATGATGTCGAAGCGCAGGCCCTTGCGCGCCAGCCCGGGCCGCAACGCCAGATAATGCATGGCCGCGCGGCCGATGCGGGCTTTCTGCCGGTCGCTCAGCGATTGCGCCGCGCTGAGCGCATCCGCGCGTGCCTTCACTTCGATGAAACAGACAAGCCCGGTGGGCGATTTCGCGACGAGATCGATTTCACCCAGGGGCGTGCGCAAGCGCCGCGCCAGGATGCGATAGCCCTTGAGCAGCAACAGCGCGATGGCGGCGAATTCGCTGCGCCGGCCGCGCCGTTCCGCCTTGCGGCGCGAGGCGAGGACCGCGTCAGCCTTCTTCATCTGTCTTCAACGCCAGCGCGCGGGCATAGGTTTCGCGGCGCGGCAGATCGAGCGCTTCGGCGACGAGATCGGCGGCGGCGCGCACCGGCATGAAAGCAAGCGCGTTTTTCAGAAGCTTCTCGGCGTGGCGGTAATCCGGCGCGACATCGCGCGGCGGCCCGACCAGCAGCGTGACTTCGCCTTTGGGTGTTTCGGTTTCGTAGCTTGCCGCCAGCGCCGCAAGATCACCGCGCCGTATCTCCTCATGCAGCTTGGTCAGCTCGCGCGCGACGGCGGCGGGGCGATTGCCCAAAATCTCCGCCATGTCTTTCAGGCTTGCACCCAGCCGCTGCGCGGATTCGAAAAAGATCAGCGTCGCGCGCAACCCGCGCAACTCTTCCAGCGCGCTGCGCCGTTCGCCCTGCTTGCTCGAAAGAAAACCGGCGAAAAAGAAACGATCCGTCGGAAGTCCCGCCAGCGCCAATCCGACGAGCGGCGCACTGGCGCCGGGAAGCGCATGCACGGGCAAGCCTTCCGCGAGCGCCTCACGCACCAGCTTGTAGCCGGGATCGGACACCAGCGGCGTTCCCGCATCGCTGACCAGCACGATGCGCGCGCCGTTCTGAAGCTTCGCGATCAGCCGGGGCCGCTCGCGCGCGGCATTGTGGTCGTTATAGGCCGATAGCGGTTTGGAGATGCCGTGGATCGACAGCAGCCGGGAGGTGACGCGCGTGTCTTCGGCGACGATGATGTCGCAGCCCTTCATCGCATCCAGGGCCCGCAAGGTGATGTCGCGCGCATTGCCGATCGGGGTTGCGGTCACATAAAGGCCAGGCGCGAGGCCGTCTTCCTTTTGCGATTTTTGGGCGTCCGGAATAGGCTGTTCTCCCAATATTCAGCGTTTGTCAGCCGAGAGATTGCATGAAACTGCTTCGCCCAATTTGCGCCATTGCCGAGGCACTTGCGATAGCCGCGCTTGCCGGTTGCCAGACCGCCGCACCGCCGAAGCCCGTCGCGCCGCCGGCGCCCGCGGTGGAGCATCCCGCCGTGCCGCCCGCCACCCATCCGATGCTGTCGGAGGAACCCGGCTTTCTGCGTCTGCCCAACACGCCGCCCGGAAAGAACCCGGTGCGCGTGGGGCTGCTGCTGCCATTCTCCAACGGCTCCAGCCAGACACGGTCTCTCGCGACGTCCATGATGAAGGCGGCGCAGCTTGCTTTGTTCGATGCGGGCAACCCCAACATCATCCTGATTTCCGCCGATGAAGGCTCGACGCCGTCCAGCGCGGCGAATGGCGCGCGCTCGCTTCTGGCGCAAGGCGCCGAGGTGATCGTGGGGCCGCTGTTTTCGGCATCGGTGAGCGCTGTCGCACCCGTCGCGCATGACCGCGCCGTGCCGGTCATCGCCTTCTCCACCGATGTGAAGGTGGCGGGCAATGGCGTTTATCTCTTGAGCTTCCAGCCGGAAAACGAAGTGCGCCGCACCGTCTCCTATGCCTTCGCGACGGGCCACAAGAATTTCGCGGCGCTGGTGCCGGCAACGCCTTATGGCGATCACATCGCCGACGCGATCCGCGCGAATGTGGAAGCGATGGGCGGAAAGGTGTCCGCCGTCGAGCGCCTCGGCGCCACCGAGCAGGCGACGGCGC
>SMFH01000211.1_pt2 | contig 13419 bp, 28 predicted proteins | sample 2456121 | NCBI WGS metagenome assembly SMFH01 (sample SAMN10132613, study PRJNA489261) | soil metagenome | isolation source: day120 antibiotic-silty clay loam soil | place: USA
GTCTCCATGTCAGCCCTCCTCGGGGGTGTTCTTCGGGGTCAGTAGGTTGCGCGCCCGCGCGCATGCCTCGGCCCAGTCGTTGCCTCCGCCCTTCTCCTCCCACAAGGCATCGGCGGAGAGCAGCAATTCAACAACCGTCGTCTCCAGCGCCTGCACCCTCCGCTGGGCGGCGTCGCGCTCGTAGGCGGTCCTCGTGGCGAGATTGGCGTACTCCGTCGCGCGAGACTCGGCCTGTTCGCACGCGACTTCCGCCACAGTCACCCGGTCAATGAGGTCGACGCGTTCCGCCTCCAACTCCGCCACGCGGGAGCGGAGGGTGTCGCGGTCGGTGGTCAGGTCGACAGTCTGAAGGTCGCGGTCCAGCGCCTTCCGCCGCCAGTCATCCCGCTCCTCCGTCAGCGCCCTGCCGACCGAGACGCGGCAATGGTCGAGGTCCGCCGTCAGCGCCTCGACCTGCTTGCGGAGGTCCGAAGCACTGCGCTCGTAGGCGGCGGCCTCGTTCTGCTTGCTCTGCCACTCGCGCTGCCGCTCCGTCATCTGCCGCTGAATCTCGTCCTGTCGTGACTCGGCACGGCCCTTCCACTCGTCACGCTCCTCCGTCAGCGCCCGCACCTGCTCGCGGAGGGAGTCGTTCTCCGCCACCACCGCAGGCGCCGAGTTGCGCAGCATGACAATCGCGGTGGCCACCTCCTCGGCGGTGCCGCTGTCGAAGGCGTCATCCATCTCGGCCATGTCGTCCTCGTCGACCACGAGAATGCGGCCATGGCCACCACGGACAAGCCCCGGGCGATTCTCAAGCACGGGCCCCGCAAAGACCTCGCCCGAGCCGTCCCAGCACACCCACTCCGTGCCGGGAAGATTGGACAGCGTGGACAGCGCATCCTTCATGTCTTCGATTGCGTCGCTCACAGCGTCACCTCAAAATGAAGGCCCGCGACTCGGTGCCGGTGTCGCCCCCTCGCCAGAGAGGACGCGGCGCCCGAGTGCGGGCCGTAAGGCTGGTTGCTGTCTCCGCGCGTCTGGCGCCACGCGGTACGGACTACTTACGCCGAGTCGGTGGGTGGCGCAAGTTTACGGATACTCTGACCTCGGATGGCGCGCCCTCTCGGCCTCGCACCACGCGGCCTTAGTCGGCACTTCGGATGCCTTCCGCGACTTGGCGCACTCCGGGCAGCAAGCCACCTGCGCACCGGGTTTGCGCTTCGCCAGCATCGTCCACCACACAGTGGGCGAGCAGCAGAAACAGCAGTGCTCTTCCTCTTTGAAACGCCTCGTGTGCTCCTCTGGCTCTCTCTCAATCGGAATCATCTCGTCTCCCTCCTTACGTCACGGACGCGCACCACCCGGAGTCTCGGACGGGCGAGGCGCGTGATTTCAGCAATGGCCTCTGGGGTCCAAGGCGGCGGGCGCTGCTCCGCGTCCACCTCTTCTCCCGCCTTCCGCACGGAGGCGACGAATTCGGACCACGTCATCGCTCGCAACTCCAGAGACGTCCACAGGCACGCGCATAGAATGGCAAGAAACCCAGTCCACACGATGGTGAACGCAGCCGCCTTCATCATCCATGCATAAATCATCGCCTCTCCTCACACACATGCTTGCGGTGCCCCGGCGCTTGGCACACCCAGCCACAACGCTGGCGCCACACGTTCCACTGCGACTGCCCGCATCCGCACACCACGGGCGGGGGTGGTTTCGTCTCGGGTTTCACCGCGCCTCCCTACGCAACCCTAGCGCCTCTAGCGACTGCTCCAGCGACTCCGGGCGGCCCCAGTAAGGCGAGGCGCACGAGGGCAGGCACACGGGGCGGAAGCCGCCGTGCTCCGGAACGCTGGCGTAGTGCCACGCGCAGAGGACGCGGGCACACTCGCTACACGCGGCGGCCATGCTGTCTCCGCATGGGCAGGTCATGGCTTAGCCTTCTCAGGCGCGCGATTTTCAAGCCACCGCTCAACAGCGCGACGGGCGGACGTGTCGCGCGCGAAGTCGCGGGGTTTCATTTGTTCCGTCCGAGTCCACGCAATGGCCGTCCAGCGAACGGGGCGCACGCGCCATGAGACGAGTCCACCAGCGCCGCGAGGAACACCGTTCGGGTGCATCGTCTGACTGCCAGTCTCCCAATCATCGCCGTTGTTTCTCCACCGCCTTGGATGACTCACGCCGCCTCCTGTCGCAGAGTCCGCCCGTGGATGAGGACGCCTTCCGTCTCCTGCCGTGTCACGAATTCTTCCCGCGTCTCGACTGCATTTGGCCGATACACCCAGAGCCATGCATGCCCGATACATAGCTCAGCCGCTACGGTAGCGCCTGAACGTTGCTGATGCCGACGACATGTCCTGACCGCGCACCTCACGGCGCCTCCTCGCTGGCTAGGCGTGCGGCGGCGTCGGGGTCGTACAGCGCAACGGCCTCAAGCAAAGGGACCCGCACGAGTCTTCGGGCTAGTTCTCGCACATAGTCTGGTGTGATGCCGTATGAAGCGGCTATATCGACCCTTCGGTCGCCAGCCGCAGCTCGCGCACGAATCTCGGCGACCTGAATGTCGGTGAGTTTCGTGAAGTGGTGCCGGAGATGGGCGGGATTCACGCACGCCTTGTTCGCGCAGACGTAGTGACGAATCACCAAGTCATCCGGGAGGTCTCCACGGAAGAGCATCCATGAGTACCGGTGTGCACGAAGTTGCCGGTGTTTGGCGCCATCCAACACAAGGATGCCGTAGCCGCTACGAGCAAACCCGCCCATCCACAGCCAGCACCCCGTGTTCGGCTCAGGTATGCATCGCTCAAGGAATGCTTCTTCTGTTGCCTTCATGCTGCCTCCCTGCCGTCATTCTGCGTGTAGCCCGTCTCCCCGTCACGTTTTCTTCCGCCTCGATTTTCTACGAGGCCCGCGCTTGGATTCATGCGAAGGGTGAAGTCAAAGTCCTTCTCGCCCTCCGTCTGCTTAATCACCGTGGCGATGATTTCGGACTTGGGGTCGTTCTCGTCCAGCCACAACGCCACGGCAACGCGGGCCTTCTCCTCGAACGCACCGGAGTTCTTGAAGAGGTCAGAGGTGGGCCGGATGAAACGCGGCTCCTTCGTGACGTTGCCCTTGGGCCTCTTGAAGTGGACGGCCAGCACAACCGGAATGTCCAAGTCCTTCGCCACGTCTCGGAAGAGGGCGACCATGCGCGCGGTGCGGAGGTCATGCCGCTCGCCCGAGTGCTCCAAGTCCACCTCGGAGGCGTTGTCGATGAAGGCGATTTTAGCCCCGCGCTGGACCACTGACTGCCGGATGGCCGCTGCAATCTGGTCATCGGTGAGCCGGGAGCGGTCATCGAAAATGATGTTGTCCGCCCAGTCGTGACACCCCATGACGGCTTGGTCTACGGCCTCTTCGTAATGCTCAGGCAGGGGCTCCGGCTGCATGAGGCGGCGTACCGGGACGCCCGAGGCATGGGCGACGTAACGCTTGGCCAACCAAATCTTCGGGTCCTCAAGTGACTGGAGGTGCGCCACCTCTCCGCGCCGGGCGATGTTGAGGCAGGCGCGCCCGATGACAGCACCCTTGCCAACGCTGGGGTAGGCTCCCACCAGAATCAGCTGCCCCTTGCACATGCCTCCAAGCAGCTCGTCCCAAATCTCCACGCCCGTCTGGACGTACTGGCTGCCCTTGCCTGAGCGAATGGCCCCCATCCTGTCCAGGAAGTCATTCATCGCGTCGCGGAAGGTCGTCACGGTGGAGGCAGTCGCTGCGCCGAGTTGAGCCAGGGCCGCGCTCGCGTCCAGCACCACCTGTTCCGGGCGAAGGTTGAGGTCCGAGAGGCGGGCCATCCTGGAGGCGTGGACGGCGGCGTGCGGCCTATGACTGCGCGCTCTGCGTCGAAGTCAGCAAGCATGGGTTAGAGTCTCGGGCGGTCGCCAGTGAGGGCGGGGCGTGGGGTGTCAGTGGCGGGGCCTAGGCGCGGGCGGTCTCCTCCGCCCTTGGCAGCGTCCTGTGCCCGGACGTATGCGTTCCAGTTGTCGCGGAGGGCGAGTAGGCCAGTACAGGCCGGGAATCCACGCCAGCGTAGGGCAATGCCCCAGCGGCGCAAGATTTCTGCCGCAGCGGCCTCGCCACGGGTTGCCGGGTCCTGGTCGGCAAGGGCGAGGAGTTCCGTCACGGCTCGGGCATCCTTGCCCCCTGCGAAGCCGTAGGGCGCGCCCTTGGCCTCCCGGTGGGTCTCCACGAGGGCGAGGACGAGCGGAGCGTGGCGCGGGTCTCCAGCGGGCTCAGGCTTCGCTGCGCGGGCTTTGCGCTCCCGGCGGGGCTTGCCCTGCGTCGGCACATCGGCGTCGGGCTGGGCGAAAGCCAGCGTCAGCGGGGGGCGGACTGGCTGCGAAGTGTCGCCTGCCGGACAGTCGACGGCCTCGGTTGCCGTCGCTTCCGGTGAAACCGGGGCAGTCGGCGCGGTCAGCGGCGACGAAAAAAGGGGCTGGGGAGAGGATAAAGGAGAGGGGAGAGAGGGTGCGGGGGAGAGGGGGGGACCATCAAGGAGAGGGGAAGGGGGCGCAGACTCCACCGGAGTTCCACCGGAATCCACCGGAATCTTGGCGGATTTCCGCTTCCTGTCTCGGTCATACGCGCGGCGTTTCTCTGCTACGGAATCCACCGGAGTTCCACCGGAGGCCATCTCGGCAACAGCCATCCGGTAGCCCTCAAGCATCGCTTCGGCGCGGATGCGGGCCTCACGCTCGGCAGAAAGTGCTGATTGGAGTTCCTCCACCGTGGGCATCAGCGACGCTCCGAGGCTTGGGCCACATCGGCGGCGAATACCCCCGCGACGAAGGACAGGAAGATGGTGGCCTTAGCGCCGAAGTCGCCAAGGGGGTGGCCGGTCAACATGGCCGCGCCGCTCACTCCGGCGGCCACGACAAGGGACCCGGCGAGGAATGCGCCGCACATCACGAGAGCAGTTCGCATGGCTACACCCCAGGTCCAGGGACTTGGTTCCCCGGTCGCGGGTGCGGTCCATGCCGCAGGCGGAGCAGCGCTTCACATCCTGCTCCTGCCCCTCCACCGTCTCTTTGTGCGTCCACCTCTGCCACTTGTGCTTGGTCGCCATGGCTAGCGCTCCGTGTACTTCGGCGGGAGGGCAGCAGCGGCGCGGAGACGCTTGGCCTTCTTCTCGGCGGCGTCAGCGGCCTTGGACATGGCCTTGCGCCAGCGCCCCTCGGCAGTGGCGCGGTCCTCGGTCCAGTGCGCGGGAGGAACCCAGATGTACCGAAGGCTGAGCGCACCGCTCGCGGTCACCTCGGCATCGCGGAAAATCGTAATGCCTTCGGTTGTCGCCCACTTCGTAACGTAGGCGACGGGGACGGTCTTCTTATCGGTGGAGGCCATGTCAAAAAGGCGCGGCCTCATCCCCGGAGCCGCAACGCATCCGAGGAGAGGCCGCATCCAGACCATTGGGTCCGGGCTACATCTTACATGGTTGGAAGCCTTGCCGGTTGCGGACGGCTAGGTACCTCTCCGCAACATACCGCCCGTCTGGAGGGCAGGCAAGTTTCTTGTCACGGACTGCTACGCCGACTTGACATGCGCCACACCGTCACCAGCACCACGTCCTGGGGGCTGCCGCCAAACACCCATACTTCCCGCCCGTGGAAGCGGAGGGTGCTCCGAGGGTAGCGCTTGGCCTAGCTGATGAAATGGGTGCGGATTGGCGCGGGCTGCTCCTGGAGACGGCGCCCGTTGACGTACACATCTAGGGCCCGGCGCTCCGTCTGGCGCGGGTTGAGTCGGAGGCGTTGCCATGCGCGCTCCCGGGCGTGGTCGGTTATGGCGATGGGTGACGGAGCGGTCACGGCTTACGCCTCCCCGTCCGAATGGCGAACGCGGCCACGGCATCATCCCAGGAGACTCTGCGAGTGGGCGGGTGAGTGAGGAAGTCCACCCGCTCGGGCGAGTCCATCCACTCGGCGTCGCACTCGAAGCACAAATCATCTACGCACCGCACGGGCACGGAGAGGCAGCAGGCGCACTTCACGGCATCACGCGACATATCACCACCTCCCTTCCGCGAGGCGGGCCACCTTCTCGCGCTCGCGCTTCAGCTTCGCGCGCCAGTGGGCCCGAACGTCCAGGACGCAGGTGAATCGCGACTCCACAAACGCGGCGGTGGCCTGTTCAAGCAGTCGCTCGGTTTGCGCGTTCCGCAGGCCAGTGGGCTCATGGTCGCACGCGGCGCAGCGGAGATATTCCTCCGGCTCGCAGTCGCACTCGACGTAGCAGTCGCAATCAACCGACTCGGCGCACAGCGCGGACTGAAAGCACTTCGGGCACTCTGGAAAGTCGCTCATGGCTTCCCCTCCACCCTGTCGTAGCCGCGAGGCCCGCCCGTCTTCGGGTCACGGGCGATGACGCAGGTTGCACCTCGCGGGAAGGCGACGGTGACGAAATGGTCGGACACATCCCTGACCGTGGCGAGAAGGGTGAAGATGCCGTCCCGCTTGCGCCACGTCGTTCCGAGGGTGTCCGGCGTCATGGCTTCGCCTCCTTCCTCGCGCGCGGCTTGTACTCCTTGCCGTTGCGGTAGTTGGCGAGGTCCACGCCGACGCGACGCACGACGACGCGACACGACGGGTTATTGGTGGACCAGCGCACCGCGCTCTCGCGGGCCACCTGCTCCGTCTCGTGCTTCTCGCTGTCCCAGAGTTCGCCCTTGCTGTTGTAGATGACGACGCGGTAGTCGCTCATGGCGTCACCTCGCGCAGCATGGCGGCGACCTGTTCCCGCTGCCGCTGGATGGTGTCCTGCTGCGCGGCCAGTTCCACGTCCAGCGCGAGCAACGCCTCCTCGCGCGTCTCAAAGCACGAGTCGTTCTCGACGGTGAGGCGGTGGACGCACGCCTTGCCGGTGGCGTCCACGTAGCCCCTCCATTCCTTGCGGGGCCCGGCGACGCGCAGGCAGGTGCTCCAGTGGTACTTCTGGTCGAAGTCGTTCGCCCAGCCGAGCGTTTCCTTTCCGCAATCCGAGCAGATGGAGCGGACGCCGTAGGCGCTGTCCTTGTGCCAGTAGCGGTCGCCCTTTTTGCCCTTCCAACCGCTCGGCTTGGTGGCACTCATCGCGCACCACCCTTCCCGCGCCTCGGGGTGGGCTCGCGCTCGGACTTGATGCGCTCCCACTCGGTGATGATGCCCGCCACCACCTCAGAGAGGGAGGGGGTCACGAGAGATGACGTGTGCGCCTCTCGTGCCGCCTCCGCGATAGCCAGTGGGTTGCCAGTGAGGGTTACGTTGGTGCGACGTGCCATGTGCGTCTCCTTTCCAGCGACCATAGCACGAGTCCGGGCGGCGTCAATTCAGTGCGCGAATTTGACGCAGTGAGGGCGTGCGGTTATGGTCCTCGCATCGCAGCAAGGAGGCGGCACATGGTGACGTTCGAGAAGGGGCAGACAGTATGGGGCGCTAGGCTGATGGGGTCGGGCTTCTATGTGGGCAGCGCCGTTGTGAAGTCGTGCGGCGTCGCTCAGGTTCGGCTGGTGAGCGGCAACGAACCCGCGTTTGGTTATCGGGTCTCCGTCCCGCTCGCGGAGGTCTTCAACTCGGAGATTGAGGCGTTGCAGGCATTGACTGGTGATGCAGAACGCGCTGCGGTGGTGGCCGAGGCCAAAGCAAAGCATGCGCGGGAGATTCTGGGCGAGGTGCGGGCCGCCATCGTGGCGCTGGTGTCTAAGTGAGAACCCACGACGAGCAGCGCAAGGCGGACGCGGCGGAGAAAGCGCGACTCAAGGCGGAGGCGCGTGAGGCACGAGCCAAGCGCATCGCGTGGCACTGGAACAACGGAGTGACGAGCCCGCGCGAGATTGGGCGTCTCGTGGGGTGCAACGAGACGGTGGCTTCTAAGACACTGGCGGAGCTGGGCCTGCGTCCGTATGGGGCGCAGCGAACCAACCGGCGCGCCACTGTGGGCGCCATCATCGAGAAGGTGAGGGGAGCATGAAGAGGGTCTACGCATACCGTGACGCACCCGTGGGCTACGGCCCGAGGCTGTTCGTGCTTTACGACGACGTGCCGACGCTGGACGCCGTACTGAAGCCGTTGACGACGTGGGGCGGCTACGACAAGGACACAGGCAAGGCCAAGGGCTACGAGTTTCCTGGGAGTGACCGGACGCGATTCAACATCGCCGTCTACGAGGTTCGGCGCCTCGGGTTTGAGGTGGTGGACGCTGGCGCGGAGAACGCTGACGAGTTCTGGGACTGAGGGGACGGCATGACGACGAAGCGTGAGGAGTGGACGGCGAACGCCTACGACGGTGGCGTCACCGTCGACATGGCGGGAGAAGACGAGCGCATTGCGTCAGTCGACAAGCCGGGGCCGGGACATAGCGACGGAACGAAGAGCGGGAGACGACAGGTGCAGATTGCTCGCGCCCGCCGCATCGCCGCCGTGCCGGACTGCGAGCGGGCGTTGATGGAGGCGCATGAAGGCATCCGCTGCCGGTGCAAGCCGGGCGATGTGTGGCGGTGCTACGTCGCGGACGCCCTCATAAAGTCCGGGGTGCTGGAGTAGTTGTCAGAGGTGGAGGTTAAAGTGGAGGGGATGATGAGCGAGACGACGAAGTGCAAGGCGACGACTGACACCCCATGGCACGGGCGCGCGTGCTGCCTCGTGGAGTGGCCGCACTCCATCCACCTCGGCTGGGCGGGCAAGGTGCGCGTGCGGGCAGGTGCGGCCATGTTGACGGAGGAGCAGAAGGCGCTACGCCGCACTGGCATTACTGGCACGGACCTCCCCGCCATTCTCGGACTGTCGCCGTGGCGCTCGCCGCTGGACGTGTGGTTGGACAAGGAGGGCAAGGGCGTTGAGTTGGACGTGTCCGAGGACATGGAACGCGGCATCTTCTTTGAGCCCGGGGCCCGCCAGTGGTACGCGCACCGGACCAAGGCCATTCGCGTTGACGAGCCCGGCACGGTTGTGTCCGGGCGCAACCCGCTTGTCATCGCCACGCCGGACGGCATCCCCGTGTTCGCGGATGGCGAGCGGCGGTGTCTCGAAATCAAGATGCCCTCCCCGAATGCCCAGCGCGAGTGGGGAGAACCCGGAACAGACGCGGTGCCCGAGCACTACCTGCTTCAGGGCCTCTGGGAGATGGCGGCCACTGACGTGCAACGGGTGGACTTCTTCGCCGTGCTGGACGGGAAGCCCTGCATCTTCCCCGTGTACCGCGACCCGGAGTTAGAGGGCCTGTTGATTCAGCGGGCCGAGAAGTGGTGGCGGGACTACGTGGTAGCCGGGAAGCCCCCGCCCGTGACGGAGGGTGACTCAGAGTCCGTGGGCCGTCTCTACCGCCGCCACACCCGGGAGGACTACCTGCGGTTTGACGCGCTTCCGGTTGAAACTCAGGTGACGTTGGAGGAGTTCGCCCGCGCGTGGCACGAGTCCAAATCCGCGAGTCAAAAACTGGCGCTGTGGGAGGCCCGCGCGAAGATGGCGCTTGCTGGTGCGCCGGGCGTGGATGGACTGCCCGAAGACACCGGCCTCAAGAGGTTGGATTGGAAGGCGGAGAAGTCAGGGCGCCTCAATCCATGGGCAGTGGTTGAGGAATTGGGGCGCCTATACTCCGAGTCGCGCGCTGGTCTTGGGCTGTATCGTCGTAGGAGTCTGCCGCTGCTGGAAGATGTACTGACGAAGCACATGGGCGAGCCGAACCGCCCGCTGGTTCCGCGAGTGCGGAAGGAGAGCAAGTGAGCAACGAAACCGCAGTGCAGAAGAGGGCGCCGGGCAAACTGGACGGCATTATGGCCACCATCATGGAGCGCAAGGCGTCGCTCCAGCGCCTCCTGCCGCGTAACGTGGACGTGGAGTGGTACTTGGCGGAGGTGCGGGTCGCCTTCGCGCGCAACCCCGACCTGCTCAAGTGCGCCGAGTCAGTGCAGGGGCAGGCGTCCATCTTCGACGCCGTGACGACGTGCGCCCAGTTGGGCTTGTCGCCGTCCGGCCGTCTTGGCAGCGCCCACCTCATCCCGTTCAACACGAGCGTCAAGGTGGGCGAGAAGTGGACAAAGGTCCACCTATGCCAGCTCGTGGTGGGGTACAAGGGCTACTTGGACCTTGTGCGCCGCACGGGCGAGGTGACGACGCTTCACGCGGAGGTGGTGTACGAGGGCGAGCCCTTCACGCACCGCGAGGGCTTGACTCCAGACATTCAGCACGAGCCACGGCGAGATGACGAGCCCGGCCCCATCCGCGCCGTCTACGCCTACGCCGTGATGAAGGACGGCTTCAAGCAGCACACCGTCCTTTACCGCCCGGACATTGCCCGCATCCGCGCGAGCGCCCGGGGCGCGGACAACGACAAGTCCCCGTGGAAGACGGCGGAAGCGGAGATGTGGAAGAAGTCGGCGGTGCGGCGCCTCGTGAAGATGCTGCCGCTGTCGCCCGAGAAGGCCAAGTCCGTGGCCCGCGCGCAAGAGGTGGAGGACGCCGAGTGGGAGCAGGTGCCGGAGGGCGAAGTGCTGCCGCCCGCGCCCACCTCCCGCACCGCCTCCCTCAAGAACCGCCTGACAGAGGGACAGCCCCGCGAGACGCTGGAGTCCCCGCGCGAACGCCTCGGCATTTCACACCCCGACGCGGAGCCGCCCGAGGACGTGGTGCTGCCCACGCGCCAGCCCGGCGAAGAAGGTTAAATTCTTGCGCTCGCCCGCCGCTGGCGCAGAGTGGCGGGCACGGAGGGAACACCATGGCACGGAGACTGACGAAGGACGCGCGGGCGCACCTGTTGAATCTCGCATGCGCAGTGGTAGCGAAGAACGCGCCCACGCCAAACGGAACGCTATCCGGTGACGGCTGGCGCGGAGAATTCGCCGGAATGTGCCCCGTTCAGGGAGAGGGCGAGGTGGATGGGCGACCGTTCTATTTTCGAGCCCGTGGCGAGCACTGGGAGTTGTCCGTGGCGCATGCCGGTGGCGACCCAGTGGAAGTGTCCATCGGGTGCGCTGATGGGTTCTCGTACAGTGAGCCCTACGGGACGTGGCCCGAAGCCGGTTGGATGAGCGAGCCTCACGTCATGCGCGCCATGACCAAGGCGGTCGGCATCTTCCGGGCGTCACTGACTTCCGCTGTCGCCTGATAAGTTACGCACCCGTGTCGGAGTCTCGCTCGTCGTGAGTAGCCGACCCGGGTGCAACCACGTCGGATTGTCCGGCGTGGACTTTCGCAGCGCGGACGGGATGCTAACCACTTCCCCGAAAGGAAGCGGCGGCTACGTCTACCCGCCCGCGCTGCATCTTCACGGAGTAGGGAGGAAACATGGCGACCGAGGAATTGGCGCAGAAGTGGGAGGCAGCGCTTTCCGCGTTGCGGGAGGTTCATGCCGCAGAGATGGCAATGGCCGCCAAGGAGACTGACGACCTGCGAGGCCATATTGAGCGCATCGCGCTGGCGTTTGATGTCTTCGGACCATCCACCTGCCAAATGGCGGAAGCCGTCACGGACGCTGCAAAGCACATCGGCAAGCCGCTTAGCGTAGTTGTTGGGCACGCGCAGTGACGCCAGCCCTCTGCTACGTCGGCACCGTGCGCGGCCTGATGGAGTTCGTCCGGGCCATGGCTGCGCAACGGGTGGTGTGGTAAAACGAAGGCGCCGCTTGGTCGCGGCGAAAGGATACGAAAATGACTGAACTGGCTGGAATGAAGGGCGGAGTCGTCGCAGGCGTTGAGTGCAACAGCGACGAGGTCGTCGTGAGGATGGAGGACGGCCGCGAGTTCCGACTGACGCTAGAGGGCGACTGCTGCTCAGAGTCCTACTTCACCAGCCCGGAGCAGTTCTCGGAGTTGGTGGGTGCCACGGTGTTGGACGCCGAGGACCGCGAGGGACAGTCGGCGAACAACCTGCCAAAGCCGGAGGGCGCCGACTGTGTGAGTTGGCACTTCCTCGTCTTCACCACGAACAAGGGGCACGTCACCATCGACTGGCACAACGACTCGAACGGGTACTACGACGGGTCGCTGAGAGTTGAACTGCGCACCCCGTAGCGGTGTGTCCCCGCCTACGGGCGGACCAGCCCAGCGCAGGGAGGCGAAGGGCTCAGGGGCGACTCTGGGCCCTTCGTCTTTCCGAGGTAACATCCGGCGTGCCGCGCGTCGTACATGCAGCACCATCGTAGGAGGACGATAATGAAGAATGAGAACTGGATGAAGCCGCAGAAGGATAGCGCCGACGTCTACGCTCAGAAGTGCGGGCCGCACGTCGACCCGGCGGAGGCGTACCGCCAGCGGATGGAGCAGAGGTTTGGCCCGAACTGGCGGGAGCGCGTGAAGCCGCCGACGAAGTAGTCATCGCTCGCGCGGCGGACTTAAGGGCCTCGGGGAAACTCGTGGCCCTTCGTCTTTGTGCCACCCACGCGACTGGAGGGCGCGCACAAACTCGGCACAAACTACGCCTTGGGCGCGACGTTGGGCGCAGTCTTTCCACCCAAAATCATCGCGGCCACCGACACCAGCAACAGGCCGCGCTGAATCCACCCCTCGGGCAGGACAGCAGCGTAGGCCGCGAGGCTCACGCCCATGGTACCGACTGCCGGGGCAATCGTCAGCGGCAGAATCGGCTTGCTCGCCATCCACTCCGGCACCTTGAGGGGCTGCCCAGCGAGCCACCCGACGAAGAGCGCCACGGCACCGACGATGATGGACCAAGGCATGGGCAGGGCCGGGGCCACCATCATCCCGCCCGCGCTGAGCATGCCCGCCACGGCCGCCAGCGCACCGGACACGAGCGGCTTGGATTCTGGCGGGGTGCCGACGTAACCATCCCCCATAGCGCCGGACTGGCCCTCACGCGCGGCGAGGGAGGCAGTCAGCGCCTCGGACGGCGGGGAGTGCCCCGGGCCGCTGGTGACTGGCTGGGGGCCGGGGGAGAGGGTGGGGCGGATGGCCTCCTGAGCGCGAAGGGCAGCGTCAAGGGCGGGGTTGGACAGCAGGGTGTCATCAGACATGGGGCCTCCTAGTGGGTGAAAAGTTGCTACGCGGTTAAGACGTGAGAGAGTGCAGCCACACACGAAGCACGGGAGGGCATCGCATGGCAGAGCAGGAGTTCACGGGCAAAGAGGGCGTGTACCGCTGGAGCGAGTCGTTCGGTCGCGCTGGTTCGCTGGATGGCATCTTCACCGCGCGGGCGGACGAGGTGGCCGCGTTCATCGGCAAGGAAGTTCACTTTGGGGAAGCGCTCGGCAAGCACTCCGACGTGTCGTGCGAACTGGCGGCGGAGCAATTCGAACTGCTCACCGACGACGCGGACTTCGTGGAGAAGTTCAAGCGCTTCGGACTCTCCACGGGATGGGACCCCATCCAGCGTCGGCGCGAGTGGGAAGAGGAGAGCCCCGAGGAGTAGCGCCGCATCGCCGCAGCATGACAGGGGCTCGCTTCGGCGGGCCTCTCGTCTTTCAGGGCAGAGG
>SMFH01000070.1_pt1 | contig 13377 bp, 17 predicted proteins | sample 2456121 | NCBI WGS metagenome assembly SMFH01 (sample SAMN10132613, study PRJNA489261) | soil metagenome | isolation source: day120 antibiotic-silty clay loam soil | place: USA
TGCAGCTTCATGCCAAGGCGCAACCGGTTCTCGAACACCGCGGCGATATGGCGGCGTTCAGCGCCACCGGATCGACCTTGAGACCGCGCGTTTCCTCGCGCGGCTCCATCGTCAGCGTCGCCTGGATGTTACCGCGCTTGAAGCGCTCCGCCGCAAGCGTGCGCGCCGCGATCTCGATGCCGTCGAAGCCGGGCGGCATGCGCAGGCGAAGCTCCAGCCCGCGGCCGTTGACGCTTTTGACTTCCCAGCGCCAGCGCGCGGCTTCATGGGCGCCATGCGCCTCGGCAAAGCCGGTCATGCTGACGACCGTCATCGGTGAATCTCCATGGTCCGAACTTAGCGCCTGCGCGACGGGGATCAAACCTCGGCGGGATGCGCCTTAATGCTGCGCCGCGTGAATTTTGCGCCAATTCGCGACGTTCTTTTCGTGTTCCGCCATGGTCTGGGCGAACACATGGCCCCCGGTTCCATCGGCAACGAAATACAGATCGTCGGAGCCTGCCGGATTGAGCACGGCCAGGATCGCGTCTTTGCCCGGATTGCAGATGGGGCCGACGGGCAGACCCGGAATGGCGTAGGTGTTGTAGGGCGTCTGGGCGTCGATCTCGCTTTGGCGGATGCGACGGCCGATCGGGTAGCATGGCGGCGTTCTTCGGGAATGCCGGTTTCCTTCTCCACGATGGAGGCGAGGATGATGGCTTCCTGCGGCGTCTTGATCGGCAGGTTGCCGATGCGCGCGGGCCATTGCGCGGCGATCAGTTTTTTCTGGGCCTCGCGCATCTTGTTCAGCATTTGCACGCGCGTCATGCCGCGCGTGAAGAGATAGGTTTCCGGCAGCAGCGTGCCCTCTTGCGGCACCGCGCCCGCATCGCCGACAAGCACCGGATCCTTCTTCACGATGTCATAGATCATCTGGCTGGTCAGGCCTTCGGCGGCCGTCAGCTTGTGCTCGATGGACTTGCCGGCGATCAGAATGGCCGTCACATCGGCCATGCTGACGCGCGCGGGGAAGCCATATTCGCCCGCTTTCAAACCCGTCTGCTGGTTGCGAAGGCGAAGGCCGATGCGGAACAGGTTTGCGTTCGCGATCACGCCGTTCTTCTGAAGGTTCTCCGAGATCGTGGCGACATGATCGCCCGGCTTCACCATCACGATTTTGTAGGCGATTGACGGGCCCGCAGCCTGCCAGTTCTGCTGCTCCCAAAACCATGCACCGCCGGCAATCGCGGCGAGAACGACCAGAACCGCGAAAAAGCGAAGCATGGGAGAGACCGATTATTGGACCTGGGCTACGACAAGCGATGCGTTGGTGCCGCCGAAGCCGAAGGAGTTGGAGAGCGCGGTTTTGACTTCGCGCTTCCGGGCTTTGTGAGGCACCAGATCCAGCTTCGTTTCGACGGCCGGATTATCGAGGTTCAGCGTTGGCGGAACGATCTGATCGCGGATCGCGAGCAGGCAGAAGATCGCTTCCACCGCGCCCGCTGCGCCGAGCAAATGCCCGATGGCGGATTTGGTGGACGACATGGAAACCTTGCCCGCGGCGTTGCCGAGGAAACGCTCGACCGCGCCCAGCTCGATGCCGTCGGCCATGGTCGAGGTGCCATGGGCATTCACATAGTCAATATCGGAGGGCGAAATGCCGGCGCGTTTCAATGCCATCTGCATGGCGCGGAAACCGCCATCGCCGTCTTCCGCCGGTGCTGTGATGTGGAAGGCATCGCCGGAGAGGCCGTAGCCGATGACTTCGCCGTAAATCTTCGCGCCGCGTGCCTTGGCGTGCTCGTATTCTTCGAGCATGACGGCACCCGCACCTTCGCCCATCACGAAGCCATCGCGATCCTTGTCATAGGGACGCGACGCCTTCTCGGGCGTGTCGTTGAAGGCCGTGGAGAGTGCGCGGCAGGCATTGAAGCCGGCGATGCCCAGACGCCCGATGGCCGCTTCCGTGCCGCCCGCCAGCATCACATCCGCGTCGTCCAGCGCGATCATGCGCGCGGCATCGCCGATGGCGTGCGCGCCGGTGGCACAAGCCGTCACCACCGCGTGGTTCGGACCCTTGTAGCCGAATTTGATCGAGGCATAACCCGACACCAGGTTGATCAATCGCCCCGGAATAAAGAACGGCGAAATCTTGCGCGGGCCTTTTTCGTGCAACAGCAACGCTGCGTCGGCGATGCCGTTGAGGCCGCCAATGCCGGAGCCGATGAGAACGCCGGTGCGGCAGCGGTCTTCTTCGGTCTTCGGCTCCCAGCCGGAATCGGTCACCGCCTGCTGCGCGGCGGCGACGCCGAAGGTGATGAACTCGTCCGTGCGGCGCTGCTCTTTGGGATCGACCCATTGATCGGCATTGAACGTGCCGTTCGTGCCGTCGCCGCGCGGAACGATGCAGGCGATCTTCGTCGCCAGGTCGTCCGTCGGGAATTCCGTGATTTTGCGAGCGCCGGATTGTCCGGCGAGGAGACGGGACCAGGTCTCCTCCACACCGCATGCCAGCGGCGTAACGAGACCCAGTCCTGTAACTACTACCCTACGCATGTTTGAGGCGTTGGCCCCGAGCATCAGGCCTGCGACTTGTCGATGAACTTGACCGCATCGCCGACCGTGACGATGGATTCGGCCGCGTCATCGGGGATTTCGATGCCGAATTCTTCTTCGAACGCCATGACCAGCTCGACGGTATCGAGGCTGTCTGCGCCCAGATCTTCGATGAAGGACGCGCTGTCCGTGACCTTGTCGGCATCCACATTCAGGTGCTCGACGACGATCTTCTTAACGCGTTCCGCAGTATCGCTCATTGCTCTCAAAAGCCTCTCGTTGTTGTCAGACACCGCGCCTTGGTTGGGGGCGCGCGGCGCAATCCCTCGCAATCCGCTGGAAGCGGGGCCGAGAGATTGGCGCGTTTGGTAACACAAAGCCCCCGGAACCGCTACAAGCGGGTTAAGTATTTGTATTTCCTGTCAGATCATTGCCATTCCGCCGTTGATCTGCAGCGTTTCCCCGGTCACATAGGCCGCTTCCTCGGAGGCCAGATAGACCACGGCGGCGGCGATTTCGGCCGGTGTGCCCATGCGGCCCGCGGGGATTTTGCCGAAGACGGCTTCCTTCTGGGCGTCGGTCAGCGCGTCCGTCATGGGTGTGGCGATGAAGCCCGGCGCGACACAGTTAACGGTGATGTTGCGGCTTGCGACTTCCGCGGCGAGCGACTTGGACATGCCGACAAGGCCCGCTTTCGCGGCGGCGTAATTGCCCTGCCCGCCATTGCCGGTTTCGCCGACGACGGAGGTGATGGAAATGATGCGCCCCCAGCGCTTCTTCATCATGCCGCGCAACACGGCGCGCGAAAGACGGAACGCGGCGGTGAGATTCACGGCAATCACCTGATCCCACTCTTCATCCTTCATGCGCATGAAGAGATTATCGCGCGTAATGCCGGCGTTGTTGACGAGAATATCGATCGGCGCGCCGGCGGCGGCTTCGGCGGCCTTCACCAGGCCTTCGACCGATTCCTTGTCGCCAAGATTGCAGACGGCGGTGAACGCGCGGCTGCCGAGTTCGTTCTTGAGCGACTCGAGCGCTTCGGCGCGCGTTCCGGACAGAACGACTGTTGCGCCCTGCTTGTGGAGCGCCTTGGCGATTTCACCCCCGATGCCGCCGGTGGCGCCGGTGATCAGCGCCGTCTTGCCTGTGAGATCGAACATCGCGTCCCCTTTAAAGCGTTTTCGCGAAAGCTTCGATATCCGCCGCGCTATCGAGCGTGACGTTCGCGAGTTCCTTGTCGATGCGCTTGACCATGCCGGTCAGAACCTTCGATCCGCCCGCTTCCACGGTGGTCGTGACGCCGTATTCGCGGAAGGCGAGCACGCTTTCCCGCCAACGCACGCGGCCGGTGATCTGTTCCACCAGAAGACGGCGAATGACGTCCGGCTCCTGAACCTCGAAGGCGGTGACATTGGCCACAACCGGAACAGCGAGCGGACGGATGGTCACTTGCGCCAGCACCTCGGCCATCTTGTCGGCGGCGGGTTGCATGAGCGGCGAATGGAATGGCGCCGATACGTTCAACGCCATCGCGCGCTTGATGCCCATGGTCTTGGCAATCTCGGGCGCCTTGTCGATGGCGGCTTTGGTTCCGGAAATCACAACCTGCCCCGGCGCGTTGTCATTGGCGACAACACAGGTGCCGTTGGTGACCAAGGCACATTCTCTGGCAAGACCTTCAGCCTGTTCGATCTCCGCGCCAAGCAACGCGCTCATGCCGCCTTCGCCGATGGGCACGGCAGCCTGCATCGCCTGGCCGCGCGCTTTCAGAAGCCGCGCGGTGTCCGCGAGCGTGAACGCACCGACGGCGCACAACGCTGTGTATTCGCCCAGCGAATGACCGGCGACGAGACGCGCATGCTTGGCGAAATCGAGACCGGATTCTTTTTGCAGGACGCGCACCACCGCCATGCTGGCGGCCATGATCGCGGGCTGCGCGTTTTCGGTGAGAACCAGATCGCTTTCCGGGCCTTCCCACATGACTTTGGAAAGCTTTTGCGAAAGCGCGTCGTCCACTTCCTGGAAGACTTCGCGCGCGGGTGCGAACGCTTCCGCGAGAGCCTTGCCCATGCCGACAGCCTGGCTGCCCTGCCCCGGAAAAATGAATGCGCGTGTCATTGCGGACCCGATTTGATCTGCGGCAGACAAATCAACTGGGGCACTTAGTGTCAAGCTTCCCGCCGGACTGCTTGTCGCAACGCATGCCCTGGCCGATACGCTTTTGTTCCGCCTTGTATATCTTGTCGAAGAACGCCGCCCGCTCCACGCCATTGTCCGCGTGGCTGATATTCGACACCTCGCATTTCAGCGTGCCGGTGACGAAGGCCAGCATGGCTTTTTCCAGATCGGTATCGTGGCGTGTCGGCGGCGGCGAATAGAGGCCCACGGAATAGATCGTGGCCACCGGCACCGGCTTGTCGCTCGGTTTTTCGTTGATGCCGCGGAAATCGAGCATGCGGCGTTTGGCATCGAAGCCGTCGATCGCCAGCGGATACATCGCAAGCTTGTACTGGCGGCGGACACGTTCCTCGTTGAACGCCTTGAAGCCGCGGCTGGTGATGAACTGCTCGATCGCGCTTTCCGATGCCGGGTACGAGGCACCATGACAGGTGAAGTTGAACGCGAAGTCCGGCGCGAGTTTCGATTCCCGCCCGCACCCGGCAAGGGCAAGAAGCGCGATCACGCTGACGAGGCAAAGGCGGGGCGCGCGGTTCACGCGCCAAAACGATTCTGATTTTTTCGACATCTTAACCCGGTTGACTGACGCGCTTCATCGCCGCCGCGAGCAAATCCTCGACTTTGGATTCGCGATCCATCGCATCCTGCAACGTCATGCTTGGCGGGGGTATCACGGAGGATGCGTTGCGCGCGTCGCGCACCGGGTTGCCGCCATCGCTCGAGGCCAGCGGCAAAAACGCACTTCCCTGATTCTGCTGCGCCGATTGCAGGCCCCCGCTCAATTGCGCCTGCTGCGCGCTCGCGATGCCATTCGTCGTCAACGCCCGCTGGCGTGCATCGTTGCGGCTCGCACTGGCGGCCTGGACGCCGGTCACCAGCGTATAGACGTTGGCGTCCGCCTGGCGCGCGGTTTCCATCAGGACCAGAAAGGCCAGCGTGCTGACGTCCGATCCGGATGCGCCGAATTTTCGGGCGGCGTTGCGCGACATCTCCTCGGAGATGAATTGTCCCGTCGCCTCCTGCCCCGCTTCGTCCTTGATCCAGGTTTTCGTTTCGGGCGTCTGCTTGGCAAGGAGCTGCGTTTCGAGCGCGAGCGCGCCCTTGGGATAGACCGGCGTCGCGGTCGCCGCCGAACTGAATGCCGCTGCCGTCAGCAGGGCGAGACAGAAAGAAGACAAAACGCGCATGGCCATCCTTTCCAAAACCCGTGCCTTATACCACCGCCGCAGGCTTCGGGGCAGGAATAGATCGCGAAAGCCCCACGATCACAATCGCGGTCATGACCAGCCCCATCGATAGAAACCCCATCGCCGCCGCATAACTTCCCGTCGCCTGCTTTAAATATCCCACGACCGTCGGCCCTAGGAAGCCACCCAGATTGGCGATGGAATTTACCAAGGCGATGGCGCCCGCCGCCGCGGTTCCGCCAAGGAACGATTGCGGCAAAGTCCACAGCACAACCAGTGCGGCGTAAACGCCCATTGTCGCCACAGTCAGCGCAACCACCGTCCACAGGCTGGCGCCGAGGAACGCTGCGACGAACAGGCTCGCCGCCGCGATCAGCGCCGGCTGGACGATATGGCGGATGCGTTCGCCGCGCGCATCGCTGACGCGTGCCCACACGATCATCGCGATCATGGTCGCCACATAGGGGACGGCCACGACAAAGCCGGTCTGCAGATCGTCGAAGCCCAGCGCCTTCACCATCTGCGGCAGCCACAGGCCGATGCCATACACGGTGAGGATGATGCCGAAATCCGCTAGCGCCAGCATCCAGATGCGCGGATCGCTAAGGCCCGCGCGCAAGCCGCGATGCGGAAGATCGTCGCGCGCGAGCGCGGTTGCCACGACATTCTTTTCCTCGGCGCTCAACCATTTCGCCTCCGCCGGTTTGCTGGGCAGATATAGCAAAGTGACGAAGGCGAGGATGCAGGACGGCAGGCCTTCCAGCAGGAACAGCCATTGCCAGCTCTTCAATCCGCCGATACCGCCCGTCCAATGCAGGATGGAGCCGGAGACCGGGGCGCCGATGATGTTCGCCACCATGATCGCCGACAGGAACAGCGCATTGAACTGGCCGCGCGATGACGCGGGAAACCAATAGGTAAGATAGAGAATCATGCCCGGGAAGAACCCGGCTTCGCAGGCACCGAGCAGAAAGCGCAGGATGAAGAAGCTCACCGGGCCGGTGACAAATGCCGTCGCCATGGAGACGACGCCCCAGGTCAGCATGATGCGGAAGATCCAAAGCCGCGCGCCGAATTTCTCCATCGCCACGTTCGAGGGAATTTCGAAGAAGAAGTAGCCGATGAAGAACATGCCCGCGCCGAGGCCATAGGCTTCGGCGGTCAGGCCGATATCGGCATTCATGGAGAGCGCTGCAAAACCGACATTCACGCGGTCGAGGAAGTTGGCGACATAGAGCAATCCCATAAAAGGGATCAGCCGCCACGCGCATTTGGAGAAGACGGCCGCTTCGCTCATCGCAGATATCAGTGCAGACGAACCGGACCGCGGAGCTGGCGCAACTGCGCCACGAACCAGCTTCCATCCTCAGGCTCGCCGGAGGCGGCATAGGCCGCGGGCAAATCCAGCCAGTGCGTCTGCGGGGAATGATGATGCGCGCCGTGGAAATTCTGGTTGAGGATCATCCAGCGGAACGGCTTGGGGAAGGTGGTGTTGCGCGCGTCACGCCCGGAGTCCAGCGGCATGGCGTAATGCGGCGCATTGTCGAGGATGGATTGCACGCACCAGCGCGCGGCGATGCCGAGCGCGAACACCGGCCAATGCGCGCCCCACATCCAGATCGCGAACGCGAACAGCACGACACTGCACAGCAGGTCGATGCGAATGGCGCGGCGCTTCTGCGGATTGGTGAAGGTGCGCATCGCGGCGTTGCGGAACCATTCCATCTCGGGACTCTGATCCATGAGCTCCACCACGGCCGGCGTCGTCGACACCGGCAGCAGTAGCGGCAGCGGCGCGAGCACATAGAGAACGACATTGCCGATCAGAAGCTGAAAATAATATTGGATCGCCTTGCCGAAATAGCCCTGGCCTTCATGCCAGGATTCCGGGCGGTCGTAATCGTGCCGGTTGAAACCATGATGCGCGAGATGGCCGAAGCGCATCGTCTCCCAGGGATAACCGGTGGCGATGCCGAGCAGCCGGCCGACGCGGCGGTTCCAGTCTTCGCTCGCGAAGAGGTTGCCATGCATCGTCTCGTGCATCAGTCCGTAATGCAGCGGCAGCGTCGCGGCCATCACCACAACGAATAAGGTGTCGGTGGCGAAACTTTGCGGAACGATTGCCGGGAACAGGCCGAACGCGAACACCGCGATCACCGTGACCAGCGCCAGCAACACCGCATCTACGAAACGAATCTTCACGCCGCCCTCTATCGCCGCCCCGGCCTCATGATGAAACGGGATAGCTACAGTTTTCGCAACCGCACCGCCATGATTTTCAGAAGGCCAAATCTGGGCTATTTCGGGTCTCCGAAGAGATTTTCCAGCGAAAAGCCCATGCCCGTGGGCGGTGTGCGGCGGAAGATGCCGTTAGCCCGAAGACAAGGCTCGCCATCGGCGGTTGCGATGCCCTGCGCAAAAACAAGCTTGCCGGTGATCTTCACATGCTCGGCGCGTCCCTCGACCCAGGCGCCGAGCTTGGCGGGCGCCAGATAATCGCAATTCAGTTGAACGGTGGGGATGAAGCCGAGATCTTGTCCGCTCTGAAACCGCGTGGCCATCGGTAACAGCATGTCGGCATAGGTGGCCATCATGCCGCCATGCGCGACGTTGCCCGGATTGCAGTGACGCATCTCCACGCGGAAGCCCAGCATCAGGCGCTCGCCGTCCCACTTTCCATAAAGCGGGCCACATTGCTCGATGAAGCCCATGCTGAAATTGAGCGGGCGGAAACCTTCGGGGATGTTGGTGGACATAAAACTCTCGGCATAGCGTTCGCCGAAAGCTCTAGCGGCGCGGCGTGGCAGCGACAAGCAGCGGCGATCGCTTCCGCAGCGTCAGCCCATGCGCTTCTGCATCAGCGCGAGTGCCTCGCGCGTTTCATCCCACAGCACGCGGACAAGATCGGCGGCGGGCATTTCGCGGATCGCATTCACACCCTGCCCGGCCCAGAGCGACAAGGCATCCGGTGAGCCCGCGCTTGCCGACGCGCGGCGCAATTCGCCCGTGAGTGCGTTCTGGACGGGATAAGCGGGAATGTCTTTTTCGGTGGGACGGAATTCGCGCATGAAACGGTTCTCGATGCCGCGCGCATAGCGGCCGGAATAGACGCGCGTGAGGCGCGTTGCATCGTCCGGCGCATTCTTCAAAGCGTTGCGCCACGGTTGCGAGATGATCGATTCCGGCGTGAGAAGAAATGCCGTCCCCATCTGCACCGCATCCGCGCCGAGCAGCAGTGCGGCGGCAATACCCGCGCCATCCATGATGCAGGCACCAGCGCGAAGGTGCCGACGGCCCGATCATTGCCATCGGAGAGAAACGCGCCGTGATGGCCGCCGGCTTCATAACCTTGCGCGATGATCGCATCCACGCCCGCCTCCGCCCAGGCGCGTGCTTCACGCGCGTCCGTCGCGGTGCCCATCACATACGTGCCGCGCTTGCGGAACGCGGCGATATCCTCGCGCGCGATCAGATCGAAGGTGAACGAGACGGCAGGCGGCGCGGCTTCGATCAGCGCGTCAAGTTGCGAACGGAAATCCTCGCTCCAACGGTTCGGGCGGAATTCTTCCGGCAGACCGAATTCCTTGCGCCATTTCGCGAGACGGTGAACCGCCTGTTCGACCGTTTCGGAATCGGGATCGGCTTTGGGAACGACCAGGAGGTTTGCGCCGAACGGCTTGCCCTGCTTCTTCAGCTTCGCGATCTCGTCGGCGATGACCGATGGCGCTAGCGCGCCCGCCGCCAGCGTGCCCATCGCGCCGGTGCCGCTCACGGCGGTGACGATGCGCGAATCCACGGCGCCCAGCATCGGCGCCTGGATGATCGGAATGGAGAGGCCGAACCTCTCCAGGAAAGCGTTGGCGAACGGCATGGCGCCGTTTTACTGCAACTCGCCTTCCATTTCGATCAGCAAAGTCACGTCGTCGCCCACCATGCCGGACCAGATGGCATGCGTGAGGCCGAAATCGGCGCGGTGGATCGTCGCCGTCGCGTCGAAGCCGATGCGATAGGGCTGGAACGGGATCGGCGGATTGCGCGCGCCCTTGAACGTGACGTTCAGCGTCACCGGCTTGGTGACGCCCGCAAGCGTGAGATCGCCGGTGACGGTACCGGTGTTGTCGCCGGTGCGCGTGATGCCTGTCGCCCTGAACGATGCGGTTGGGAATTTATCGGCCTTGAAGAAATCGACCAGTTCCTTGTCGAGTTCATCGACATGCGTGTCGATGGCCGTCATGTCGACATCGGCGGAGAGTGCGCTGGATTCGGGCGCCGCGGGATCGAACACGAGCTGACCGCTCACCTTGCTGAAGCGGCCGAAGAAATTGCTGAGACCCATATGCTGAATCTCGAAGATGATCTGCGTGTGGTGCGGATCGATCTTGTAAGTACCTTTCTTCGCATCGACGGGACCGAAGGCCGACACCGCGCCGGCGATTATCACAATCGTTGCCGTGTAAATCAGTTTCGCGAAATTCGGGCGCATATGCGAATTCTCCTTCAAGCCTGAAAAAGAGTAGCACGCATGGCGCGAAAATCTTTCGATTTACGCCGGACGCAACCCGTGCCTATTCGAATATGGGAACGAGAAAACTTCTCTCATAGGCGGAGAAGCATTTCGTCTCGTTGAATCTTGCGGTGGCCGTCTTGCAGCCCTCGTCCTCCGCGACCTCCCGCTTGTATCGCTCATAGGCTTCGACATTCGGAAAGCTGAACAGCGCGACACCGATATGCGGCGGCCCTTCGCGGCCGATGCCGGGGAAGCTGAAGCTTGCATCCGGCAACAGGTCACCCTCCCGGCCGGGAACGAAGTAGCCGTGATGCGTTCCGCCATGCGCCCGGATGAGCCCGATCCAGGCGCGCGCATATTCCTTGAACGCATCCAGCTTGCCCGGTTCGATTTCGTACCGGATGAAACAGGTGAACATGGGAACTCCGCCTCCGTCGGACAGCGAGGATAGAGCCTGCCCCGGCCAAAAGGGGATTGGCCCGGCCTTGACGCCCCCAACCGCCACTCCTAAATACCGGCCAGCCTGTTAGCACTCGCCTTATGGGAGTGCTGCTGTGCTGATCCAAGCAATTGGAAAACCTAGGTTTTTGAGGAGAATTCCACATGAAATTCCGTCCGCTCGGCGACCGCGTGGTCGTCCGCCGCGTCAAAGAAGACCAGAAGACCGCTGGTGGCATCATCATCCCGGACACCGTCCAGGAGAAGCCGCAGGAAGGCGAAGTCATCTCGGTGGGCCCCGGCGCCCTCGACGACAACGGCAAGCGCGTCGTTCCCGAAGTGAAGGCCGGCGACTTCGTTCTGTTCGGCAAATGGTCGGGCACCGAAGTGAAGGTCGATGGCGAAGAACTCCTCATCATGAAGGAGTCCGACATCATGGGCATTCTCGAAGGCCGCAAGGCTTCGAAGAAATAAGCCACCACAGATTTTGAATTCAGGAGAATACACACATGGCAGCCAAAGACGTTAAGTTCGGCGCCGACGCGCGCGAGAAGCTTCTGCGCGGCGTCGATATCCTCGCCGATGCAGTGCAGGTGACGCTCGGTCCCAAGGGCCGCAACGTCGTGATCGACAAGAGCTTCGGCGCCCCGCGCACGACCAAGGACGGCGTGACGGTGGCGAAGGAAATCGAACTCGCCGACAAGTTCGAGAACATGGGCGCGCAGATGGTGCGCGAAGTGGCCTCGAAGACCAACGACATCGCCGGCGACGGCACGACGACCGCGACCGTTCTGGCGCGCGCCATCGTGCGCGAAGGCTCCAAGCGCGTTGCCGCGGGCATGAACCCGATGGACCTGAAGCGCGGCATCGAGAAGGCGGTTGATGCCGTCGTCTCCGACCTGAAGAAGCGCTCCAAGAAGGTGAAGTCGAACGAGGAAATCGGCCAGGTCGACCGCCGAGACCGAGCTGGAAGTCGTCGAAGGCATGCAGTTCGACCGCGGTTACATCTCCCCCTACTTCATCACGAACGCGGAGAAGATGGTCGCCGAACTGAGCGAGCCTTACATCCTCATCCACGAGAAGAAGCTGTCGAGCCTGCAGCCGATGCTGCCGATCCTCGAAGCGGTTGTGCAGGGCGGACGTCCGCTCCTCATCATCGCCGAGGAAATCGAAGGCGAAGCGCTGGCGACCCTCGTCGTCAACAAGCTGCGTGGCGGACTGAAGGTTGCTGCCGTGAAGGCGCCGGGCTTCGGCGATCGCCGCAAGGCCATGCTGGAAGACATCGCCATCGTGACCGGCGGCCAGGTGATCAGCGAAGATCTCGGCATCAAGCTCGAGAACGTGAAGCTGGACATGCTGGGCACGGCCAAGACGGTGAAGATCGACAAGGACAACACCACGATCATCGACGGCGCCGGCAAGAAGGCCGGCATCCAGGCCCGCGTTGCGCAGATCAAGGCGCAGATCGAGGAAACCACGTCGGACTACGACAAGGAGAAGCTGCAGGAACGTCTCGCGAAGCTCGCGGGCGGCGTTGCGGTCATCCGCGTCGGCGGCTCGACGGAAGTCGAAGTGAAGGAAAAGAAGGACCGCGTGGACGACGCGCTCAACGCCACGAAAGCGGCCGTTGAAGAAGGCATCGTTCCGGGCGGCGGCACGGCGCTTCTGTATGCCACCAAGGCCCTCAACGGCCTGACCGGCGACAACGAAGACCAGACGGCCGGCATTGCGATCGTCCGTCAGGCGATCCAGGCGCCGATCCGTCAGATCGTCGAGAACTCGGGCGTCGAAGCCTCCATCGTCGTCGGCAAGCTGCTCGAGCAGAAGTCGGCCACCTTCGGTTGGGACGCGCAGAAAGAGACGTATGTCGACTTCATCGACGCCGGCATCGTGGACCCGACCAAGGTCGTGCGCACCGCGCTGCAGAACGCCTCGTCTGTCGCGGCTCTGTTGATCACGACGGAAGCCATGATCGCCGACCGTCCGAAGAAGGACGCCGGTGGCCCGGGCGGCATGCCCGGCGGCGGCATGGGCGGCATGGGCGATATGGATTTCTAATCCAGTCGCTTACACGTCAAAGCAAACGGAAAGGCCCGGTGGAAACACCGGGCCTTTTTGTTTGAGCCGCATGCCGGTATCCTGACATCAGCAGGGACACATCATGCCTACAATCGCCTTCTTCTATGGCATCGCAATCCGCATGTATTTTCGCGATCACGCACCCGCTCGCCAAGTAATATCGTCCTTTCGGCACAAGAGAATGCCGACTTCCGCTACGATAGCAGAAAGAAATTAGCTTCGTTCATACCAGCCCCACGAGCGCTCTTAGTGCTCGATGGACAGCATCGTCTTTGGGGCTATCAGAAATGTTCTGTAAGGCACCGTGTCCCGGTTGCCATATATGCCGGCCTGAGCAGAAGCGAGGAAGCCAAACTGTTCGTGGATATAAATACCACTCAACGCGGCGTGCCCGCGGCACTGTTATTAGACATAAAGCAGGTAGCGCAGATTGAAACCGCGCGTGAGCAA
>SMFH01000113.1_pt1 | contig 13132 bp, 10 predicted proteins | sample 2456121 | NCBI WGS metagenome assembly SMFH01 (sample SAMN10132613, study PRJNA489261) | soil metagenome | isolation source: day120 antibiotic-silty clay loam soil | place: USA
GCTCCAGGATCACCGGATGGTTGGGATCGCAAAGCGTTTCGCCCGTCGTGGAAATCTTGAGGCTCGCGAAAGCGACGATATCGCCGGCGTTCGCTTCCTTCACATCTTCGCGGCTGTTCGCATGCATCAGAAGCATGCGGCCGACGCGCTCGGTCTTGTCCTTCACCGAGTTCAGCACACCGGTGCCGGACGTGACGGTGCCGGAATACACGCGCACGAAGGTGATGGAACCAACAAACGGATCGTCCATGATCTTGAACGCGAGACCGGCGAACGGCGCCTTGTCGTCGGCGGGACGCTCGACTTCATTGCCTTTATCGTCGATGCCCTTCACCGGCGGAATGTCCAGCGGCGACGGCAGATAGTCGACAACGGCATCGAGCAAAGGCTGCACGCCCTTGTTCTTGAAGGCCGAGCCGCACATCACCGGCACGAACGCGAAATGGATTGCACCCTTGCGGATGCACTTCTTCAGGTCTTCGACTGACGGCATCGTGCCATCGAGATAGGCTTCGAGAAGCTTCTCGTCCTGCTCGACCGCCATCTCGACAAGCTGCAGATGCAGCTCATCGCACTTGGCTTTCAGGTCGGCCGGAATTTCGACTTCGTCGTATTGCGCGCCCAGCTGCTCTTCGTGCCAGACCAGCGCCTTCATCTTCACGATATCGACGATGCCCTTGAAGTCGGCTTCCGAACCGATCGGCCAGGCGATGATCGCCGGCTTGGTGCCGAGGCGATCGATCATCATGTCGACGCAGCGCTGAAAGTTCGCGCCCATGCGGTCCATCTTGTTGACGAAGCAGATGCGCGGCACGTGATACTTGTCGGCCTGGCGCCACACAGTTTCGGACTGCGGCTCGACACCGGCAACGGCGTCGAACACGGCGACTGCGCCGTCGAGCACGCGCATGGAACGTTCGACTTCAATCGTGAAGTCCACGTGGCCCGGCGTGTCGATGATGTTGATGCGGTGATCTTTCCAGTAGCACGTCGTCGCGGCGGACGTGATCGTGATGCCGCGCTCCTGCTCCTGCTCCATGAAGTCCATGGTGGCGGCGCCGTCATGCACTTCGCCGATCTTATGGCTCTTGCCCGTGTAATAGAGAATGCGCTCGGTCGTCGTCGTCTTGCCGGCATCGATGTGCGCGGCAATGCCGATGTTCCGGTACATATTAAGCGGGGTTGTGCGGGCCATTGTTCTTCTTGCTTCTGAGTTCGGTTACCAGCGGTAATGCGAGAACGCGCGGTTCGCATCCGCCATCTTGTGCGTGTCTTCGCGCTTCTTCACGGCATTGCCGCGATTGTTCGCTGCGTCCATGAGTTCGCCGGACAAGCGGCCCGTCATGGTGGGTTCGTTGCGGGCGCGCGCGGCGGTGATCAACCAGCGGATCGCGAGCGCACGGGCGCGGTCGGTGCGAACTTCGACCGGCACCTGGTAGGTCGCGCCACCGACGCGGCGGGACTTCACTTCGATCGCAGGCGACACGTTGCGCAGCGCTTCGTGGAAGACGACCAGCGGATCGCTCTTCGTCTTGGTCTGAATGTTATCGAACGCGCCGTAGATGATGCCTTCGGCGGCGGACTTCTTGCCGTCGTACATCAGGCTGTTCATGAACTTCGCGAGGACCAGATCGCCAAACTTGGCGTCCGGGACAATTTCACGGCGTTCTGCGCGGTGGCGGCGTGACATGGCGTGCGTTCCTTATTTCGGCTTCTTGGCGCCGTAGAGCGAACGGCGTTGCTTGCGGTCTTTCACGCCCTGCGTGTCGAGAACGCCGCGAATGATGTGATAGCGAACGCCCGGAAGATCCTTCACGCGGCCGCCGCGGATGAGCACAACGCTGTGCTCCTGAAGGTTGTGACCTTCGCCGGGAATGTAGCTCACGACTTCATAGCCGTTTGTCAGGCGAACCTTCGCGACTTTGCGGAGCGCGGAGTTCGGCTTCTTCGGCGTCGTCGTATAGACGCGCGTGCAAACGCCACGCTTCTGCGGGCATTCCTTAAGAGCCGGAACCTTGTTGCGCTTCGGCTTTTCGCCGCGCGGCTTACGGATCAACTGATTGATCGTCGGCATACGTCTTCCCGTTCCATGCCGCTTGCGCGGCGAAAAATGACATTCGGGGCGCGGACCATCATGGTCTGCCCCGTTCGATCGCGGAGGACTTAGGCACTTGCCTGAGTCGCGCTCTCTCACACTGTTAAACTGGCTTCCCAACAGCGTTTTTCGCGAAATTCCGCGAGACAGCCTGCCCTGGAAGGTGCGGCTATATAGAAGGGTAACTTTTGGGGGTCAAGCCCCGCGAAAGGATGTTTCGCAGGCGGAGAAAATCCGCTGAAGCCTTGGCTTTCCCGGGGGCAACCCGCGCCGGCCATCCGGCCAGCGCGGGGGCCTAATCCTAGCCGAAGAACGGGATGATTTCCCGGACCGTCATGATCATAAGAACCAGTGTTCCCAGCGCAAAAACCAGGAAGCGCAGGGGCACCCGGTTGATGGTGCACTGGATCAGAGAGTGGATGACCCGCAGGACGACATAGGCCCAGGCCAACCAAACCGCGGTCTGATCCACCCGTCCCGCCAGATAGATATAGAAGACGAGCGCATAGAAGATGGTCGGCTGCTCGAAGAGGTGATTGTAGTTGTCGGCCACCTGCCGGACCGAATCGGGCAGAACATCCAGCGATCCGGGGAATCGCGCGGCTTGCGGGTCCAGTTTGGCCCGGTTCATGGCCGGGATGCGCGTCGCATACATCCAGATCCAGATGATGAGCGTCCAGGCGATCAGCGCCAGGACGGGTGTCAGAAGATTGTCAGGCATGGTTCTCCCCCTGTTTCAGTGTGCTGCAGTCTAGCCTGAGTCCCTTCTGCGGCCGGCGCGAGAAACCGGCGGAAACCGCCTTCTTGCGAATAAGTCTCATTGACTTTGGAACAACGGATGTCTATTCCACCCCGAGTTGCGAACGATTATCAAAATCAACAAGGGGCATCATGGCTATCGAATTCGGACCGCGCGGCATTGCTTTGGGCTTGGCCGGCGTGGGTATCGCATCCGCCACCATCGGCGGCGCGCAGGCGCAAACGCTTACGGCGAACGCAGCGGCTGCGAACAATGGCATCGAGACCGTGAATGTCACCGCGCAGCGTAGCTCGCTCGATGTGCTAACCGCGAAAATCAAGGACACGCCCCAGTCCATCAACATCGTTCCGCTCGAAGTGATGCAGCAGCAGGGCGTCGCCACGCTGCAGGACGCGCTGAAGAACGTGCCTGGCATCACACTAAACGCGGGCGAAGGCGGCACGCATGGCGATCTCGTCAATCTGCGTGGCTTCTCCGCCGGCGACGACTATTTCATGGACGGCCTGCGCGACACCGGCCTCTATGACCGCGACGCCTTCGATTACGAATCGGTCGAAGTCTACAAAGGCCCCGCGTCCACGCTGTTCGGCCGCGGCTCGACCGGCGGTGTCATCAATCAGGTTCTGAAAAACCCGCAGCTTTATCCGATCGCCAACTTCCAGATCACCGCCGGAACCAATGACGAAGGCCGCGGCACTGCCGACATCAACTATGTGCTCGGCGACACCAGCGCCCTGCGCATCAATCTGATGGGGCAGATCAACAACGTCGAAGGCCGCCCGTTCGTGCGCAACGAACGCTGGGGGTTTGCGCCGGCCGTCGCATTCGGCATCGGCACGGACACAACCTTCTCGCTGAAATATCTGCACCAGCAGGAAGACACTCTGCCCGACTATGGCGTGCCGTTCGTGTTCGGAAAGGTCGCGCCGGTTCCGCGCGACACATTTTACGGACTGCCTGCGGACGACAAATTCGCGGCGAATGTGGATGTTCTCACGGGCCGCGTGGAGCACAAGATCAACGAATGGCTCTCCGTCAGCGACACCGCGCGTTACGGCCGCTACGCCTTCGACTCGCGCCAGACCGCGCCGATCTATGGCAACGCAAACTGCTACACCGGCGCCTCGCCCTATGCCGGCGCGCCGCTTTGCACGGGCGCTGCTTCGGATAAACCCGTCACCACGTTCAATCCGCTCTACCCTGTCGCGGGAACGCCGCTCGACCAGATTTTCGTCCTGCGCGACCGCCCCAGCTCGGAAGGCGTGATCCGCACGGCGATGAACAATTTGAGTTTCACCGCGGACTTCAACACCGGCTTCCTGAAGCACACCCTCGTGTTCGGTGGCGAATACGATCGTGAGACGGCAGCCCTGACACGCTTCACCAACCAGGACGACCAGATCGTTCCGGCGCCGCTGCTCAATCCCGATCCGTTTCAGGCGTTCCCCGGACATCAGACAACGGTTCGCCAAAAGCCGGTCACCAAGACGCACACGCTCAGCGGCTATGTCATCGACACCATCGACATCGGCGATCAGTGGAGCCTGATCGGCGGCCTGCGCTTCGATAATTTCCGCGCGAAGTTCGATCAGAACTTCGGAGCCACAAAACAGCACTTCAAGCACACGGACGAAGTCGCCAGCCCGCGCGCCGCGCTGGTTTACAAGCCGACGGAAGACGCGAGCGTCTATTTCTCCTACGGCACGTCCTACAATCCGTCGGCGGAAAACCTGTCGCTCGCCGCGAGCAACAAGGACCTCGATCCGGAGAAGGATCGCACCTTTGAAGTGGGCGCGAAGGCCACGGTGCTGGGTGGATTGCTGGGTCTGAACGTCGCCGCCTTCGACACCAAGATGACCAATGCCCGCATCACCGACCCGGTCGTGCCGTCGCTGCAGACGCTCGCGGGCACCCTGCATGTGAAGGGCATCGAATTCGGGGCACAGGGCCATCTCACCGACAATTGGGAAATCGTTGCGGGCTACACCTATCTCAGCCCCAGCTCTGTCGGCCTTGTTTCCGCCGGCGTGAAGGGGCCGATCCCGAACACAGCGCACAATCAGGCCAATATCTGGACGACTTATGATTTCGATACCGGATTCAAAATCGGCGCCGGCCTGAACTATATCGGCGAGCGAAACGCCGGCATCGACAATGCCAGCTTCCCCGGCACGGTCGTTACCGCGCACGCACCCGGCTACACCACGCTGGACGGCATGATCGGATATCAGGTCAACGATAACCTGTCCCTGCAGCTCAATGGTTACAACCTGACCGACAAGTATTACTTTGCCACGACCTACTTCACACGGCCCGGCGAGAACCACGCCGTTCCCGGTCCCGGCCGGACCGTCATGCTGACCGCGAGCCTCGGACTCTGACTCATGATCGTGCGCATTCCCCAGGTCCTAACGGCGGAAGAGCTGGCGAATGTTCGCGAGCGACTTGCCAAGGCATCGTGGGTGGATGGGCGCGTGACGGCAGGGCACCAAAACGTGAAGGTCAAATCCAACCTTCAACTTGCCGAAGATAGCCAGGACGCGCGCGAATTGGGGGCGATCGTGATGCGCGGATTGGAGCGCAACACGTTGTTCATGTCCGCGGCCCTGCCCCGTCACGTCTATCCGCCGATGTTCAACAGATACGAACCCGGCATGAATTTCGGCACGCATATCGACGGCGCGATCCGCCAGATCGGCGCAACACCGCAACGCATCCGCACCGATATTTCGGCGACTTTGTTTCTGAATGCGCCGGAAGATTATGAAGGCGGCGAGCTTCTGGTCGAAGATACCTATGGCGCCCATTCGGTGAAGCTGCCCGCCGGCGACATGGTGATCTATCCGGCGACCAGCCTGCATCGCGTGACACCGGTGACGAAGGGCGCGCGCATCGCCAGCTTCTTCTGGGTGCAAAGCCTGGTGAAGGATGATGGCGAGCGTTCGCTGCTGTTCGATCTGGACCGCGCCATCGCGGAACTTGGCCAGACGGTTCCGGGCGAAAGCGCCGCGATGCTGCGGCTCACGGCCAGCTACCACAATCTTGTGCGCAAATGGACCGGGATGTGAACGCCCCTTTCGCCGAAAGCGATGCGTGGCGCGTGGCCGCGTTGTCGATGATGGGTGCGGAGGAATTGCGCGCACTCTTTTCCGGCGATCCGGTGGTGGCTGCGCCATGGGTTATGGCGGCGGCGAATGGCGGGTTGGCGGAAGCCGAGGTGCGCTTGGGCCGGATGCTGCTGGCCGGTGAAGGCGTCGCGAAAGACGAAGCCGCCGCCGTCGCATGGTTTAGACGCGCCGCCGATGCCGGAAACATCGACGCACACAACATGCTGGGCCGCTGCTACGAGAATGGTTGGGGCGTGATGCGAGATTTTGATGCCGCGGGCCGTCACTATGCGATAGCGGCAAGCGCCGGCGATGCCTGGGCGCAATACAATCTCGGCCACCTCTTCCTCGATGGTCTCGGCGTTCCGCGCGATGTCGATGAAGCCTTCGCCTGGTACACGCGCAGCGCCAAACAAGGCCATGCGCGCGCGATGAGTTTGGTGGGCCGCTGCTACGAAGAAGGCTGGGGCGTGGCGCAAGACACGACCTTGGCGCGTGCATGGTATCGCAAATCGGCGGATGGCGGCTATTTCCGCGGCGCCTACAACTATGCCTCCATGCTGGTGAGTGAAGGCTGCATCACGGGCGCGGCCCATTGGTTCGAGAAGGCGTTGGCCACCGCGCCGGAACCGACGCGCGCGAACATGGTCGGCACTTTGCTCAAAAGTCCGCACGCCGAATTGCGCGCATTGGCGCTCGGCATGACCGCCAACACCGGCGCGACCGAAGGGCTGATCTAACCAAACAGATCGAGGCGTTTCCCCGATACGCGCGCCTCATGCTCAAGAAGCGCCTGCTTCATAGGCAATCCGCCGCCAAAGCCGGTGAGCTTGCTGTTGCTGCCGATGACACGATGGCACGGCACCACCAACGCGATGGGATTGGCGCCATTCGCGGCGCCGACGGCACGAGACGCTTGGGGCTTTCCGAGCCTGGCCGCCAGCGCGCCATAGGTGGTCGTCACGCCGAACGGAATTTTCGTGAGCAGCGCCCAGACCTTCTGATGGAACGGCGGGCCTTCCCACGCCAGTTCCAGATCGAAGTCCTGCCGCTTGCCATTGTCGTATTGCGCGACCTGCTTCTGAATGCATCGTGGCAAGCGAACGATGCGGCGCAAAGTCGAGCATCATCTTGTGGACTTCATCGTGGTCGGGCCGTTCGTCGCGGCCGTGGAGTTTTTGCAGCGCCGTCGCCAGCGCGCTATCGCCCACCGGCGCCGCATCCGCGAAGCCGCCCCGCAGCATGTAATAGCGCGCTGTCCATGTGCCGATACCGCGCAAGGCGGTGAGCTTTTTCTCGGCCGCAACCGCCGATCCTTCTGGCAAGCCTTCGACATCGAGTTTGCCTTCGGCAACGGCTTCGGCCGCGCCCATCAGATATTCCGCCTTGGAGCGCGAATAGCGCCGTTTCGTCAGCGCCGCCGCGCCGATATCCGCAACGCGTTCCGCCGTGGGATGCGCAATCATGTCTCCGACTTTTTCGCCGGCCATGCCGATGATCTCGCGGCGCAAGGAACCGGCAAACTTCACATTGATCTGCTGTCCGATGATCGCCCAGCACAACCCGTCGAAATTCGTCGGGATGCACGGCAGCCTTAGCCCGCGCTGGCGCGCGATCATCGGTGCGGTGCGCGGCGCGCGTCCCATGCGGGTTTCGAACAGCGACACCTCGTTGTTCAGGCCCAGCATCTTCAGCGCCACGCCATGCAGGAACGCCATGGTCTCGCGGCTCAATTTCTTGCCGCCATGGATTCGGCACCACGCGCCTTCGCTCTCGAATGCGATTTCCAGCACCACGGGGCCGTCCGAGGTTTGCAGCGCTTTCCAGATCCTGTTGCCTTCGCTGCGCTCGCAGAGTCCTTCGGGATCACGGGCGTGGTAGCCGAGGACTTCCGCCGTGCGATAGCCATGCGGCAGCTGCAGCAGAAATACCGATGCGCCATTCAGCGCGCGATAGGCGCCGGGCGTCATGCGCACATGCGCGAGGAACTGGCGGTGGAAAACGGACTCGCTTTCGAACCCCGCGCCATAGCCGATATCGACCACCTTCTCATTGGTGCCCAGCAGGCGCGCAGTGGCGGCGCGAACGCGCTCGCGGCGGAGCCACGTCGCCGGCGCCAAATGCGCGTGTTCGCGGAAAAGATCGCCCAGCTTGGTCTGGCTGACGCCACAGGCTTTCGCCAGCGCCGAAGCATCCGCGAAATCCTGCGGCGCGGCGCGAACGCGGCCCTGCAGGCCTTCGAACAATGCGATGTTCTCATCCTCGCCCTTGTAGAAGAGATCGGGGCGGCAGCGCTTGCAGGCGCGCAGACCGGCGGCTTTCGCATCGTCTTCGGTTGCGAAGATGCGGACGTTCTCCGGCTTGGGCTGGCGCGCGGGGCAGCACGGCAGGCAATAGATCCCCGTCGTCAGAACGCCGATGATGAACTTGCCGTTGTATTTTCCGGCGCGGGCCGCTTCGCGGTCCCATGTGTAGGGTTTCGGTAGCATCAGGCTGATATAGGCACTTCGCGGCGCCCCCGCCTCCTGATTTGCGTTTTATATGTTCAAGCTTGCGCAAGGACCGGGCGGAAACCGGTTCCGCCAATCCAGACAGCACCGTCCTTCACCGGAATTCCCTGATTTTCGGCCCGCGCGAGAATCGCCGCCGGATCGCAAACCGTGACAGCCAGGCCGACAATGCCCGTACCATCCGCATCGATGGGCGGCGCGAAGCGCACAAAGCCCCGGTCGAGCGCAACCGTATCGCCATCGCATTTTGACCGCAGCAACTCCGCCCAACGCTTCGCCACCGCCTCCGGATCGCGGGCCTGAACGCTTGCGCCTGCGATGCCCAGAACATCATCCGGTGCTGACGCAGCTTTCCAGGACTTTCCCGCCGGCGGCCATTTGCCCATGGGATCGCGCCAGCTTGCGCCGTCGTCCACCATGTCGATGGACGTCAACACGCCGTTGAAATCACCGGGATGGAAATGGGTGAAACTGTATTGTGCCGAATCGTGCTGCGCGATGTTGCGGATGCCCTGTCCCGTCAGCCGCTCGCGATGCGCGACGGCATCCGCCGACTGGAAGATCAACATGTATCCTGCATCGCCGCCACGGCGTTGGAGATAACGCGCGGCCGAAGCATCGGCCTTCACCGGTTGAACGACTTCCAGAAATTCGCCGCCGACCGGCATAACCGCATTGATCAATCCGAACGTCGCGACCGCTGGATCGCGATAAGCGATCTTCAATCCGAACGCGGCATTTAAGGCCTGAACCACCGGTTCCAGGTCTTTCGCCACAAGCGCGATCTGCCGAAGCCGCATCACCATGCCCCCGTTTGAATTCCCAAACGATACGCCGATCGGCGCAAACAAAAAGGGCCAGCGTTTCCGCTGGCCCTTTTGTTTGGTTTGCCGAGAGGCGTTACTCCGCGGCGACCGGACCTTCGATCTGGACGAGAGGCGCGTTGTTCTTTGCCGCCTCTTCCTGGATCGCCTTGTCGCGTTCGGTTGCAACATGGCGCAGGCGCGCGATGGCGCCGCCGGTGCCGGCCGGGATGAGACGTCCGACGATGACGTTTTCCTTGAGCCCTTCCAGCGTATCGACCTTGCCGTTGACGGCGGCGTCGGTAAGCACGCGGGTGGTCTCCTGGAACGACGCGGCCGAGAACACCGAGCGCGTCTGCAACGACGCCTTGGTGATGCCGAGAAGAACCGCGCGGCCTTCGGCGGGCTTGAGACCCTCGTCGGTCGCCTTCTTGTTCGCCTCGTCCAGTTCGATCTGGTCGACCTGCTCACCGGCCAGCAGCGTGGTGTCGCCGCCATCGGTGATCTCGTACTTCTGCATCATCTGGCGGCAGATCACTTCGATATGCTTGTCGTTGATCTTCACGCCCTGCAGACGATAGACGTCCTGGATTTCCTTGACGAGGTAAGTCGCCAATTCTTCCATGCCCTTGATGCGAAGAATGTCATGCGGCGAAGGATTGCCTTCGACGATGTAATCGCCCTTCTCCACATAATCGCCCTCGCGCACGCTGATGTGCTTGCCTTTGGGGATCAGGAACTCGACGGCGTCCGTCTTCTCGTTCTTCGGCTTGATGATGACGCGGCGCTTGTTCTTGTAGTCCTTGCCGAACTCGATGAAGCCATCGATTTCCGCCAGAACCGCCGCTTCCTTCGGCTTGCGCGCTTCGAACAGCTCCGCCACGCGCGGCAGACCGCCCGTGATGTCGCGTGTCTTGGCGCCTTCCGTGGGAAGACGGGCCAGAACGTCGCCGGCCTTCACTTCCGCGCCGTCTTCGACGGACAGGATGGCATCGACCGAAAGCGCATAGCGCGCTTCGCCGCCGCTCGGCGCCGGAACGACTTTGCCCTTCTTGTCCACGATCACGATGGTCGGACGCAGTTCAGGAGCCTTCGAAGAAGATCCCGTGCCGCGGCTGTCCATGACGACGTAGTTGGTCACACCGGTCTTTTCGTCGGCCACGTCCTTGATCGTGATACCCGAGATCATGTCCTCGAACTTCACGATGCCGGACACTTCGGTCAGGACCGGAAGCGCGTTCGGGTTCCACTCGGCCAGACGATCGCCGCGCTTTACGTTCGCGCCTTCATCGACCTTCAGGCGCGCGCCGTAAACGATGCGGTATGTGGCGCGCTCGGCGCCCTTCGGATCCACGATCACCGCCTGCATGTTGCGGCCCATCGCGATCAGCTCGCCATCGGAGTTCTTCACCACATTGCGGTTTGTCAGCTTGATCTTGCCGTCATATGACGCCTCGATCTTGGACGAACCGGCAACCTGGGCAGCGCCGCCGATGTGGAAGGTACGCATGGTGAGCTGTGTGCCCGGCTCGCCGATCGACTGCGCGGCGATAACGCCGACAGCCTCGCCGATGTTCACGCTCGTGCCGCGGGCCAGATCGCGCCCATAGCACTTGCCGCAAACGCCGTCGGTCAGCTCGCACGTCAGAACCGAACGCACGCGCACTTTCTGCACGTGGCTGCTTTCGATCTTGTCGGCCGCGTCTTCCGTCACTTCCTTGTTGCGCTTGAGGATGACCTCGCCCGTTTCAGGATGCTTGACGTCTTCCGCAGTCGTGCGGCCAAGGATGCGCTCGCTGAGCGAGGACACAACTGTGCCGCCGTCGATTTCGGCCTGCACGAACACGCCGCGCTTGGTGCCGCAATCTTCCGTGGTGATGATGCAGTCGTTCGCCACGTCCACGAGGCGGCGGGTGAGATAACCCGAGTTCGATCGAGCCGTCCGGACGCGCCATGAGGCCGCGCATACCGGCAAGCTGCTTCATCTGCGCGGGGCTGCCGCGCGCGCCGGAATGGCTCATCATGTAGATGGAGTTCATCTCCATGACGCGGCCGGTTTCCGGGTCGATCTTCGGCTCGGAGATTTCCTTCATCATTTCGGCGGCCACCTGGTCGGTGCACTTCGACCAGACGTCGACGACGAGGTTGTACTTCTCCTTGTCGGTGGTCAGACCGTCCAGATATTGCTGCTCGAACTCGCGCACCTTGTGGCGCGTTTCGTCGATCAGCTTTTCCTTCGTGTCCGGAACGACCATGTCGTCCTTGCCGAACGAGATGCCGGCCTTGCAGGCTTCGCGGAAGCCGAGCGACATGATGGCATCGGCGAACAGCACCGTGTCCTTCTGACCGCAATGGCGATAGACCTCGTCGATGAGCTGCGAGATTTCCTGCTTGCGCAGCAAACGGTTCACCAGCTCGAACGGGATCTTCGGGTTACGCGGCAGGATTTCCGCGATCATCATGCGGCCCGGCGTGGAATCCACGCGGCGCACGATCGGCTTGCCGTCCGCGTCCACCGTCTTGTAGCGCGCCTTGATCCTGGCGTGCAGCGTGACGGCGCCGGAGAACAGCGCGTGCTCGATCGAGGCCATGTCGCCGTAGAAGCCCTGCAGCGGCGCCTTGGTCTTGGGATCTTCCTTGTATTCGCCCGGCTCGTTCGCGCGTTCCTGCGACAGGTAATAGAGGCCAAGCACAATGTCCTGCGTCGGCACGATGATCGGCTTGCCGTTCGCAGGCGACAGGATGTTGTTGGTCGACATCATCAGCACGCGCGCTTCCAGCTGCGCTTCGAGCGACAGCGGGACGTGCACGGCCATCTGGTCGCCGTCGAAGTCCGCGTTGAAGGCGGTGCAGACCAGCGGATGAAGCTGGATGGCCTTGCCTTCGATCAGCACGGGTTCGAACGCCTGGATGCCGAGGCGGTGAAGCGTCGGCGCGCGGTTCAGAAGAACCGGATGCTCGCGGATCACCTCTTCGAGAATGTCCCAGACTTCGGGACGTTCTTTCTCGACCAGCTTCTTGGACTGCTTGACGGTTTGCGAGAAACCCTTCGCTTCGAGGCGCGAATAGATGAACGGCTTGAACAGTTCGAGCGCCATCTTCTTCGGCAGGCCGCACTGATGCAGCTTCAGTTCCGGACCGACGACGATCACCGAACGGCCGGAGTAGTCGACGCGCTTGCCGAGCAGGTTCTGACGGAAGCGCCCCTGCTTGCCTTTCAGCATGTCGGCGAGCGACTTCAGCGGACGCTTGTTGGCGCCGGTGATGACGCGGCCGCGGCGGCCGTTGTCGAACAGCGCGTCAACCGATTCCTGCAACATGCGCTTTTCGTTGCGCACGATGATGTCCGGCGCCTTCAGTTCGATCAGGCGCTTGAGGCGGTTGTTGCGGTTGATGACACGGCGATAAAGATCGTTCAGGTCCGACGTGGCGAAACGGCCGCCGTCCAGCGGGACGAGCGGGCGCAGTTCCGGCGGGATCACCGGAACGACGGTCAGGATCATCCATTCCGGGCGGTTGCCGGAATCGATGAATGCTTCGACGACCTTCAGGCGCTTGACGAGCTTCTTTCGGTCAGCAGCTGGCGGTCCTTGAGCGGGGTCAGGCCCGGCTCAATGACGACGTACTGTTCGAAATACAGAACGCGCTCCAGATCCTTCAGCGTCATGTCGAGCATCAGGCCAATGCGCGACGGGAGCGACTTCAGGAACCAGATGTGCGCCACCGGCGAGGCCAGCTCGATATGGCCCATGCGCTCGCGGCGAACCTTCTGCACCGTCACTTCGACGCCGCACTTTTCGCACACGATGCCCTTGTACTTCATGCGCTTGTACTTGCCGCACAAGCATTCGTAATCC
>SMFH01000086.1_pt1 | contig 13107 bp, 15 predicted proteins | sample 2456121 | NCBI WGS metagenome assembly SMFH01 (sample SAMN10132613, study PRJNA489261) | soil metagenome | isolation source: day120 antibiotic-silty clay loam soil | place: USA
CAGCATCTTCTGCGGGCTGTGCTTCTTCAGCGGTTCGACCACGCCGGCGGCGGCGAGGAAGCGGTGGACGCGGTCGGACGGCACAGCGCCCTTCTTCATCCATTCCTTCGCCTTCTCGACGTCGAGCTTGAGGCGGTCGGCGTGATCCTTCGGCAAAAGCGGGTTGTGGAAACCCAGCTTCTCGATGAAGCGGCCGTCGCGCGGCGAATGCGAATCCGCAACGACGATGGCGTAATGCGGACGCTTCTTGGTGCCGCCGCGCGAAAGTCTGATCTTCAAAGCCATTTTATTCTCTTTCCTTCGTTGAACCTGTTGAACCCGTTGAACTGTTAGCGTTTCGGAAGGCCCGGCGGCATGCCGCCGCCACCGAACATGGAAGCCAGCCCCTGCATGGCACGGCCGCCCTTGCCCATCTTCTTCATCATGTCGGACATCTGCCGGTGCATCTTCAGAAGCTTGTTCACATCGGACACATCCACGCCCGCGCCAGCCGCGATGCGTTTGCGGCGCGAACCGTTGATGACATCCGGATTGGCGCGCTCCTGCTTGGTCATCGAGGAGATAACCGCTTCCTGGCGCGTGAGAATTTTGTCGTCGAGACCGGCATTGGCGATCTGGTCTTTCATCTTGCCGACGCCGGGCAGCATGGCGAGCACGCCGGACATGCCGCCGAGCTTTTTCATCTGTTGAAGCTGCTGGGCGAGATCGTTCATGTCGAACTCGCCTTTCTTCATTTTTCGGGCGAGCTTCTCGCCCTGTTCCTTGTCGAAGCTCTCCGCGGCCTTCTCGACCAGCGAAACGACGTCGCCCATGTCGAGGATGCGCGAAGCCACGCGCGCCGGATGGAAGGCTTCGAGGGCGTCCAGCTTTTCGCCGGTGCCCAGGAACTTGATCGGCGCGCCGGTGACAGCGCGCATGGAGAGCGCCGCGCCGCCACGCGCATCGCCGTCCGAACGGGTGAGGATGATGCCCGACAGCTTCACGCGGTCGTTGAACGATTTGGCGATGTTCACCGCGTCCTGGCCGGTGAGCGAGTCCGCGACGAGCAGAGTCTCATGCGGATTGGTCTGTGCTTTGACCTGCGCGACTTCCGTCATCAACTGTTCGTCGATGTGCTGGCGGCCCGCCGTGTCGAGAATGAGAACGTCGTAACCGCCGACCTTCGCCGCGGCCATGGCGCGCCGGGCGATCTCAACCGGCGTCTGGTTCGCCATGATCGGCAGCGTCGGCACGCCGGCCTGCTCGCCCAGAATTTTCAACTGCTCCATGGCGGCGGGGCGATGCACGTCCAGCGAGGCCATCAGCACGCGTTTCTTCTCGCGCGTTTGCAGCATCAGCGCGAGCTTGGCGGACGTCGTCGTCTTACCCGAACCCTGCAGACCGACCATCAGGATCGGCGCGGGGGGCGATCCGAGATCGAGCGAGGAATTTTCCGTGCCCAGCGTTTCGACCAACTGGTCGTGCACGATCTTGACGATCTGCTGGCCCGGCGTGACGGAACGGATGACGCTCTCGCCAATCGCCTTGGGACGGACCTTGTCGATGAAGTCTTTGACGACCGGGAGCGCGACATCGGCTTCGATCAGCGCGGTGCGGATATCGGCCAGGCCTTCATCGACATCGCTCTCACTGAGCGCACCGCGCCCGCGAAGCCTGTCGAATGTGGCGCCGAGGCGCTGTTGAAGACTGTCGAACATTCAAACTCCAGTACGGCAAAGCACAAACGCCCCAGAGGGCGCACCTGCGCTGTCTGGGGGCGATCACCGGCCGAGCCGGTGACCGGAAAGTCCCTAGGGCTTTCCGGAAGCGGGCGGGTTTTAGGCTTGGGCCCGGGCCAGAGTCAAACGACCCGGGTCCCCCCAAATCAATGCGCCGCGGATTTCGGGGCGCCGGACCCGGTCAGGCCCAGCTTCTGGCCGAGATAGGTATACGACTGCGCCCAATATTCGGCTTCTTCCGCATGGGTCGAGCCGGGTCCGTGACCGCCTTCCGGCGATTCATAGAACATCACGTCCTGTCCCATCTTCTCCATCTTCGCCGCCATCATGCGCGCCCAGATCGGCGTGACGCGGTCATCGCTGGTTTCGGTGATGAACAATACCGGCGGATATTTCACGCCCTTCTTCAGATTCTGGTAGGGCGAATATTTCGCGATCCATGCGCGCTCTTTCGGAATCGCCGGATCGCCATATTCATCCACCCAGGATGCGCCCGCCCCGAATTGCGTGTAGCGCAGCATGTCGATCAGCGGACGCTGGCACACGACCGCGCCGAAGAGATCGGGACGCTGCACCATGGTGGCGGAGACAAGCAGGCCGCCATTGGAGGCGCCGACACTGCCGACCTGCTTGGACGTCGCGAAGCCGCGATGCACGATGTCCGCCGCCACGGCTTCGAAATCGTCAAAGGCGTGCTGGTGCTTTTCCTTCATCGCCGCCTGATGCCAAGCGGGACCGAATTCGCCGCCGCCACGGATGTTGGCGACGACGATGGCGCCGCCCTTGGAGAACCACGGATCGTAAGGCGCGATGGGGCGATGGCCGTCGTTCCAGTACCAGGGCTCCAGCGACAGCTCGAAGCCGCCATAGGAATAGAGGATGGTCGGCGCCGGGCCTTTGATGTCTTTGCGGTGAACGTAGAAATACGGGATCTTCGTGCCGTCCGTGGACGTCGCCCAGAACTGTTCGGAGACCATGTTGCTCGCATCGAAGCGCGCGGGCTCGGACTTGATCTCTTTCGGCGCGCCTTTGCCGTCATAAGCATAGAGCGTGACGGGCTTCAGGAAGCTTTCGAAGGTGAAATAGGCTTCCGGACCCCAATCGTTCGTCGAGACAATGTGGGTCGAACCGCCATCGGGCAGCGCAAGCTTCGCATCGCTCCACTTGCCGTCCTTCAGGCGGAATTCATGGATCGTGCCCATGACGTTGTGGAAGATCGACGCATAGACCGCATCGCGGCCCGCCGACACATCTTCGATCGTGCTGCGCGCATCCGGCGTGTAGAGCACCGCATAGGTCGGCAGCATCTTCTGCATCACGAAAGGCTTCACCGGAAATGCCACGAGCGAGCCTTGCGGGATTTCCTTGCCGCCTTCCGGCGTCCACGCATTGCGCAGCGTGAAAAGAAGATTGCCCTGCGTGACGCCTTTCAGATCCGCCCCCGGCGGCAGGGGCAGCTTCATCGTCGAGCCATCCGGCATGACGTAGAAATATTCGGCCGTGAAGAAAGTCACGCCGCGGACGACCAGCGGAATCGTGCCATAGGGACCGCGGAACACGGCCGCGCGCGCGGAGATATCGTCCTGCTTGGCTTCGTAGACGGTCTTCGCCGCCGTGATCGGCTCACCGCGATGCCAGATTTTCACGATGCGCGCATAGCTCGACTTCGTCATCGTGCCGGGACCGAAATCGGTTCCGAACAGGATGGTGTCCGCATCCACATAGGTGGCATCGGACTTGGCGAGCGGCAGCGTGAAACCGTCGATCAGGAATTTCTTGGTGTTGGGATCGAATTCGCGCACCACCGAGGCGTCGCTGCCGCCCGGCGATAGCCGCACGAGGCAGCGCTTGAAACCCGGCGCGCAATCGGCGCCCTGCCACACCCACGGCTTGCCTTCAGCCTTGTCGAGCGCATCGACATCGAGCAGCACATCCCATTTGGGATCGGCCTTCGCGTAATCGGCGATGGTCGTCTTGCGCCACAGGCCGCGCGTGTGATGTTCGTCCTGCCAGAAGTTGAAAACGTCGCCGTGATCCAGATTGCCCAGAGCAATGCGATCATTCGCATTCAGGATCTTCAAAATGGAATCGTAGTCGCGCTGATAGTTCGGATCGGCCTTGAGCGTGGCAAGCGTCTTGTCGGTGCGTTCCTTCGCCCAAGCGACGGCCTTCGCGCCGTGAATGTCGGTGAGCCAGAGATTGGGATCCGTATCGGCGGCAACCGCGGCGTGTTCCGTTTTGTGCTTTTTCACGCCGTTCGCTCCCAACGCGGTCCAACCGCCAGCGATCGCGCCTGCCAACATGACACCCAGGATGAGCCTGCCGAACTGCATTGCGAGGAACTCCGCTTTTGCCTCTTGCGAGGGGTGCTTTTTGGAAATTTGACCGGTTTCGTCAAGCCACTGGCCCCTCGACGGTCCAGCGCTTATATAGCGCCCAAATGACCACGTTCCTGAAAATGCACGGACTGGGCAACGACTTCGCCGTTTTCGACGCGCGAAATCAATCGCTTGCGCTCGATGCTGCAACCGCGCGCGCCCTCGCCGACCGGCGCTTCGGTGTCGGCTGCGATCAGGTCATCGTGATCGAACGTGCGACGAATGGCGCGGACGCCTTCATGCGCATCTACAATTCCGACGGCGGCGAAGTGGAAAGTTGCGGCAACGCAGCACGCTGCGTCGCGCGCCTGCTGATGGATGAAAAAGGCGCAAACCAGATCAAGCTCGATACGATGGGCCGCGCGCTGATCTGCAAGGCGGACGGCAAGAATGTCAGCGTCGATATGGGCGTGCCGAAATTGGGCTGGCGCGAAATCCCGATGGCGCGCGAAACCGACACGTTGTCATTTCCTATCGCTATCGCGGGAAGCGACTTCTATCCGCTGACGATCGCTACCGCCGTGAATGTCGGCAATCCGCATGTCATCCTGTTCGTGCAGGACGCCGAGCATGCACCGGTTGCCGAGTTGGGGCCGAAGATCGAAACGCACCCGCTCTTCCCCGAGCGCACCAATGTCGAATTCGTATCGCTGATCGACAAGGACAAGCTGCGCATGCGCGTGTGGGAGCGCGGCGTGGGCATCACGATGGCGTGCGGCACCGGCGCCTGCGCGACGATGGTCGCGGCGCATCGGCGCGGACTTGTCGGTCATAGGGCCGAAATTGTTCTCGACGGCGGCTCGCTGGACCTGGAATGGGGCGGCGAGGGCAAGTCCGTGATCATGACCGGGCCTTGGGCGCAGGCCTACAAAGGCGACGTCGATCTTTCGGCGCTGGCACGATGACGCAGATCGTGACCTTCGGTTGCCGGCTCAACGCCTATGAAAGTGAAGCCATGCGCGCCCGCGCCGGCGAGGCGGGGCTTTCCAATGCGATCATCTTCAACACCTGCGCCGTCACCGGCGAAGCGGTGCGCCAGTCGCGCCAGGCGATCCGCAAGGCGCGCCGGGAAAATCCGAACAGCAAAATCATCGTCACCGGCTGCGCGGCGCAAACCGAGCCACAGACCTATGCCGGGATGCCGGAAGTCGATCTGGTTCTGGGCAATGCCGAGAAGCTGGATGCGAAGAACTATTTCATCAATGAGCGCGTGCGCGTGAACGACATCATGTCGGTGCGCGAGACCGCCTCGCAGATGGTGGACAGTTTTGACGGCCGCGCGCGCGCTTTTCTACAGGTCCAGAACGGCTGCGATCATCGCTGCACCTTCTGCATCATTCCCTACGGCCGGGGAAATTCGCGCAGCGTCGGCGTTGGCGAAGTGATCGGGGAAGCACGGCGGCTCACCGAAGCAGGCTTTCCCGAAATCGTGCTGACGGGTGTCGATCTCACCTCATACGGTCACGACCTGCCGGGAACGCCGTCGCTGGGCGCATTGGTGCGCAAGATCCTGAAGTTGGTGCCGGCGTTGAAGCGCCTGCGCCTTTCCTCCATCGACTCCATTGAAGCCGATGACGAACTGATGCGAGCCATAGCGGAAGAAGAGCGGCTGATGCCGCATTTCCATCTTTCCGCGCAATCGGGCGACGACATGATCCTCAAGCGCATGAAGCGCCGCCATGCGCGCAAGGATACGATCGCGTTCTGCGATGCCGTGCGCCGGCTGCGCCCCGATGTGGCCTTCGGCGCCGATCTGATCGCGGGCTTTCCCACGGAAACCGACGAGATGTTCGAGAACACCAAGGCCCTGATAGACGACGCCGGGCTGTCTTACCTGCACATCTTCCCCTTCAGCCCGCGCAAAGGCACGCCCGCGGCGCGCATGCCGCAGGTGGCCAAGCCGCGGGTGAAAGAACGCGCCGCGCGCCTTCGCGCCAAGGGCGAGGAGGCCTTGTCGGCGCGGATGAGCGCGCTGGTCGGCAGCGAACAGGTTTTGTTGGTCGAGAAGCAAGGATTGGGTCGCACCGCCTGTTTCGCGCAGGCGCGCTTTACCGGCGATACGCAACCGGGCCAGATGATCCGCGTTCGGGTGACGGACGCTACGCAAACGCAACTGATCGCAATGCAATGAGAGATTTTGGAGAAGCGCCGCCGCCGGAGACATTCTTCGAGCGGCTAAAGTCGGGTTTGTCGCGCAGCACCGCGGGACTTTCCGACAGCCTCACCGGCGTCTTCACCAAGCGCCCGCTCGACAAAGAAACCGTCGCGGAATTCGAAGAGGCGCTCATCCGCGCCGATCTCGGCGCCGCTTTCGCATCCAAGCTCGCCGCGCAAGTCGCCAGTGGCCGCTACGACACGCTGATTTCCACCAGAGAGGTTCGCGACATTCTTTCGGCGGAGATCGGCAAGGTTCTCAAGAAGGTGGAGAAGCCGCTCGCCATCGACAGAGACAAGAAGCCCTATGTCATTCTGGTCGCGGGCGTGAACGGCACCGGCAAGACCACCACCATCGGCAAGATCGCCAGGCGCCTGACCGATAGCGGCCATAAGGTCCTGCTGGCGGCGGGCGATACATTCCGCGCCGCGGCCATCGAGCAGCTCACCGTGTGGGGAGAGCGCACCAAGTCTGAGGTCGTGTCCCGCCCTGCGGGCAGCGACGCCGCGGGCCTTGCCTTCGATGCTATAGAACAAGCCCGCAAGACAGGCGCCGATGTTGTGTTGATCGACACCGCCGGGCGACTGCAGAACAAAGCGGGGCTAATGGGCGAGCTGGAAAAAATCGTGCGCGTCATAAAAAAACTGGATGCAACCGCGCCGCACGCCACGCTGCTGGTGCTCGACGCGACCACAGGTCAAAACGCGCTGTCGCAGGTCGAAGTCTTTAAGGCCACCGTGCCACTGACCGGCCTTGTGATGACCAAGCTCGATGGAACCGCCAAGGGCGGCATTCTTGTCGCGCTGGCGGAAAAATTCGGATTGCCGGTGCATTTCATCGGCGTGGGCGAAGCCGCATCCGACCTTCAACCCTTTGATGCGCAAGCCTTCGCCAATGCGCTGACGGGTGCGTCATGAGTGAAATGTCCAAACAGCGACAATCGCCATTGCTCAAGCTGGCGCTGGACCTGGGTCCGCTGATCCTGTTCTTCGCCGCGTTCAAGTTCGGCGGCATCTTTGCCGCGACCGCGGTGTTCATGGCGGCCTCCGTCGTTTCGCTTGGCATCGGCTATGCCATGACGCGGAAGATTTCCCCCATGCCGCTCGTGACGGCGATCATTGTCCTGTTGTTCGGCGGGCTGACGCTCTATCTGAAGAACGACACCTTCATCAAAATGAAGCCGACGGTTCTTTACGCGATCTTCGGCGCGATCCTGCTCGGCGGCCTCGCCTTCAACCGCCTCTTCATCAAGGCGGTGTTCGCGCAAGCCTTCGAACTGGACGAAGTGGGCTGGCGCAAGCTGACATGGCGCTGGAGTTTCTTCGCCTTCGCGCTCGCCGCGCTCAATGAAATCATCTGGCGCAATTTCCCGACGAACATCTGGGTCGACTTTAAAGTGTGGGCGATCATTCCACTGATCATGCTGTTCGCGCTGGCGCAGACACCGCTGGTGATGAGACATGAGATCGGGAAAAAGGACGAAGCCTAGGTCGTTCGGCCCGGTACCCATATCGGATTGGTGAAAGGGCTAAACCCTTTTAAGTCCTTGCTTTCTTTCCAATGGTCCAGCGCCCATTTCACGCTGGGAAATGCCAGCTCGCCCCATGGGATTTCGTCCCAGGAAAACAGCTTCACCTCAAGGCTTTCCGGGCCTGCCGAAAAAGCGGGCTGCGCGAGCTTTGCGCGATACATCAGATGTACCTGGCTGATATGCGGCACCGCATAAACCCCCAGCAGGGAATCGATCGCGATCTGTGCGTTCGCTTCCTCGCGGGCTTCGCGCATCGCGCCGGCTTCCGGCGTCTCGTCCTGCGAAGCGATGAAGCCTTCGGAGGCGGGATAGGCTTCGCGCAGCTCCGCGCTGCGGCCCTCCGCACCGACGACTATTTTTGGGTTGGCATAGTGAATGTATTCGCATTGCGCGCAGACATGACGCTCATGCGTATCGCCATCGGGAACACGCCGGACAAAATTCGGCCCGGGTGACGGCGGAGAAGGCTTGTCTCGTTCTGGCATCGCGCTGACAAATCTGCCCGTTTGCTGCAAGACGTGAAAGCGGAAAAAATTTTTGACCGATGTGATCGTCGGCAACACGAAACTGTTGTCGGCGCTCACGCAGGTGTCTAATGTTCTTCCACACCGCGAGGGGACCCGCGGCAAATACAATTTGTCGAGACCCCGGCGTTCCTCGGGTGTATCAAAAAAAGAAAAATCGAGCAGCGCGAAATACCGCGCGGATTTTTTTGGAAATTTCTGGGGTGGCTCAATGACTTCGAAGGTGCAGCGCAAGGCGAACGGAAGCTTTGAGCTTGAAGACGCACCTTCCTATTTGATGCGGCGTTGCCAGCAGTTGTTCGGCGATCTTTATGCGCGCGAGACCAATGGCCGCGACCTGACGCGTCAGCAATTCATGGTTCTGGCGGCGCTCGAGCATAATGACGGCGTCAGCCAGACCGCGTTGGTCGAAATGACCAATATCGACCGTTCGACCTTGGCCGAAATGGTGCGCCGCATGCTGGAGCGCGGCCTGCTGTCGCGCGAGCGCACGGAAGAAGATGCTCGCGCCAATGCCGTCGCCATCACGCAGTCGGGGCGCAAGGCGCTGAAGTTCGCGCGCGCAGCATCGGACCGCGCGGAACGTGCGCTGCTGGAAGCGCTGCCCGCTGCCGAACGCGGACGGTTTGTGAAATCGCTGGCAATGATCGCTTCCGCCGCGGGAACCTTCGCCAATGGCGCGGAGAAGCCGCGGCGCAAACTGATCCGCCGGGCGCGCATCTGACCTCTACATCTAGATACGAATGTCGATCTGCGAACCGGGCCGCATATAAGATGTGGGGGCAGCGGACAGTGCGGGCGAAGACGGCGCGGCCGTCTTCGTTTCCTCGGCCTTGCCGAACAGCGGCTCGAACAGATCGTCGGCCGAGGGCTTGGGCTGCGCGCGCTGCGGCGTGGCCTGTGGGCGGGCCTGCTGCGCGGCGAGAAGGCTGGCGGAATTGATCTGCATGGCCACAAACCTCGCAGATCATGGTTGGCAAAGTCTTAAGAGGGGCCTTGAGCGCTTTCGATGGCCGGCAGGATCGTGTTTGCCAGTGCATCCGGTGTGATGGCGCCTGCATAGCGCAGCCGGATAATGCCATTGCGGTCGATGATGAAGGTCTCGGGCAGGCCATAGACGCCCCATTCGATCGAGGCCCTGCCGTCCGCGTCCAGATTGATGCGGGAATAAGGATTGCCAACATCGGCGAGGAAAGCGCGAGCCTTCTGCGGCGTGTCCTTCTGCACCATGCCGTAGAGAGCCACGCCCTTCAGTTGGGACAGTGCACGCAAGGCCGGCGCTTCCTCGCGGCAGGGCGCGCACCAGGACGCGAACACATTCACCACCGAGACATGACCGCTGCGCAGATCCGCGGGGCTGAAGGCTTGTGCCTGTGCATCGAGCGCCGGAAGCGGGGTCACGGGTGCGGGCTTGCCGACCAGAACAGAAGGAAGATCGTTCGGCGCAACCTGCGCGCGCTCGCGCAGCCCCGCGAAGAAGAACGCGGCGACGGCGGCGAACACCAGAACGGGAACGATATAGACGAGGCGGTTCATTTGCCGCCTTCCAGCGCGGCGAGGCGTTTCTTCGCGCGGGCATAGGCCGACAAGGTGAGAATGACCGCCAGGCCCAATCCCAGAAAGCTTACGCCATAAGCGGGCCAGACATAGGCGGCGTATTTGCCCATGGCGAAGAAGGCTTCCATCACGCGATCCCCAGTTGCAGCGCGCGGACGCGGCGCGCGATGATTTCGGTGCGGATGCGGATCATCCAGAGCGTGAAGAACAATGTGGTGTAGCCGACCGCCATCAGGCCCAGCGGCCACAGGAACACACCCGCGATCAGGGGGCCACCGGCGCGGATGATGCTCTCGCCCTGATGCAGCGTGTTCCACCAATCGACGGAGAATTCGATGATCGGCAGGTTCACGACACCGACCAGCGCGAGGATCGCGGCGGCGCGGGCAGCGCGGGTTTCATCCTCGATGGCATTCCACAGCGCGATGTAGCCGAGATAAAGAAACAGCAGCAGCAGGAAGGATGTGAGCCGTGCATCCCACACCCAGTAGGCGCCCCACATCGGCTTGCCCCAGAGCGAGCCGGTGATGAGCGCCAGTGCGGTGAACATCGCGCCCAGCGGCGCGGCCGCTTTGGCGGCGACATCGGCGAGCGGGTGGCGGTTCACCAGACCTAACAAGGATGCGATGGCCATCAGCCCGTAACACATCATCGCCACCCAGGCGGCGGGGACGTGGATGAACATGATCTTCACAGTATCGCCCTGCTGGTAATCCGGCGGTGCGGTGAAGCCGAGGTAAAGACCGGCGATGATCGCAAGCGCCGACACGGCGCCCAGCCACGGCAGCATCGTGCCGCTCAAATTCATAAAGCGCTTGGGATTGGCGAATTCGAAGATCGAAGCCATCTGCGCCCTCTAGTCTTTCCCTTGTGACGCAACAAGCACGGCCATCACCCTGCGAGATTGAGCCGCACGGCGGCGGCGGCGGCAAAGGGCGCGAGCAGCACGGTCACCAGCGAGAATGCGCCAAGCAGCCAGAACGCGCCATTCGAGAGGCCGTCCAGCGCCCCAAGCACTGCACCGGAGCCGAAGATTACCGCCGGTGCAAGGAGCGGCAGCACAATGAAGGGCAGGATCAAGCCGCCGCGGCGGATGGAGAGCGTCAACGCCGCGCCGATCGCGCCGATCGCGGAGACGGCGGGCGTGCCGATGGCAAGCGACAGCACCAGCGGCGCATAGCCGGAGGGCGGCAATCCGAACAACACGCCCAGCAACGGCGACAACAAGGTGAGCGGCAATCCGGTGGTGAGCCAATGCGCGGCGAGTTTGGCGAAGGACATCGATTCCAGCGACAGCGGCGAGAGCGCGATGAGATCGAGGCTCCCATCTTCGAAATCGGATTGGAAAAGACGATCCAGCGAGAGCAGGGCCGCCAGCACCGCCGCGATCCACAGAACGCCGCCGGCAATGCGGGAGAGAAGATGCAGATCGCTGCCGACGCCCAGCGGCACCAAGGTTGCGACGGCCGCAAAGAAGGCCAGCGCCAAGGCCGCGCTGCCGCCCGCGCGGGTGGCGAGGCGCATGTCACGAAAGAGGATGGCGGAGAACGGGGTCATGCGAGCGCCAATCGCGAAGCATCGATGCCAAGCGCTTCATGGGTGGCGGCGATGGCGATGCCGCCCCTTGCGCAATGCGATGAAATGAATTGCGCCGCGAGGGATTTGCCGGCGGTGTCGAGCGCGGCGAGCGGTTCGTCGAGCAGCCAGAGCGGGCGGTTGCTCAACTTCAAGCGCGCGAGAGACAAACGCTTCTTCTGACCGGCGGAAAGATATTGGCAAGGCAGATCGCGCGCCTTGCCGAGACCGACTTCATCGAGGCCCGCGTTCACATCGGCGGGGATGCGATAGAGCGCGGCGAAGAACTGCAAGGTTTCGCGCGGGGTGAGTTGCGGCTTGGCGGCGTCGTGATGGCCGAGCCAGCCGATGAAATTGCCGCGCTCTTGGAGCCGGTGACGAAGCCGGCGTCGTCGGCCACCAGGAAGAGGACGCCGCGGGCGATCTCCGACGCCTTGCCCAGCCGCCCCACGGGGATCTTGGCGACGATCTTCTCCAGCACATTGGGCGGCACGGCGGCGACCATGTCGGTGTCGATATAGCCGGGCGCGATGGCGTTGACGGTGATGCCCTTGGAGGCGCCTTCCTGCGACAACGCCTTGGTGAAACCATGGATGCCCGATTTGGCGGCGGCGTAGTTCACCTGGCCATATTGCCCGGCCTGCCCGTTGATGGAGCCGATGTTCACGACACGGCCGAAGCCCCGCTCCAGCATCCCGTCCCACGCGGCCTTGCACATGTTGAAACAGCCGCCGAGATTGGTATCGACCACCTCGTCCCAGCCGCCGCGGCCCATTTTCTTCATGGTCGCGTCGCGGGTGATGCCGGCATTGTTGACCACGATCTCGATGGGGCCGAGGTCTTCGGCGATCTTCTTCATCGCGGCGCAGACTGCGTCGAAATCGGCGACGTCGAATTTGTAGACGGGGATTCCGTGCTTCTCGCTGAAGGCTTTGGCGCGCTCGTCATTGCCGGCGTAATTGGCCGCGACTTTGTAGCCCGCCTCTTTCAGCGCGACGGAGATGGCTTCCCCGATCCCGCGCGTTCCACCCGTGACGACAGCTACCCGGCTCATATTCTGGCGCTCCCTTGAAGCAAATGCTTTTTTTATTGCGGCGACCTTAGAACAAAAAGCGGGCCGCGCGCGAGTGCGATCCGCACAAATGCGGCATCACACCCGGCAACGCGGCCCGGCGTAGTCCCGTTGCGAGGGCCGGCCGGCGAAATCCCACATGAAGGGCAGATCACACGGCACCATTCGCAACAGCCTTGGGCCCGATGGTGGGAGCGCGCGACCGTACATGGCAGCCGCATTTCCTCCGCATCATCCGGATGCGCGCGAGCTCGCATCCGAGAGGCCCTGTATGGTCTCGCGCTAACTTCGGATCGGGTGGGGACGGGTTGTTTGTCGGGAATGGCGAAACATGATCTGCGGCTCTCCAAACTAGAACATATAGAGAACATATCAGGCGGATTTCCGACATCAATCCTGAATTTCCACAGATTTAGGACTTTTTGTTCACGAAATGTTTCAAAGGGCAGCGCGGCCCTTTTGGGGTGGTTGACCTAGTGCATCCCCCAACCCGCCAGCATCCACACGGCCATGCCGATCATCATCAGGTTCTCGGTGAGGGAGACGAAGCCGAGCGGCACCTTGCTGGCGCCCCCGACGCAGGCGCATTTGAGTTCG
>SMFH01000051.1_pt1 | contig 12827 bp, 10 predicted proteins | sample 2456121 | NCBI WGS metagenome assembly SMFH01 (sample SAMN10132613, study PRJNA489261) | soil metagenome | isolation source: day120 antibiotic-silty clay loam soil | place: USA
ATAGGTGAGATCGAGATTGCCGATCTTGCCCTGCACAGTCAGGCCGGCCTGATACCACTTGTCATGCACGTATTCGGGCAGGAAGTGCTGCACTTCCAGGTCGCCCACGGACGGATCGTAACCGAAGACGCCATGCGTGCGTTCGACCTGGCCCATGAGGGTCGGCGTGATCGTCCAGTTCTGGTTGAGGTCGATCTCAAGGGCGGCGCGCGCGCCCATCTTGTTCACGGTGTTATAGTTGTTTCGCGTGTGACCGGCATTGTCGATGGTCATCGAGGTGCCGTCGTCGAAATTGTAGGTGCGCGTGCCGTGCACGTTGTCGATATAGCCGGCGTCATGCTCATCCCACGCGACGATGCGGATGGCGGCCTTGTCGGAGAGCGGGATGTTCACCATGCCGTGTCCGCCATAGCCGATGCCGCCATGATCGACCGAGTTCACATCGAGATCGTAGCTCGCCGCGAAACCATCGGTGTCAGGCTTGTTGGAGATGATGCGGACGACGCCCGATTCCGCGCTGGCGCCGTACAGCGTACCTTGCGGGCCGGAGAGCGCTTCCACGCGCTGCACGTCATAGGTCGGGATATCGAGCGTGCCGTTGATGGTGGTGATCGGCGCTTCGTCGAAATAAACGCCCACCGTCGGCACCGGGCCGGAGTGGTTGCCGTTCTGGTCGCTCGCGATGCCGCGCATGTTGATGTTCGAGAAGCCCGGACCGCCGTTGCTGCCCTGGCCGCTGACCGCATAGGTCACGTTCGGCATATAGAGCGCGAAATCGGTGAAGCTGTTGAGGTGAAGGTCTTCCAGCTTCTGCGCCGTGATGGCCTGCACCTGCATCGGAACCTTCTGCAGATCCTCCGAGCGCTTTTCTGCGGTGACCACCACTTCTTCGATACCGCTGCTCTGTGCGTAAGCTGGAACGCCCGCGAGCATGGTGGACGCCAGAAGCGCCGGACCGATCGCATAACGCATGGAAGTTTTCACTGACAGACGACGCATGATTGTGCCCCTCTAAAACAGGAAGCCCGGCCGGCGCCCGCACGCCAGCATCCCGGAGAATCCCGTACTTTATGGTGTTATTGTGAAACCGGGCTTTCGCCGCCGTCAATGCTCGTTTGCGGCGGCGTGGCAATCCAGTTGCGGACTGTGTTCAAAATACCGGCACGTCCGGATAGGCGGACAAGGCCGACCCCAGCGCGGCTTTCAGGGGATCGAGCCAGGGTTCGTAGTTCTGCCAGTGTTCTACGGCATCCTTGAATATGGGCTGGCGGACCTGTTCCGAACTTGCGGTACGCACCGCCCGGTCGTTTTCGTAGAACTTCAGGCAGGATTCTTCGAACGGCAGCCCGCAATATTCGAGGAGCCGGCGTGTCTCGGCTTCGGAATCTGAGACCATATTCTCATAGATGATGCGGCGCACACGACCCGGCAGAACCGCATCGTAATGCGCCATCAGCGCGACATAGTCCGAATAATAATGTCCGACGTCCTCGAGGCCGTAGGTGAAAGCCTGCCCCCGCGCGAAATGCTGCTTGAAGCAGGAGAAGGAGCAGCCGAGCGGATGGCGGCGCGTGTCGATGATCTTCGCATTCGGCAGGATTAGATGGATGAAGCCTGTGTGGAGAAAATTGTTCGGCATCTTGTCTATGAAAAACGGGCGGCCGAGTTTGCGGTGGATGCGAGTGCGCGCGAGATACTCTTCGCCCAATTCCTTGAACCGGTGCGGCGGCAGCGTCTCGACCACTTCGGGATAGGTTGCTTCGGCATCCTTCCTGTTCCACGGACCGAGGCTTCGCGAAATCTGGCCGATATCGTGCAACTCCATCGTGCCTTCGACCTGCGAATGGCTGGACAAAATTTGCTCGATGAGCGTTGAGCCGGAGCGGGGCAGACCCACGATGAAGATCGGATCGGGCGCAGCATGGCCTTCGCCTTCGTGTGCCGCGATGAACTGGCGGGTGAACAACGTTTTCAAACGCTGCGAGAACGAGACCGTCTGATCGGGATGATAAGGCAGACTCTTGCGGCGCAGCGCGTTCGCTTTTCGATAATGCTCGAAGGACGGCGCGTATTCACCGGCATCTTCGAGCGCCTTGCCTAGTGCGAAATCGAGATGGAAACGGTCCTCATCGGCAAGATCGCCGCGCGCGAGTTGCTCGCGCATCGCGGCGATGTCCTCCGGCGTGAAGCGGAAGGTCTTGAGATTGGCGAGGCTCCAGTAGGATTCGCCGAGACTCGGAAGCTGCGCGATCGCGCGGCGATAGGCGGCGATGCTCTCGGCCCGCCTGCCGGTTGTTTTTAGCACATGGCCGTAGCTCATCCAGGCTTTTGGCTGGTTGGGGTGAGACTTCAGCAAAACTTCGAATGTCTTCACCGCTTCATCATATTCACCGACGAGGCTGAGGGCGGCGGCCTTGATCGCCTTGTAACCCGGATTGCGCGGGTCTTTGGCCAACAGGATATCCGTCTGCTCGATTGCGGCTTGCGGCTTGCTGTTGCGATACAGAACCGAAGCGTAGTTGTTGCGCGCCGCATCGAAGCTGGGTGCGAGTTCCAGCGCACGTCCCAGAAGCTTCTCGCCCGCGAGTGTTTTCTCATCACCAAGAGCCCGCCACGCATGGGCATGTTTGCCGTTGATGCGCGTGGCCTTCGTCAGCATTTCAATGGCGCCCTTGGTATCGCCCAGATCGGAGCGCGCGAGATCAAGTTCGTGATGTGCGTCCGCCGAATTGGGCAGCGCGCGCACCAGCGTCTCGAGAATGGGAAGCGCTTCCCGCGCCTCGCCCCGCATGCGCAGGGCGGAGGCCAGCAGGAAAAGCGCCTGGGCGTGACCGGGCGCGACCTTCAGGATTTCGCGCGCCTGCTCGGCGGCAAGATCGGGCCGTGGGCCGAGCATCTTCGCGGCCTGCGCGAGAGCCGCCGCCAGAGTTCCGGTTTGTTCGGTTGTGTCGCTCACCGAAAGATCAAAGGTTCCCCGCTTGCGCCGTGTCAACTAGAATGCGCTACGGTGGGGCTTCACAGGGAGGAAAGACATGAAAACGATGATGTTGGCTTTGGCGGCAGGGTTATCTCTGATCGCCGTGCAAGCGAACGCGGACGTGAAGAGTCAGATCGTAAATGCCGAGACCCATGCGGGCCTCGCCGTACAAGCGACGGCGATCGAGGGCGTCCATATGCATCTGCATCACGCCCTCAATTGCCTGGTCGGCCCCACCGGCGCCGGGTTCGACGCCAAGCAGATGAACCCCTGCGCCCATAGCGGCAACGGCGCGATCCCCGACAGCACCGACGCCGCGAAGAGGAAATCGCTGCAAGCCGCCGCGGACAAAGCGGCGAGCGGCATTGCGGCCACCGATCTGGCGACCGCGCAGAAAGACGCAAGCGAAACGGAAGCAATGCTCAAGTCGCTGAAATAATCAGCCCGTCGGCATCTCGTCGGCGCCGATGCGATAGGCGCCGTCGAGCCAGGCCACGATCTCGCGCGCGCCCGGATGATCGAATGCGTCGTACCGGGCGCGCAGCTTGGCCACACGTTCGTCCAGACGATCCAGACCAGCGTCGTTCAGGGTGAGAAGATCGCCCTGCACTTTCAGCGCGAGATCGTTGCCGAGAACTTTCGTTGCCGCGCGCAGGAATGCCGCGCCGTATTCATAGTCCGCGCCCTTCGCATAGGACTCCGCGAGCGTCAGCGCCGGAATACGCGACAACACCGGTTGCAGTGCCGGATTGACCGCATGTGCGCAGATATGCACGGCATTCGCGCCGGGGCGCCCGGTGAACCCGCGCAGATGCAGGAATTGCGACATGCGCGGGCCATCGTTGACCGGGTAATTGTCCCACAGAAATGGTTTGCGCTTGAGCTGTTCGCCGACGCGCTTCAGGTGACCGGGACCGAGTTCGCGCGAACACACTTCCTCGCCGGTCCAGAAAATTTCGATCCTGGGGTCGAGCAGCCTGCCGAAATCTTCCAGATAATTTTCCGGGCGCTGGCCGAAGATGCGGTCCAGCAACGGATCGTCGGTGTAATAGGTCGGACACACAATAAGCCGCGTCGCCTTGCTGTGCGCTTTCACGAAATGCGAAATCTCGACCTGATTTTGCGCAAGGTCCGGAAGATCGCCGCGCATGTCGTCGAACAGCAGCGCCAGATCGTCGAGGCCTATGGCGTCGAGCGCCGCCAGCTTGTCCGCGAGACGCTTGCGTTCATCCGCGTTGAAATCGCGAAAGATATTGAGCGGACTGAGGCCGACGCCAAATCGCACGCCCAGCGAACGGCAGTGCGCCGAAAGCCTTTTCAATTCGTCGAATTCTTCGCGCGGATGATCCTCGGCCCAGCGGTCGCGCAGGAAGTGATCGAATTTGGGCGCATAGAGATAGAAGGCGTAGCCGTGCGGCTTGAGGAAGGTGACGGTTTCCGCCCGGGCCTGCCAGCGCCATGGTTTTCCGTAATATCCCTCGATAATTCCAAATTGGGCAGTCATCGCGCAGCCTTGCTGAACCACTTAAACATTGCCTGCTCGCGCGCTTTTCGCAAACATGCCGCGTTCTGGGGAGGACGGGCCACGTGCCCGTGAAATGCCATGAAACCTTTCACCACAATCGCAGCACTGCTGTTCCTGCTCGTCGCCGCCGCGCATGCGTATAGGCTTTACATGGGTTGGGCGATCGCCGCTGGGCCTTATGACGTTCCGATGTGGGTGAGTTATGGCGGCGTAATCGTGCCGCTCATCCTCGCGTTCCTGCTGATGCGCGAAGCACGCAGCTAGTCAGATCGTCGGCGTCGTTGCGACGTTTGCTGAAAGGCACATCGCCAGACGCTTGCGCAGATCGCCGATGAACCAGCGTCCCGCTTTACCCGGCGGGCGGCCGCGGGCATACACGACATGCAGCGGCAGTTCGAGGTTGGCGCGGTCTTTCAATTCGAGTTCTTTCAGCCGGCCGGCGCGAATATGTTCATCGACCATGTGTCTTGGCATGTTGCACCAGCCGAAGCCCGCCAGAAGAAATTCAAGCCGCGTGTTCAGTTCGGCGAAGCGCCAGATGTGCAGGCTGACGATGCCGCCGCGCAGATTCTGGCTCAGCGGCGTGCGGTCGGTAAGAACAAGCTGCACATATTGTTCGAGTGTGTGCCGCTCCAACGGCGCCTTTTCTTTCGCGAGCGCGTGATTGGCAGCCACCACGGGCACCATGCGGATCGCCGTCATCGGCTCCCATTCCAGATCGTTGGATTGCGCCGTCGATAGCGGCGAATAGATGCCGAGCCGCGCAACGCCGTCGCGCAAACGCTGTTCGGCTGCGCCCAACCCTTCGGTGAACAGTGTGACGCTGACGTTGGGAAATTCCTTGCCGAACTCGCGCAGGGTTTCCATCAGCACGACGTTGGGAAACATGGAATCGACCGCCAAGGTCAGTTCCGGCTCGATGTTGCCCGCGATGCTTTCGGCACGCGCGCGCAACGCTTCGGCGCCATGCACAAGTCCATACGCGTCCTGCAACAGCACCCGGCCGGTTTCGTTCAGCTTGGGTGTTTTCGCATCGCGGTCGAAGAGTTGGACACCAAGCGTGTCCTCGAGGGACTGGATGGACTGGCTGATCGCGGACTGGACGCGCCCCAGTTTGCGGGCAGCAGCCGAGAAGCTGCCCGTCTCTGCCACGGCGATCAGGGCTCGCATTTGGTCGAGGGTAAGCCGGTCCAGCATCTATCTATTTTTCTGATGAAACTTGACAATATTTGGCCGATTGTGCCGATAGATATACGGCCCACATCCTCCCCAGACAACAACTGGAGAGAGACCATGCTGAAATTCGCAGACAAGCCCATCGAAACCGCTGCCGTAAGTGGCGCCGCGCTGGACCAGATCTTCCGCGAGGCCCGCACCCACAATTTCTGGCAGGACAAGCCGGTCCCCGAAGCCCTGATCCGCGAGGCCGTCGATCTGGCCAAGATGGGGCCGACCAGCGCCAACACCCTGCCCGCACGCTTTGTCTTTGTGCGCTCGCCGGAAGCCAAGGCGAAGCTGAAGCCCGCGCTGATGGAGGCCAATGTCGAAAAGACGATGGCCGCCCCCCTCACCGCGATCGTCGCGCATGACAACAAGTTCTTCGATCATGCGCCGCGGCTTTTCCCGCATGCCGATATCCGCCCGTGGTTCAGCGGCAATGCCGAATTCGCCGAGCGCACCGCATTCCAGAACGGCACCCTGCAGGCGGCCTATCTGATCTTGGCGCTGCGCTCGCTTGGCCTGGATACGGGCCCGATGACCGGCTTCAACAACGCGGCCGTCGATGAAGCCTTTTTCCCCGGAACCGATGTGAAATCGAACATCCTGATCAACATTGGCTATGGCGATACTGGCAAGATCTTCCCGCGCAGCCCACGCTTCGAATTCGACGAAATCGCCCGCTTCGCCTGAGGCTTGAAAGCGGATTGCGTGCCCCCAAACGCACCCGCTCTTGGGGCGCCGGTTTGCTCTCCAGCCCGGCGCCCCAAATTTCCTTTTCCCTACCCCAGTTGCGGAAACCGCGACCTTTTGCGCATGATAAGGGTTAAGCGCCCTTGCCCCATGCCGGAGGACCAGGGCGCCCAGCGGAATGGCGCCCCGGCAGGTTTATCGGCTTCATCATGGCAAACTTCGACAACAACAGTTCGCGTCCTCTTGCACAGGCTTCGGTCAAGGGAACGGTCAAATGGTTCAACTCCACAAAAGGTTATGGCTTCATCACGCTTGAAAGCGGCGATGATGCTTTCTGTCATGCGTCCGCGCTTGCGGCTGCAGGACAACAGAACGTGCCGCAAGGATCCACCGTTGTGGTCGATCTTCAGGATTCTCCGCGCGGCCTTCAGGTGACGACAGTACACAGCGTCGATGTCTCGACGGCCGATCCAACGCCCTCGCGCGGTCCGGGCGGCGGCGGTGGCCGGCGTGACCGCTTCGGCGGTGGAGACCGCTTTGGCGGTGGTGATCGTTTCGGTGGCGGTGACCGCTTCGGCGGTGGAGATCGTTTTGGTGGCGGTGACAGGTTCGGCGGTGGAGATCGCTTCGGCGGCGGCGACCGGTTTGGTGGCGGCGGCGGATTTCGCGATCACGACAACGGCCCGTCCGGCCCCATGGTCGATGGCAAGGTGAAGTTCTTCAACGACCAAAAGGGCTTCGGCTTCGTGATGTCGGAACAGGGGGGGCAAGACGTTTATTGTCACGCCAGTGCGCTGCGCCGCTCCGGCATTTCGGCGCTCGCCCCCGAACAGCGCATCCGTTATTCGACCCGCCAGGGGAACAAAGGCGTCGAAGTCGACCGGATCGAACTGATCTAGCCAGCGCTCTAATTTCCCAGCCCGCGCGGCACGCAATGATGAATTGCGCGTTATGCGGGCCTTTTCGCCTTGAACAGTAAGGTTTTAGCCATATATAGCCCCGATCTATATCGGACCAATATAGACGGGTTTCGGGGCCATGGACGTCCGCACCATTTGCTTGGGCATCCTCTCCCGTGGTGACGCCACAGGGTATGAGATCAAGAAGCTGTTCGACGAGGACGGCTACCAGCATTTCGTCGAAGCGAGCTTCGGCTCCATCTATCCCGCGCTGAGCCGCCTGACACAGGAAGGGATGGTCTCGGTTCGCGCCGAATCCCAGGAAAAGAGGCCCGACCGGAAGGTCTATTCGATCACGGATTCCGGCCGCCGGGCTTTCCTGAATTCGCTGATGAAGCCGCTGCCGGAAGACCGGCACCGCTCGCCCTTCGTTTTCGCGATGCTTTTTTCACATTTGCTTCCCCATCCCCGTGTTGTGGAGATGCTCGATACCTATATCGAGCAGAGCGAGACGAAGCTTGCGCAGCTGATGGAGCCAAAACCTCAGCCGCAAACCGAGGGAGAACGGTTCGTCTCGGGCTATGGGAGAGCGGTTTACATCGCAATCGTGAATTACCTCCGCCATTACCGGGCGGAGTTGAAAGGTGACGCGGCAGAAGCCGCGGAGTGACAGGGGCGCACGCAATATGTTTCGCAATTTCATCGACGGTCTTCGCGATTGGTGGGCGGCGCATCAGCCGGCCTTCTGGAGCCGTCTGAGTCCGGCCTATCGTTCGGCGCTCGTTATTCTCGTGGTTGTCGTTCTGTGGATCGCGTCCGGCGTGCTCGGCGGATCGCGAGACGACGGGCCGGCGGAAGCCAAGACGAACGACACGCCGCGCGTGCAAGTCGCCCTGCTGAACCAGATCAGCCGCAATGCGACGATCACGGTGCGTGGACGCACCGAGGCGCTCCACGCCGTCGACATCAAAGCCGAAGTCGAAGGCTCGGTGCAGGCCTTGCATTTCGAGCGTGGCGACCACGTGAAGAAGGGCCAGGTGCTGTGCGAGATCAAGACGAATGATCGCCTCGCCAAACTCGATCAGGCGCGCGCGATGGTCGCACAGACCTCCAAGCAGCATGAGGTCGATCTCGACCTGGCCAAGAACGGCTTCCGGTCCAAAATCCAGGTGGCAACGTCGGCGGCGCAGCTTGAAGCCGCACGTGCCAACGAACGCTCGATGCAGGTCCAGCTCGCGAACACGAAGATGACCGCGCCTTTCGACGGCATCGCGGACGATCGTTATGTCGATATCGGCGACTATATGCGTGTCGGTGACAAATGCGCGCTCGTGATCGCGCCCGAGCCGTTCCTCGCCATCGGAACCGTATCCGAACAGCAAGTCGGCCAGATCAAGGCGGGCGATCCGGCAACCGCCGTACTCGTAACCGGTGAAACCGTGCAGGGCAAAGTGCGCTTCGTCGCCGCAAAGGCCGACGACACGACACGCACCTTCCGCATCGAAGTGGAGCTTCCCAATCCGGACGCGAAGCTGCGCGACGGCGTGAGCGCGGACATCCATATCCCGGTGCGTCAGGTGATGGCGGCGAAAATTTCGCCGGGCATCCTTGTCCTCAACGATGGCGGTGTCGTGGGCGTGCGCACGGTGGTTGCCGGCGTTGTCCGCTTCAAGCCGGTGCAGATCATTTCCGATGGACCGGACGGCATGTGGATCTCCGGTCTGCCGCAAGGAACGACGGTCATCACGGTGGGCCAGGAGTTCGTCAATGACGGCGAACATGTTGAGGCCGTTCGCGCGGGAGCGAAAGCATGACACGCATCGTCGATTGGGCGGTCAACAACACCCGCGTCGTTCTCGGGTTGCTGGTGGTCGTCATCATCGCCGGTATCGCGGCGTTTAACTCGATTCCGAAAGAGGCCGACCCGGACATACCGATCCCGGTGATCGCGGTGCAGATTCCCTATCCGGGCATCAGCCCGGAAGACAGCGAGCGTCTGTTGGTCAAGCCGATGGAAACCTATCTGCGCTCCATCCAGGGCCTGAAGGACATCACCGCGCGCGCCTATCAGGGCTTTGCCGTCATCATCATGGAATTCGACGTCAACTTCGACAAGGAGAAGGCACTGGAAGACGTGCGTGCGCAGGTGGAAACCGCGCGCGCCGAAATTCCGCAGGACGCCAAGCAGCCTATCGTCCAGGAATTCAACACCAGCCTCTTTCCGGTGATCACGGCGGCGCTCTACGGCAACGTGCCGGAACGCACGCTGCTCAAGCTCGGCCGCAATCTGAAAGACCAGATCAAGCAGATCCCAAGCGTGCTCGATGTCGATATCGGCGGCGAGCGGCAGGAAATGCTGGAGATCGTGATCGATCCCGCCAAGCTGGAAAGCTACGGCATCACGCAGCAGGAAATGTTCAACGCGATCAGCAACAACAACCGGCTGGTCGCGGCGGGCTTGATCGATACCGGCCATGGCAGCTTCGCCGTGAAAGTACCGGGCGTGTTGGAAACCGCGCAGGACGTTCTCACCCTGCCGATCCGTTCGACGCAGGACTCGACGATCATGCTGCAGGACGTGGCGCAGGTGCACCCAACCTTCTACGACCCCACGACCTATGCGATGGTCAACGGCCAGCGCACCATTTCGCTCGACGTCACCAAGCGCATCGGCGCCAACATCATCGCCAACAACGAAGCGGTGAAAACGCTCATCAACAACGCGGCGAAGTCTTGGCCGGCGGGCGTTCATGTCACCTACATGTTCGATGCGTCCAAGGACATCCGCGACCAGCTCGGCTCGCTGTCGGACTCGATCATTCTCGCCGTCGTTCTGGTGATGATCATCGTCGTGGCGGCGCTGGGGTTGCGCTCGGGCCTGCTGGTGGGCATCGCCATCCCGACATCCTTCCTGATGAGCTTCATGGTGCTGAACGGCATCGGCTACACGCTCAACTTCATGATCATGTTCGCGATGCTGCTGGCGGTCGGCATTCTGGTCGATGGCGCGATCATCGTGGTGGAATACGCGGATCGAAAGATGACCGAGGGTCATCCGCCCAAGCTCGCCTTCGAGGAAGCCGCATGGCGCATGTTCTGGCCGGTGGTCAGCGCGACGATGACCATGATCGGCGCTTTCCTGCCGCTGCTGTTGTGGCCGGGCGTGTCCGGCAAGTTCATGAGCTTCTTCCCGATCACGCTTATCATCGTGCTGGGATCGTCCATGATCGTGGCACTCATATTCCTGCCAGTGCTGGGCGGGGTGTTCGGCAAGCCGCCGCCGCGCGATGAAGCGCATGAGAAAGCCATCGAGGCTTCCGAAACTGGAGACTGGCGCGAGATCGGCGGCATCACCGGCTGGTATGCCCATCTCGCCGAGCGCCTGACCCGCTTCCCCGGCCGCGTGATCGCGGGCGCGGGCGCCATCGTGGTCGCAGTGATCGCATTGTTCATCGTATTCAATCACGGTGTCGAATTCTTCGTGGATACCGATCCGGATTTCGCCAACGTGCTGGTTTCCGCACGCGGCAATCTCTCGGCGAACGAGAAGCGCGATATCGTCATGCATGTCGAGAAGATCGTCGCCGGTGTGGACGGCATCGACTCGATCTATGCGACCTCCGGCGGATCGAACCAGTCGTCGAACAACCAGGGCGGCGTGCCGGTGGACAATATCGGCCGCATCACGGTGCAGCTGAAGGACTATCGCGAGCGCCGCAAGGGCAACGATATCCTGCAGACTATCCGCGAGCGTACGGCGAATGTTCCCGGCGTGCACGTCGAGGTGCGCACGCCGCAAAACGGCCCGCCGACCGGCAAGGACGTCATGATCGACGTATCGTCGGATGATTATGCGTCGCTCGCGGCCGTCACCGCAGCCATCCGCAAGCACATGGACACGCAGCCTGAATTGCGCGACGTCGAAGATACGCGCCCGCTGCCCGGCATCGAATGGGATCTGCAGATCGACCGCCCGGTGGCGAGCCGCTTCGGTGCAAACGCCCAGACTATCGGCACCGCGGTGCAGCTTGTGACCAACGGCGTTCTCGTGGGCGAATACCGGCCGGACGATTCCGACCAGCAGGTCGATATCCGCGTACGCTATCCCGAAAGTGCACGCGGCATCCACGCGCTCGACAACGTTCGCATTCCCACGCTCAACGGCATGGTGCCGGCCAGCACCTTCGTGAAGGTAAAGGCGGCCCAGCAGGTCAACTCGATTGAGCGTGTGGACGGGCATCGCGTCTATCACGTTCGCGCCAACATGAAGGTGCAGTGCACGGCGAAAGTGAAAACCGAATGCGTGGCCAACCCTGTTCTGGCGAGCGCCGAAGTGGCGAAGCTGAAGGAATGGCTACCCAAGCAGAACTTCCCGAGCAGCGTGACCGTGAAGTTCAAAGGTGCGGACGAAGCGCAGAACGAGTCCGGTAACTTCCTGATCGAAGCGGCATTCCTAGCGCTGTTCCTGATCGGCATCGTGCTGCTGGCGCTGTTCAACAGCTTTTATCACACCGGCCTGATTTTGGTGGCGGTGATCCTCGCCATGATCGGATCGCTTCTGGGCATGGTGGTGATGGGCCAGTCCTTCTCCATCATCATGACCGGTACCGGCATGCTGGCGCTGGCGGGCATCGTGGTGAACCACAACATCGTGTTGATCGACACCTTCCATCGCCTGCGCGATGCGGGCATGGAGCCAATTGAAGCGGTGGTGCGTTCGAGCGCCCAGCGTCTGCGCCCCGTGTTCCTGACGACGATCACGGCCATCGGCGGCCTGATTCCGATGATGGCAGCGGTGGAGATAAACTTCTGGACGCGGCAGGTCACCATCGGCGGTCCGAATGGAATGATGTGGGTTCAGCTTTCCACAGCGATCGTGTTCGGTCTCGCCTTCTCGAAGATGATCACGCTGGGTCTGGTGCCGGCGATGCTGGCACTACCCTATCGCTGGCGCGAGCGTCGGGCACGCAAGCGCGGCGAGGTCTATGATCACATGCATGCGATTCCGGACAATGTGGTGGAGGCCATGAACCGCCGCCGCGCCGAACGCGAAGCGGCGGAGTAATTACTCGGCGTTCACGGGCGTGGCACGGGCCACGCCCGGCGCCACGTCCGGATCGTTCTCGACTTCCTTGAGTTTCTCACGGGCGGCAGCCGCTTCCTTCTGCTTGTTCCACATCGACGCATAATGACCATTGAGCGCGAGCAGCTGCGAATGGCGTCCGCGCTCGATGATCTCGCCGTGATCCAACACAAGGATCTCATCCGCGTCGACCACAGTGGAGAGCCGATGCGCGATGACAAGTGAGGTGCGGTTCTTCGAGACTTCCTGCAGCGCGCCCTGAATCTCCCGCTCCGTGCCGGTGTCGAGCGCGCTGGTGGCTTCATCCAGCAGCAGGATAGGAGGGTTCTTGAGGATCGTGCGCGCGATGGCGACGCGCTGTTTCTCTCCGCCGGAAAGTTTTAGCCCGCGCTCGCCGACCATGGAATCATAACCGAGCGGAAGCTCGCGGAT
>SMFH01000197.1_pt2 | contig 12507 bp, 15 predicted proteins | sample 2456121 | NCBI WGS metagenome assembly SMFH01 (sample SAMN10132613, study PRJNA489261) | soil metagenome | isolation source: day120 antibiotic-silty clay loam soil | place: USA
TCGCCGCTCGCCCTGCTCCTCGCGGGACGGCCCTTTGCCGCGCTGTTCAACCTGATCCTCTACGTGCTGTCGATTGCGCTATGGGCCACGATCATTCTGCATCACGCGGGCTTCGTGGTCTGGGGTCTGGCGTTCATCCATGCGGTGCTGGTGATCCACGATGCGCGCGAATATCGCCGCATGCGGCGCATCATGGCGGCAACGCGCCTCGACTGAACGCGTTAGGCTCTCGCTGTGAATCACCCGCGAGGCCGCCATGAAATCGAAAAAGCGCAAAACGAAGAAGCACATCGACTCCATGCGGTCGCCCTCGCATCCGGCCAAGGGGCTGGAGCGTGACAGCAAGGGCAAACCGATCCCGATGAAGAAGCGGCTGGCGGAAGACCGCGCCGAAGCGCGCGCCGCCGCCAAGCGGAAAAAGCGCAAAGTCAAAAAGACGAAGAAATTAGCCGCTATTTCGGCTCGCCTTCCGCGCTCTTGATGAAGGTGGCAGCGACGATGAAAGCCGCGCCGCTCAGCATCGACGCCACGAATACGCCGTTCCATTCGAACGGATCGTGCGGCGCGGCCACCACGCGCGGAAGGTGCAGCACCAGAACCCAGCTCAGATACATGATGCCGGCCAGCGTGGCGCCCAACCGCGCCAGCACGCCGGAAAGAATGGCCAGCCCCGCAGCCATATGCGCGAGGCCGGTCAGCGTGGCCAGCAGCGAGCGGTCCGGGAACCAGTCCGGAATGAAGCTGGCGGTGAAGTCGTGATAGACAAAATGCATCGCGCCGAAGATGAGCAGAGACAGGCCGAAGCAGATGCGGCCGATGGGAATGCCGTTGTCGATAATGCGGTCCCATGCGTTGGTGATCAGGCGCGGCGGCATGATGGACGCCAGCACCCAGGCGGCGGCGAACACCGAAAAGCATTCCGCAAAACCGCTCCAATGGATGCCTTGCGTGATCGTCGGCACAAGCCGCGTCAGGTGCAGCCCTACCGTCCATAGCAGCGTGACCACTGCGAGGATGCTGGCCGACAGCTTGGCCCGCTCGGCCCACATAAGCCCGATGCCCGCAAGCAGCACGATCACGCCGGAGGCGTAACCCACGGCCATCGCGCCGGGCCAATCCTTGCCCCACGCTTCCAGGCGCATCACGGGTGTGCCGTACACCAGGCTTTCAATACCGAGCGCCACCCACGCGACCGCGAAGATGAGGCGGCCCAGCCGGGCCTCGAATGTGTCCCAAACGCCGTTCATCCGGTTCGCCCCAAGGATCACGGCGATCCTAGCGTGATTCCACCATGCGGCCCGTCAACAATGGGTGAGACGTTTAATGCTTGCCGGATACCTGCTTCAGATAGGCGATCACATCCGCGCGTTCCTGCGCGTCACGCAGTTGGAAACCCATCGCGGTGCCGGGAACCATTTTCACGGGGCTTTGCAGCCACGTATTGAGCGTCTTCTCATTCCAGACGATGCCGGATTTCTTGAGCGCATCCGAATAGTGGAAATCGGGGACCGCGCCCGCCTTGCGGCCGAACACGCCGCGATGCTTGGGACCAATGCGGTTCGCGTCCAGTGAGTGACACGCACCGCATTTGGCCTCGTAAACCTCCGCCCCCCGAGAGGCACTGGCGGGAGGCGGAGACGCCGGCGGATGGGCGGAGGGAGCCGGCGGTAAAGGCGCCGCCGCGACTCCAAACGCAAGCGCGGCGGCGGCGACCGGCAATGCCAGCCATAGGGAATTACCGGTCGTTTTCATGACGGCGATCCGATCAACCGAACATCGGTGCTTTTTCGGGGATCGGCTCGCCGAGTACGTTGCCGAGAACGGCAGCGTGGAACGACTCGTCCGCCGCCGTGCGCGCCGCGAAGAGATACAGATCCGGCTGATCGAGCGACGGGATGACGCCGAGATAGGCGTTCGTCGCGCCCTTCTCCAGCTTCAGCGCGAGACGCAGCACGTCTGCCTGGCTCTTGAGCGACGCCGCGTTCAGTTCCTTGGCGTAGTCGGTCAGCGCCTTGGCGGTGACCGGCTTGCCGCCGAGCTTGTTGATGGCGGCGACAAGATCGTCGCGATGCTGCTTGTGATGGCTCGGCATTGCCGGTAGCGGCGCGGGCGGCACGGGGCAGCGCAGCGGAGCCGAGAACAACGCCCAGACCGGCGACGGACAGCGTGGTGGCGCTGCCGATCAAAAGGCTGCGGCGGGATTTGGGACCAATATCTTCAATCATGCGTCTTCTCCTTCATTGCTGGCCTCGGAAATACCCATTCGTTTCAGAACGGATGCAGTGAGCGCCTCGCAATCGGCGCCCGCGAACGGGAACGTTTCGCCGAGCGCGGTGCGCAATTCAGGATCGAGTGCATCCTGGATTTTCTTGCGCGCGCGCAGATGGCGCGAGCGGACGGTCTCGGCGGGAATGTCGAGCGCTTCGGAAGCTTCCTCCACGCTCATGCCCTCGATCTCGCGCAGCACGAACACGGTGCGGAAATTGTCCGGCAGCTTGGCGACGGCCGCTTCGAGGAAGCCCTTGAGCTGCTTGCGCGCCAGCTCGCCTTCCGGCGACAGGCGGCGTTCGGGCGAGCCCAGGAGTTTTTCGCGATACTCTTCCATGACCAGAACCGATTTTTCGTTGAAGGCGTTGGCGCGGCGTTGTTGCGCGCGCTTGCGGGTCAATGCCTCGTTGATGGCGATGCGCGTCAGCCAGGTCGAAAGCGACGAACGGCCTTCGAACCGTCCGATCGCGCCCAGTGCGCGCAGATAAGTCTCCTGCACCACATCTTCCGCTTCGCTGCGGTTCTTCAGAATGCTCCATGCCGTGCGGAAAAGACGCTGGTTGTTGCGCGCGGTGACGAGACGAACCGCCCGTACATCTTTCGCGGCGAAATAGCCCGCCAGTTCCAGATCGGTCAGACTTTCGTAGTCGAGCAGCGCCTGCGCAGCCATGTCTCCACCCTCTTGCACCATTGGACGCCGGAAGAAGCCCGGCGTTCCCGATGGGGGGAAGATTAGCGCGGCGCGGAGCGCCGTAAGGCCGTGTTTATTGTGTGGTTATGGCGCGAAGCTGGAGCGAATTTTCACGCCCCAATGGCCATTTTCCTTTGTGATCACATAGATGGAATCGAAACCGCCAATCACCGAGCCATCCTTGCGATAGCGGGTAAAGCGGGTGTCCACATGCACCTTATCCTCACCGGCATGGATGATTTTACGGCGCTCCCAGGCCGAATGATCCCATTCCGCGAGCGCGCCGGTGGTGAAGCGCTCCGGCGTCATGTCGCCCTTGTTGAGCGTGATGAGCTTGCCGGACGCGAGACGGATGGAGGGGAAGTTGAACGTCTTCTCGAAAGCTTCGACGTCGCGCGCGTTGAAAGCGGTCATGAAGTCGTCGAGCACTTGCATCGCGGCGGCAGAGGATTGTTCGGCGGACATCGTTCGCTCACTTTCCCGCCGGAGAAATAGCCACGCCGGCGGCGGCGGGATAATGCAGCTTGCTAGCCGTCGCGGTTCGCATCCATTCCAGCAGCGCCGCGAAGCCGATCAGCAGGCCGATGCCTGCGAGATTCGCCAGCACCAGCGCGCCTTGCGATTGCCATTGGCCGCAATAAATATCCGTGCTGACCGCGAGCAGAACGCCCGCGCCGAAGATCGCCAGCGAGTGCTGGCCGCAACGCATGATCGCGCGCGTGACGCTGTTGTTTCCCAAAGCCGCCGACGACGGCATGAAGCGCCGCGCCAGTAAAGCGAGCGCCAGGAAATCCACCACGCGCATATATTGCAGGGAGTCCTTGCCCACTTGCAGCGACCCGGATTGTACGGCGGGGATTGCCGGCACGAAGGTGTGGACGACGCCACTGCCGACGATGACGGCGGCCGGGATGGTGATCAAAGCAGCAAGCCCGACAGCCCAGCGCGTATCCAGAAGCGGCAGCAGGCGCGACAAGCCGCCAGAGCCGAACGCCGCGCCGAGCATGAACAGGAATTGCCACGCGAACGGATTGAAGAACCACGGCGCGCCGTCCGGCGCACTGCGCGGTGTCCATCCCCAGATCTGCACGCCGAGATAAAGCGCGAAGGAAAGCGCCAATGCGACCCAGACATTGCGCTTGAGCAGCACCAGCCCGAACGGCAGCGCGATGAAGAACACGATATAAGCGGGAAGAATGTCGAGATAGGCCGGCTGATAGCGCAAGAGGAGCGCCTGCAGGATCATCGTATCGGTGTGATTGAGAAACGCGCTGACGCGATAATAGCTGAGCATGGCCATGTTGCCCGACGCATCCGCGGCGGAAGCGAGGATGGCGACCAGGAACACCAGCAACACCATCTGCGTGGCGTAGATGTCCCAGGCGCGGCGATAGATGCGTGCGGTGGCGGCAAGAAAACCGCTCTGCGCCAGCGTGCGGCCATAGACCAGCGCGGCGACAAATCCCGAGATGAAGAAGAACAATTCCGCCGCGTCGCCGAACGACCAGGTGCGCAGCGTGAAGATTGTCAGCGGGTTCCAGGGAGAATGATCGACGAAGATCATCAGGAGCGCGAGACCGCGCAGGAAATCAATACGAAGATCGCGTTCGGACATTAAGGCCACTCCACGCGCCCCCCCGATTTCGAAATGGCATATATGGAAGAACCTGACACCCTTTCGCGCGCCATCTGTCGCGCGCGACATTATCCAGCAATGTCACGTGTGCGTTATCGCGGCATGCCTTCGAAGATCTGGAGCCCTTTGGGCAGGATCACCCAATCCGGCTTGAACTTCGTCATAATCGCCATCGCGCCCACAAACCCAACAAACGGGATGAAGCCGGAGCCCGATGCCTTCTGGCAATCGTCGCAGCAGCAATAGCCCATGAAGGTAGGCGCGGCGTTCGCTTCATAGCGGAGCGCGCCGCAAAGGCAGCCGCCTGTGATCGGTTTGTCCATGACTTGACTTGCCTGATATCCGTTGCTGCGTCGATCATAGTGCCAGAATTCCGGCCGTCACAAACGTGTGATGACCGGGTTCGTTTATGGACAAGGCACCGGGCATCGCAGCGAAATGTGCGCGCCAAGCGGGGGATGCGGCATGCGGCGGTTTGGAATCTATTTGGCGCTGATCTTTGCGGCGATGTTCGGCGTGGCTGCACAAGCCGCGCCGGTATCCATCCAGCTTGGCAGCGCCGTCGTGCCGCTGAACGGGCCGTGGAAATTCCATACGGGCGATGACGCGCGTTGGGCATCTCCGGATTTCAATGACGCGCAATGGGAAACATTCGATCTGACGCCGAAAGCGGGGGCGCATGACGGCGATGTGGGACTGAAGGGTTACGTCGCCGGATGGAATGCGCGCGGCCATCGCAACTATAGCGGTTATGCATGGTATCGCATGGCGGTGCGCGTGGGCGGTGCGAACTCCGGCACGCTCTGGATCGACGGCCCTGCCGCCGTGGACAATGCCTACCAGCTCTATTTCAACGGCCATCTTATCGGCGACGGCGGCGGCGATTTTTCGCGCGATCCGCCGACCGTCGTTTCCATTCAGCCGCGGCTCTTCGCCCTGCCCCGCAATCTCTGGCACGACGACGGTAATGCGCTGAGCGGCGTCATCGCCATCCGCGTTTATCTGATGAAGGCCGGTACCGTGCCGGCGGATTATGGCGGCATCCACATCGCGCCGTTGCTGGGCAATGAGAAAGGCGCCGGCGACCATTATCGCGGACAGTGGCTCCAGACCTTCGAGGGCTACGTCGTCGATGCGAGCGAGGGGTTGATCTTCGTGATGCTGGCCGTGATGGCGCTGTGCATCCTGCCCTTCGACCGTGGAAACAGCTTTTACATCTGGGCGGCGGTTGGGCTGTGCCTGGCGGGCTTCGCGCGCGGCAATCAGGCCATCTTCTTCTGGGGCCAGACGGAGACCTATACCGAAATTGTGCTGCTGCGGATCGTGCTGGCGGATGGGCTGGTGTTCGGGGCGTTCGCCATGGCGTGGCGCGCGGCATTCGGGCTGCGTCAGGAACGCTGGAGCGCCATCGCCGCCGCGGCCCTGACGGCGGGCTACATCGTCACGCGGTTCTGCAGCCTCTATATGGTGTCATCGCATCTGTGGGCGGGCGCGAGCGCATTCTTCTTGGACATCCACCAAGCTGTGCGGCTCGGACTGCTGGCGCTGTTCCTCTACCTCGCCACCCGTGGCGCGATGCGGCGCGAAACAACCGCCTGGATCGGTGTCGCTGCGCTGGTCTTCCTGAGCATCGGATTATTCGCGCAGGAGGTCGGCATGCTCGGCGTACAGGGAATCTGGTTCCCCTTCGGCGTCGGTGTGTCCCGCACCGAATACGCCCATGCGGTGTTCGACGTTCTGATGTTCGCCTATCTGCTCGCCCGCCTCTGGCACTTCGTGCCGCAAGGTAGAGTGATCAAAAAAGCGAGCTAAACGAAATAGAGCCGCAGCCCGACGCCTTCTGACAATCGTCGCAGCAGCAATTCTCATCGCTCGCGCCCTGCCCTAATTCGGAGCTTGGCCGTGATCGTAGCTCATGACGCGCGTGAGTTGCCAATGGCCGTTTGTGTTCTTCCAGATATGCGTGAAGCGTCCCTGTCCCGTCGGGTTCGCCGGATCGCTATGCACGAAACGATGCACGCCGATCTCCAGCGCGCCATATCCCGGCAGAGGATAGACCTCCAAGGAACCGGGCACGAGTTCGCGCGTGAATTTTCCGCAGACATTGTTGCGAACCGCGTCGAGGAATGGCTGCTTGCCGACGCTCAAGCCATCCCGGTCGTGATAAAATTCGACATCGTCGACAAAGAACGAGCCGAGTGTTTTCAGATCGCAACGATTGAAAGCGTCAAAAGCCGCCTTGTCCTGCGCGGCGATGACATCATAGAGCGCACCGCCTTTGCCGCCGGTGGGTGGCGAGTCGGCCAAAGCGATCTGCGGATATGCGAGCAAGCCTGCGACGGCGGCCACGCGAAAAAGACTGATCATCGGCCCTCCTCTTCCCGGAAGAGAGGTGGGGCCGATGGGAACAACCTTCAAGGCGTTAGACGTTCTCTTCCGCCTTCGGCTTTTTCGGCGGTGGAAGCGCTTTGGGCTTGATGTCTTCGTCGGTGATGAACTCGAAGGCGAGCTTGTCGGCGTCGCGGTCGAGCAGGATCTTCACCGTGCCGCCGTGCTTGAGCTTGCCGAACAATATCTCGTCGGCCAGCGGCTTCTTGATGTTGTCCTGGATGACGCGGGCCAGGGGACGGGCGCCGAAGGAATCGTCATAGCCCTTCTCGCCCAGCCAGCGTGTCGCTTCCGGCGTCAGGTCGAAGGTGACGTCACGGTCGGCCAATTGCGCTTCCAGCTCGAGCACGAACTTCTCACGCGCCCGCATTGGTGGTCATGATAAGCACCACATTGCGGAAGTCGATCTTCTTGCCGTTGTGATCGGTCAGCTTGCCGTGATCCATCACCTGCAGAAGGATGTTGAACAGGTCCGGATGCGCCTTCTCGATTTCGTCGAGCAGCAGCACGCAATGCGGGTGCTGATCCACGCCATCTGTGAGCAAGCCACCCTGATCGAAGCCGACATAGCCCGGCGGCGCGCCGATGAGGCGGCTGACGGTGTGGCGTTCCATATATTCGGACATGTCGAAGCGGATCAGCTCCACGCCCATGATCGAGGCGAGCTGCTTGGCGACTTCGGTTTTACCGACGCCGGTTGGACCGCTGAACAGGTAGCAGCCGATGGGCTTGTCCGCCTGGCGCAAGCCCGCGCGGCTCAACTTGATCGCCGATGAGAGCTGGTGGATGGCGTCGTTCTGGCCGAACACCACGCGGTGCAAATCTTCTTCCAGATTGCGCAACTGTTCCGCGTCCGTCTTCGACACGGATTTCGGTGGGATGCGCGCGATCTTGGCGACGACATCTTCCACCTCTTTCACGCCGATGACTTTCTTGCGGCGCGATTCCGGCAAAAGCATCTGCGAAGCGCCGACTTCGTCGATCACGTCGATCGCCTTGTCCGGCAGCTTGCGGTCGTTGATGTATTTCGCGCTGAGTTCGACGGCGGCTTTGATCGCGTCCGCTGTGTAACGCAGCTTATGGAATTCCTCGTAATACGACTTGATGCCCTTCAGAATCTTGATCGTGTCCGGAACGGTAGGTTCGGCCACGTCGATCTTCTGGAAGCGGCGGACGAGCGCCCTGTCCTTCTCGAAATACTGGCGGAATTCCTTGTAGGTGGTCGAACCGATGCAGCGCAGCGTGCCCTGCGCCAGCGCGGGCTTGAGCAGGTTGGAGGCATCCATCGCGCCGCCGGATGTCGCGCCGGCGCCGATGACGGTGTGAATCTCGTCGATGAACAGAACCGCGCCTTTGATGGCTTCCAGTTCCTTCACGACGGACTTCAGACGTTCCTCGAAATCGCCGCGATAGCGCGTGCCCGCGATCAGCGAGCCCATGTCGAGTGCGTAGATGACGGCGTTCTGCAGAACTTCCGGCACTTCCTTCTTGACGATCTTTCGCGCAAGGCCTTCGGCAATCGCCGTCTTGCCAACGCCGGGGTCGCCGACATAGAGCGGATTGTTCTTCTGGCGGCGGCACAGAATCTGGATGGTGCGATCCACTTCGGCGTCACGGCCGATCAACGGATCAATGCGGCCGCCTTTCGCCTTCTCGTTCAGATTGACGCAATAGGCTTCGAGCGCTTCGGTGCCGCTCTTGTTCTGCTTTTCCGCTGCGTCCTCATCTTCATCCGCGCCGCGCGCGGTTTTCTGCTGGCTCATGCCAGGGCGCTTGGCGATGCCATGGCTGATGAAGCTCACGGCATCGAGGCGGTTCATGTTCTGCTCTTGCAGGAAGTAAACGGCGTGGCTCTCGCGCTCGGTGAACAGCGCGACGAGAACATTCGCGCCCGTCACTTCATCGCGGCCGGAGTTCTGGACATGGAGAACCGCGCGCTGCACGACGCGCTGGAAACCGGCGGTGGGCTTGGCGTCCTCGCCGTCCTCGATCACCAGGGTGATGAGTTCTTCGTCGACATATTTCTGCAGCGACTTCTTCAGCGCCTCGATATCGACATTGCAGGCTTTCAGAACCTGCTGCGCGTCACCCTCTTCGGTGAGCGCGAGGAGAAGATGCTCCAGAGTCGCGTATTCATGGTGCCGGTCGCTCGCGAGTTTGATGGCGCGGTGAAGGGCCTGCTCCAAACTGCGGGATAATGATGGCATCGCGCGACTCTACTCCTTCTCCATGGTGCACTGTAGAGGATGTTGATGACGGCGGGAAAATTCAATGACTTGCGCCACTTTAGTTTCCGCCACCTCGTAGGTGAACACCCCGCAAATACCCACGCCATGGCGGTGGACATGCAGCATCACCTGAACGGCTTCCTCGCGATTCTTGTTGAAGAAGCGCTCGAGAATGTGAACGACGAACTCCATGGGCGTGTAGTCGTCGTTCAGGATGAGAACCTTATAGAGGCTGGGCTTCTTGGTCTTTGGGCGCGTTTTTGTGACAACGCCGGTTCCGTTCTGGCCACCGGTTCCGCCGTTCAGATCGTCATCGTTCTCGTCGTTTCTGCCGCTCATGCGCGCCAATTCTACCGCACGGAGTTTAACGGAAAGAAGAAAAAAACGCGGCCCGCCCCGGTCGTGGTTTTCCTAAGCGGAATCAGGGGAATTCCGCGCCAAAACGAAAGGGCCCGATGCCGAAGCATCGAGCCCTTTCTGGAGCCGTTCCGCATTGGGGGGAGGATGCCGCGGAACGATCGTCCTGTCTGGTTAGGCGGCGCGCGCCGTCTGCACCGCATCAACCCATGCCTGGTAGCGGGATTGGAGCGGACCGAACGCGTCTTTCGCCGTGGCGGTGAAGATCTCGTTCATCTTCGTGACCTGGCTGACATACTGGTCGAACGCGGCCTTCGCGAAATCGGTCTGCAGTTCGAACGCTTCATGCGCCGACTTCGAGGCCAGAACGGCCTTCGTGGCGGCGACGGCATCTTCGATCGACTGCTTCGAGAACGCGTAGGTTTCGTTGTGGATGGTCTCGACGCCCTTGCCGGCAACCGTGGCGGACGCCACGACAGCTTCGAGGTTTTCCTTGCCGAGGCCGAGGAATTTGTCATAGCCCTTCACGACCTTGTCAAAATTCGTCTTGAAGGCTTCCGCGCCGTTTTTGACGGCGGCTTCGATGTGTTCCGAACCGTTGAGGATCTTTTCGGTCGTCTTGGTCTTCGCCATGTCGTTTCTCCGTTCTTTAGAGCACCGTCTTGGCGGGGGAATTCCCTGCTGCAGTGCAACATGAGTTATATGCGGTGCAACAACCCTAGTGTCAAGGGGTTTTGCTGCGCTGCACAAAAAAATCGGGACGGAACTTTGATGGCTTCGATTCAGACCTCATAAACCATGTATTAACCATTCGTAAACGCCCGCAACATAAGATAAATTTGGCTTCGGCCTTGCGAAGGCCGCCACAGTTTGGTCTTGTTCGTTGAGGGTGGGGCGCAAACCTTTCAGGGGTTGGTTTATGTGGTTATGGCAGCGCGCCAAATCCGGTGCGACAGCGGGGAGAAGCTTTTTTACAGCTGCCCTTGCGCTTGTCCTGACCACTGCCCTCTTCGTTCCCCAGGCCGCTGAAGCCCGCCACCGCGCCACCTCTCATCGCGCCAAGGCACCGGTTAACTGGGCCAATGTCAGCCTGACGGACCCCAAGAAGGACGCCGCCCTCATCATCGACGGCGTGTCCGGCCGCGTCCTCTATGCGCGCAATGCCAAGGCGCTGCGCCATCCGGCGTCACTCACCAAGATGATGACGCTCTACATGCTCTTCGAATCCATGAAGCGCGGACAAACGACATTGCAGACGGTCATGCCCGTGTCCGAACATGCGGCGATCCAGCATCCGACAAAACTTTATCTGCGCGCGGGCCAGTCGATCGATGTGGAAGATGCGATCAAAGCGGTGGTCGTGTTGTCGGCGAACGACGTGGCGGTGGTGATCGCCGAATATCTGGGCGGCACCGAAGATCACTTCGGCGAGATGATGACGCAAAAGGCGCGTCAGCTCGGCATGAACGATACATTCTATCACAACGCATCGGGCCTTCCCGATGACCGCCAGATCTCCACGGCCACCGACCTGGCCACTCTCGCGCGCCACCTGGCCTATGATTTCCCGCAATATTTCCACTACTGGTCGACAACAGGCTTCACCTATCGCGGCCGCTATTATCACGGTCACGACAACCTGCTCGGCCGCTATGACGGCGCGGACGGAATCAAAACCGGCTACACCGAAGGCTCGGGTTTCAATCTGGTTTCCTCGGTGACGCGCAACAACACCCAAATCATCGGCGTGGTGATGGGCGGTCGCACCGCGCATATGCGCGATACGGAGATGATGCGCCTGCTCGACGCGACCTACACGCAGATCGCGCAGAACCCCAGCATGGTCGCTCACCGCAATATTCCGTGGCGCGCGGTGGCGTCGAACGATGCGCCGCCGATCGCGGCCGGCTTTCCCGTTGGCCGCCAAGTCCCTTCGAACGATCCGAACGATGAGGATGCGGCCGAATCTCGCCCCGATCCGACCGACGCTATCGGCAACCTGATCGCCAGCACGCCTGCCCCGGTGCCGAATGTCGGCGCGAAGCTGGCCGCCGCCTCCACACTGCCCGCGGTTCCGCCGCCGCCACCATCCACATCCATCAATGTCGCCGGCGCCACGGGGGCCATCCGTCTGAGGCCGCCGCCGCCCAACATCCGTCCCAGGCCCGCGCCGCGCAGCCAGCTGCTCGTGGCATCCCTGACGCCGCAGCAACGCCCGGCGCCGCCGAACATCCGCCCGTCCTCGCGCGCAGAAGCGCTGGGTGAAGGCGATATCGGCGACATGGGAACACCGGTGCGCGGCCGTCCCGCCACCAGCATCGCCAAATCCGTCGCCACCAAGGGCGGGCGCAACTGGGCGATCCAGATCGGCGCGTTTGGCGATGTGCCATCCGCCAAGGCGCAACTCACCGCCTACGCCGAACGCTCCATGGACGTGCTGGGACAAGCCGAGCGTATCGTGGTCCCGTTCCAGTCCGTTGACGGCAAGACGCTCTATCGCGCGCGCTTTGGGCCGTTCGTCGAAGCGGAAGCCCGCGCCGTCTGCCAGCGCATGACCGAGCGCAAACAGACCTGCTTCGCCGCGGCGGCGAAGTAAGTCGGTTTTTATCTCAGCTATGCATCAGAGCCTAAGAAACCTTCGTTCCGATGCCTGGTAATTTCAACGTGAGCAGAAGCTCGCGCACTTCCTGGCGCGCGGCGACGTGAGACATCGAAAGCGGAATCCCCAGCGCTTTTTGCGGCAGGTCCAGCATGGTCAGGCCGTGCGGAAACAGCTCGCGGAAAATGATGCGCTCGCCGAAGCCGGGCGCCACGCGGAAGCTGATGCGCTCCGCCAGCTTGTCGAGCACGCCGGACATGCGGCGCTTGTTGCGCGTGTCGGTGGAGGAAATGCGATTGCGCATGACCACCCAGTCGAGCGCGGGCTTGCGCGCCATGAG
>SMFH01000203.1_pt1 | contig 12496 bp, 13 predicted proteins | sample 2456121 | NCBI WGS metagenome assembly SMFH01 (sample SAMN10132613, study PRJNA489261) | soil metagenome | isolation source: day120 antibiotic-silty clay loam soil | place: USA
AACCGTGTCGGAGACGATGTCGATCTGCATCCGCAAAGGCTATCTCATGGGCGAGGGAGCGCAAGCGCCTTGACGCGCCCCGGACCAATTCACACGATCAATTCGGAAAAAACGGAACAGCATCATGGAATTTGATTTGAGAGGCCGCGTCGCGTTCGTAACGGGCGCAACCAGCGGGCTTGGCCGCCACTTCGCGGGCGTTCTCGCCAAAGCGGGAGCGGCGGTTGCTATTTCGGGGCGGCGGGAAGATCGACTGCAGACTTTACGCAGCGAAATCGAAGCTGCGGGCGGCAAATGCATGGCTATTGCGCTGGACGTGACGCAGGCGGGGCAAATCACTCCGGCGTTCGACAAGGCGGAGTCCGGACTCGGCCCGATCGACATTCTTGTCAATAATGCCGGGATGAGTGCCGACGGTCCGGTCGCCAATATATCCGTCGCTGATTTCGATGCCGTCATGGCCACCAACCTGCGCGGCCCGTTTCTGCTCGCGCAGGAAGTCGGAAAACGCATGATCGCGCGCGGGCAGGGTGGACGGATCATCAACATCGCGTCGATTACCGCGTTCCGCGTGCTGCAGGGTTCCGCGCCCTACTGCATTTCAAAGGCCGGGTTGGCGATGATGACCCAATGCATGGCGCGGGAATGGGCGCGCTACGACATCAACGTGAATGCAATCTGTCCCGGCTTCATCGAAACCGAACTAAATGACGAATGGTTTGAGACCGAGAAAGGCAAAGCGCAGATCAAATCCTTCCCCAAGCGCCGCTTGCAGAGGCCTGAGGATCTGGACAGCACGTTGCTGCTGCTCGCGTCCGATGCATCGCGCGCGATCACGGGTGCTCTATTCAACGTGGACGAAGCGCAATCGCTTTAAGGTGTGATGTTCGCCGTCGCGCTGTCGGTTTCGGCATTGATCTTTACGCGGGTCACGCCATAGGGCGGCAGTTTCGTGACCAGCGTCGCGCTGACCGGGATCAAGGCTTGCACCACCATCGCATCGGGTGCCGGCGGCGTCGCCACAAATTCATATTCCAGCGTATCCGCTTCCGGTTTGTGCGGTTTCAGGCGAAGCCGCGCCTTGCTCCAGCCACCGGTTGAAACGGCGCCGGCGGCGATGATGGTGAGCTTCTTGCCCTGGATGGATGCCGCAACGCTGTCGACTTTGTAGATCGGCTTCGGGCCTGCCGCAGCGGCAGGGCCAACATTCGCAAATGCGAAAAATGCGCATGCGACTAAAATTGAAAAAGTCCGCGGCTGCATTGTGGCTCTCTGTTTACCTGCCCCCGGCGCGCCAGCTAAGAGGAAATTACGGCACAATTGAGATGAGGCGCATCATGGGTCCGCTGGCAGGCATTCGCATCGTGGAATTCGCGGGCATTGGACCGGGTCCTTTCGCCGCCATGTTGTTCGCGGACATGGGCGCCGACGTGATCCGCATCGACCGCAAGGGCGGCCGCGCGCCGTCGCAGATGGAAATCTATCTGCGCGGCCGCAAGACGGTTGCGCTCGATCTCAAGAAGCCAGAGGCCGTCGAAGCGGTGCTGAAGCTGATCGAAAAGGCGGATGCCTTGATCGAAGGGTTCCGCCCCGGGGTGATGGAGCGTCTGGGTCTCGGGCCGGAGGTCTGCCTCAAGCGCAACGCGAAGCTCGTTTATGGCCGCATGACCGGCTGGGGACAGACCGGACCGCTCGCCAATGCGGCGGGACACGACATCAACTACATCGCCTTGAGCGGTGCGCTTCATGCGATGGGCAATAATGGGCAAAAGCCGGTGCCACCGCTCAATCTGGTCGGCGATTTCGGCGGCGGCGCGCTCTATCTCGCCTTCGGTATCGCCTGCGGCCTCATCGAGGCGAAGAATTCCGGCAAGGGGCAGGTCGTCGATGCCGCGATGACGGACGGCGCGGCTTCGCTGATGACCATGTTCTACGGCATGTCGGCATCGGGTTTCTGGCAAGACCAGCGCGGATCGAACATGCTGGATTCCGGCGCGCACTTCTACGACACCTACGAAACAAAGGACGGCAAGTTTGTCGCCATCGGCTCGATCGAGCCGCAGTTCTACAAAGAGCTGATGGAGAAGACCGGTATCACCGATCCGGCCTTCACCGCGCAGATGGACCGCAGCGCATGGCCCGCACTGAAGGAAAAGCTCGCCGCGGTCCTCAAGACGAAAACGCGCGACGAATGGGACGCGATCATGCTGGGCAGCGATGTCTGCTACGCACCGGTGCTGTCGCTGGCAGAGGCGCCGAAGCATCCGCACAACGTCGCGCGTCAGACGTTTGTTGAGATTGGCGGCGTAACGCAGCCGGCGCCTGCACCCCGTTTCTCGCGCACCGTGCCGGAGACCAAGCCGGTTGTCCCGGTAGACAATCAAGGCTCCTTCGCGGCCTGGGGCATGTCCAAGTCCGATATCGAGGCACTGCAGGCGGCGAGCGCGTTCTGAATATGATTGCATTGCCGGGCACACAGGCGCGCAGACGCATCTATCTCATGCGTCATGGCCATGTGGACTATCTCGCCAAGCATGTTGTGGCGACGGGCGGCGTCAATGTCGTGCCGCTCACCAATCGCGGACGGTTGCAGGCGGAAGCTGCCGGTGCTGCGCTGGCGCATGTAAAATTCGATCGCGCCGTTTGCTCGGGTTATCCGCGTACGCACCAGACGGCTTCCTGTGTGCTGGCGGCGCAAGAACATCCGCCCTCGCTCGAGATTGACGAAGGACTGGTGGAGCGCGGCAACGGCAAGTTTCCGAAAGTGAACAGTCGCGCGGAACTGGTTGAGTTGATGCGCGGTCAGTTCAGCGGTGAAGGTGTAACGCAACCGGGCGACCGCGCCATCGAAGGCGCAGAGCCTGCCGAAGCCGCCCAAACGCGTGCCGTAACGTCTATCCGGCGCCTGTTGCGGGAAGCGGGTTGGCATACCGCGCTTGTGGTGGCGCATGAAGGGATCAACCGGCTCTTGCTCAGTTGGGCTTGCGGCGCGGGGCCGAACGCGACGGGCGCTTTCGAGCAGGACACCGGCTGCATCAACGTGCTGGATTTCGATTTGCGCGCCGATGGCGAGATCGCGCGCACGATGATCAAGTCCGTGAACCTCACGCCTTACAACTGGCTGAAGCACGGCATGAACCTGACCAGCCTCGAAGCCTTGTTCGAGCGCGATGCGTCGGAAGAACTTCGCTAGATATCGAGTTCGCACCAGACCGGAACATGGTCGGACGGCTTCTCGCGGCCGCGCACATGCTTGTCGATGCCGCTGGACTTCAGATGATCGGCGGCTTGCGGCGACAGCATGATGTGGTCGATGCGAATGCCATGGTCTTTCTGCCATGCGCCGGCTTGATAGTCCCAGAAGGTGTAGAGATGGGGTTCCGGATGGCAGGCGCGGATCGTGTCCGTGAAGCCAAGGTTCGCGAGACGGCGCAGCGCCGCGCGGGATTCCGGTTGGAAGAGGGCGTCGTTCACCCAGGCCTTCGCATCGTAAACATCATCCGGCATGGGAATGACGTTGTAGTCGCCCATCAGGGCAGCCGGTTCTTCGAGCTTGAGGAGATCTTTCGCACGCGCATGCAGACGCTCAAGCCAGTCGAGCTTGTAGGCGAACTTCTCGGTCCCGATGGGATTGCCGTTCGGCGCATAGATCGAAGCGACGCGGACAACACCCTTCTCGCCGGGGACGATGGCCTCGAGATAGCGGGCATGATCGTCGCCATCGCCGCCAGGCAGACGGGGCGTGACGTCTTCCAGCGGGCGCTTGGAGAGAATGGCGACGCCGTTATAGGTCTTCTGTCCGTGTACGGCACAATTGTAGCCCAGCGCCTCGAATGGCTCTTTCGGAAACTGATCGTCGGTGCATTTCAGTTCCTGCAGCGCAACGACGTCCGGTTGGGCTTCCTTCAGCCACGCCACGGCCGCGTCCACGCGGATGCGGATGGAGTTCACATTCCAGGTCGCGATTTTCACGGGCGGTCAGACCGAAAAGCTCGTCCCGCAGCCGCAGGATGATGTTGCGTTGGGGTTGTTGATCTTGAAGGCGGCACCGATCAGGTCGTCCACGAAGTCGATCTCCGCGCCCTTCAGGAAATCGAGCGACACCGGATCGACGAGCACGGTCGCGCCGTCGCGGGCGACCACGAGGTCGTCATCCATCTTGGTATCATCGACGGTGAAGTTGTATTGGAACCCGGAACAGCCGCCGCCGGTCACGGCGACTCGCAACATGGCCGGCGCGGGCTCTGCCTTCAGGATCTGGGCGATCCGTTTCGCGGCACTGGCCGAAACGGTCACGGGGGAGGCGGTATCTGCAATCATGGCCTATATGTAGTCGTGTTGAATCGAGGTTTCCAGCATGCCTTTGGGCAGGCTTTTGCCGCCATTTTTCGAGCCTCCCGCCCAGCGCGCACCTTTTGCGACGCGGACGAAGGACAGCCATGGCCGTTATTTCGAGGAATCCGAGAGCGCAACCCGAACCTGTTACAGCCGGGATCGGGACCGGATCATCCATTCGGCGGCGTTCCGGCGTTTGAAGCACAAGACTCAAGTCTTCGTGCAGCACGAAGGCGATTACTACCGCACCCGGCTCACCCATTCGCTCGAAGTGGCCCAGATCGCGCGCTCAGTGGCGCGTGTTCTGGCGGTGGACGAAGACCTCGCCGAAACGGTCGCGCTGGCTCATGATCTCGGCCACACGCCGTTCGGCCACGCGGGCGAAGAGGCACTGAACGCCGCGACGGAAGCTTTCGGCGGTTTCGACCACAACGCCCATGCGCTGAAATTGGTGACGCAGATTGAGCATCGCTATGCGGAGTTCGACGGCCTGAACCTGACCTGGGAAACGCTGGAAGGGATGGTAAAGCACGACGGGCCGATCACGGCGCAGAAGAAACCCATTCCGGGGCCTATCGCGTCGTTCAACGCAAAATGGCCACTTGATCTCACCGGCCCGCAAGTTGGTGAAATTTTCGGTCATTATGGCGATCTGGAATTGGGCCGGATGATCGGCGAAATCGTTCGCCAATTGATGAGCACGCTTATCGTCGATCTCATCTCCGAAACACGCCGTCGCCTGGAAGAGAATGCGCCGCGATCTGTCGCGGATATCCGTAGCCGAAATGACGCCACTGCCGCGTTCTCGGATGTTCTGGCGCCGCAAGTGCGGGCGCTCAAGGAATTCATGTTTACGCGCATGTATCGCCATCCGCATGTGATGGGCTCGATGAATCGGGCAAAGGATGTTGTGACGGCGCTGTTCGAGGCCTTCAGTTCTGATCCGGCGAAACTGCCCCCTGACTGGGCGAAAGGCTGTAATGCGCCGGGCGATGGGAGAACCGTATCCGTGGTACGGGATTACATCGCCGGGATGACCGATAATTATGCCTTGCTGGAATACAGCCGTGTCTTCCACAAGCAGATCGCGCTTTAACATTTTCGGCATCGTGATTCGGCCCCATTCGGGTGCTAGGTTCATCCTGTTCCAGATTCGTCGAGGACTGCCCCATGCCTAGCTTTGAGCGCGGCGTTTACGAGCCGAAATCAGATGATGTCCGCGTCTTCGACGAGGACGAGCAGGACATCGACGAAGAAGGTTCGCGCCTTCCGCTACTGATCGTCATCGCGCTACTCGTGCTTGCTGCTTTTGGCGGCGTTGTTTGGCTCGCTTATAGCCAGGGCGTGCAACGCGGGCGGGCGGACGCGCCGGACAGCGACAGCGTCCCTCCGCCCCCGACAGAAGTGACAAAGCCCGCGCCGGCCCCTATGGCTGCAAAACCGGTAGAAAAGCCCGCCGCCCTTGCTCCCAAGCCAACGGAAGTCGCGAAGGTGCCTGCCAAGCCGATGGAAAAGCCGGCGGCGACTGCGACGAAGCCTGCGCCGACGAAGCCGGCGGAAGCGAAACCTGCCGTGTCGAAAGCAATTGAGACCGCTGCGCTGCCGCCACCCGCTGTCGCGCCGACAGCGTCGAAACCGGCGGAAGCTGCCGCAAGTGCGGGCGGAGCCTACGTCTTGCAAATCGGCTCCTACAAATCCCAGGCGGATGCCGATGCGGCGTGGAAGACGTTCTCGTCGAAGCATCCGATGGCTGGCGGCTATTCTGAAAATGTCCGCAAGGCCGATCTCGGCGACAAGGGCACATGGTATCGCCTCCGCATGGGATCGTTTGCCGATAAAGCCGCGGCGTCGGGCACCGAGCTTGCGGCGGAGGAGCGCGACTTCTTTCACGAGATTCGGCCATGGGGTTTCATCCTCTTCGGCCGCAACATCGAAAGTCCGGCGCAGATAAAGCGTCTCGTCGCGGCGTTGCGCGCGACCGTGAACGATCCGTCGGCGCCCGTCCTGATCGACCAAGAGGGCGGTCGCGTAGCGCGGCTGAAGCCGCCGCAGTGGAAAGAGCGTCCCACTGCGCTTCGCTTCGCCGAACTTCATGCGACGGCTCCGGAAGAGGCTCGGGAAGCCGCCTATCTCAATGCACGGTTGATCGCGCAGGACCTGACCGATCTGGGCATCAATGTCGATTGCCTTCCTGTGCTGGACGTTCCCGTCGAAGGCGCGCACGACATCATCGGGGATCGCGCCTATGGCCGCGATCCTTCCGTCATCATCGACCTGGGACGCGCCGTCATCGAGGGCATGATCGAGGGCGGCGTGTTGCCTGTCATGAAACACATACCCGGTCACGGGCGGGCAGGGGCCGACAGCCACCTCGCGCTCCCGCGTGTTTCGGCCACGGCGGAAGAACTGAGCGCCACCGATTTCGTGACCTTCCGCAGCCTCAATAGCTGCCCCCTCGCGATGACCGCACATGTGGTTTACGAGGCGATCGACGCCCAGCGCCCCGCGACCACCAGTTCCGGATCGCTGGCCCACCGCGCCAAAGCGTCGCTGTTTGCGGGCTGTGATGTGGTGCTCCACTGCAACGGTAATCTTGCGGAAATGCGCGAAATATCGACCGAATTGAAGCCTCTTGAGGATATCCACCTGAAAAGGGCGGGTGCCGCGCTTGCGCACCTGAGCACCCCGGCGGAATTTGATATTCAAGCAGGCGAAGCACGCCTTGCGGCGCTCCTGGGAACCCGTTCTTGACCGACGTAGCCGACGACAATTTCGAGGCCATTGATGTGCTGGCGGCGCCGGATGAGGCGTTGATGGTGGCTGTCGACGGGTTCGAGGGCCCGCTGGATTTGCTGCTCTCGCTGGCGCGCGACCAGAAGGTCGATCTCGCCAAGATTTCGGTCCTGAAACTCGCCGACCAATATCTCGAATTCATCGAGCGTGCGAAGCGGATCAATCTTGAACTCGCCGCCGACTACCTCGTGATGGCGGCCTGGCTCGCTTACCTGAAGTCCAAACTGATCCTGCCACAGACGCAGGTGGCGGAAGGCGAGCCTACCGCCGACGAAATGGCCGCGCGCCTGCGTTGGCGCCTGCAACGTCTCAATGCCATGCGCGAAGCGGCGGCCCGCCTCATGGCGCGCGATCGTTTGGGGCGCGAGGTTTTCGAGCGCATACCTGCCGCCGGGGGCGGGTATCAGAGCCTGTTCAAGACAATGTCCGATATGCGCCCGTTCTTCTTATCGAAGAGGCGCGTGAGCGGCTGGAGCGGATGCTGGGCCGCATCGGCGACTGGAGCGGATTAAGCAAGCTTTTGCCATTCGAGTGGTCCGGTGGCGAAAGGCGTCGTTCCGCCCTTGCGAGCACACTGCTGGCTTGCCTAGAACTCGCCCGCGACGGTCGCATCGAGATCCGGCAGCTCAAGCCCTTCGACGAAGTGTATGTGAAGGACCGGCTGGTTCCGCCGGTTCTGGAGGCCGTTCCATGAACCGCGTAGTGCGTTTGATTGAAGCTGAGAAAGAGATCGAGCTCGTGCCTGACAGGGAAGAACAGCAAGCCCCCCGCGATGTGACCGGCATCAATCCGGAGCATCTACGCATGGCCGAGGCATTGCTCTTCGCCGCCAGTGAGCCGCTCGACGCCAAGGCTCTGGCGACTTCCTTGCCGGATGGCGCGGACATTCTTGCGCTCCTCGCGGAGCTTCAATCGATCTATGAGAAGCGTGGCGTAACCCTCGTCTGTGTAGCGGAAAAATGGCAATTCCGGACCGCACCAGATCTGGCCTTCCTCCTGCGCAAAGAGCAGCCCGAGCAGAAGCGCCTGTCCCGTGCGGCCATCGAGACCCTCGCCATCATCGCCTATCACCAGCCCGTCACACGGGCGGAGGTGGAAGACATCCGGGGCGTAGCGCTCTCCAAGGGGACGATCGACGCTCTCATGGAGATCGGCTGGGTGAAGATCCGGGGCCGCAAGCGCACGCCGGGCCGCCCGGTGACCTATGGCACCACGGAGGCTTTCCTCGTCCAGTTCGGGCTGGAGAGCGTGAACCACCTGCCGGGCACCGACGAGCTCAAGGCCGCCGGCTTCCTGGAGGCCTTGCCGCCGTCAGGTTTCGACGTCCCCAACCCCTCCGACCAGCTTGGACCGGACGAGGACCCCTACATTGAGGGGGAGGACGAGCAGCCGGAATTGGCCACGGGCGGCCCTGAACCGCTGTAGCCGTTGCGCAGCAATTGCGGCGCCAAAGCGGGTCAAACCCTTACGTCCTGTTAATTCCCCTCTGGCACTCTGCGGGTTCGTGGGTGGGGAATATAACGCGCGTGACGACCGTAGATCGTTCCGTACGGCATTTGACCGGATTGGGCGGGGCCTCGACAAGCCGCGTTCTCAATCTGATGTCTATCGCCCGCAACCACGTGGAAAACCCCGATCACAAGGCCAAGCCACTTTTCATTTCGCAAGCGCTCAACCGTTCGATCTTGCTGCGCCACCGCCTGCGTTCGGACGAGAGCTACATGTTTCAGACTCCGCGCGCTGTTGCGACCAAGATCATTGTTCCGTTTGACGAGCAGGAACTGAGGCTCGGCGGACGCTCGTTCTTTGTCGATCAGACGGGATATCTCGAGACCCTTCAGCAAATCGGAAACTACCGGGACGATCAGGCCGAAGCCCGGGACGAGGAAGTGCTGCGTCTCATCGACAGCGTCCCGTCACTCGATCCATTCCTGTTGCGCGAGCATCTGCGTATCAACGGCTTCGACGTCGCCGACGCGTATTTCGAGATTTCGCTGGGCGACCGAAAGCGCATGTACGAATACGTTGCCAAAAACATCTCCAGTTTGATCCGGCGCGCCACAGGCAGTGCGGCCAGTTCCTATGCATTCTCGACGCAAAAGCTTGTGGCGGCGCTTCTATCGACGGAAGTGGACGAAAAGCTGGAACCGCTTCGCCAGACGCTCGGCCTTGATGGCGGCGATTTTCGCGAAGGCGTGTTCAGCTGGCGCGGCTTTCTCTATTACAAATGGTCGGTGACCGATTTCTTGCCGAAGATCAGGTCCGTCTTGCGTGAAGTGCGCACCATTCGTGCCGGCAATATCAGATCGGCCGAACAGGGACAGTACCTTACTGAGGCCAAGCAACGGATCGCGGATGCCGTCCAGCAAGCCGGTCATGATGTCTCCGAAGCCCTCAAGACCTATGATGCCGCCTATGGCGAGTTGATCGAGAGCAGCAACCCGCGGGTGTTCCGTTCCTTTCTGCTGGAGGCGCCGCGCATGTTCCTGGAGCTTGGCGAGAAGACCGGCGCCCTCAGCCATATGGCGAGTTTCTGGCAGTATCGGTTTCCGAAGGGGCAGGCGCCGCGCGTCGATGCGGAAGAACTGGCGGTGATCTTTCAGGGCTTCGAATCCAGCTTCGGGATTGGAACGCCGCAATACCTTGCCCTGGCGAGCTGATCAGACCTTTTCGGCGTTATCGAGTTTGACCACCACGGCCTTGCCTTTCGACAAGGCGATGCCGAGCTCACCCTTGCGCAATGCCAGTGCGTCATTTCCGAAGACCTCCGCGCGCCAACCCTGCAAGGCGGCGATGCCATCGTCTTCGAATGCGGCGAGGCTTTCGTGTTCGATGGCGTCCATCAACGTCTTGCCCATCCGCGAATTGGCAAAGCCTTTCGGGATCGCACGGATGCGTTCGAGCGCGTCGGCACTTTCCGGCGGATGGGCCGCGATCTCCAAGATGGCTTCGTCTTTCAGAACGCGGCCACGGGGAATATCGCGCGTCTGCGCTTCGCGCTCACGCCATTCGGCGATGGCCGCGAGCAGGGCGATGAAGCGTTTGCTGCTGGTGCGGGCTTTCAGGCGCCTCCATGCGTTCGCAGGGTTCATCGCGTAGAGCTCGGGATTTTGCAGAGCGGAGATTTCGTCCGCGACCCAGGCTTCGCGGTTGGTCTTCTTTAATTCCGTATCCAGCACTTCGTAGATCTTGCGCAGATGCGTGACATCGCCAATCGCATATTCGAGCTGCTTGTTCGACAGCGGGCGGCGGCTCCAATCGGTGAAACGCGAGGACTTGTCGATTTCCACGCCGGCAATGCGCCGCGCCAAAGTTTCGTATGACGCCGCATCGCCATAGCCCGCCACCATCGCGGCGACCTGGGTATCGAACAGCGGATGCGGGATGACGCCGCCCTGCTGCTGGAAAATCTCGATGTCCTGCCGCGCGGCGTGAAACACCTTCACGATTTTCGGGTTCTTCAGCAGTTCATAGAACGGCTTCAGATCGATGCCATCCGCCAAGGGATCGATGATCGCTGCGACCTGCGTCGAGGCCACTTGGATGAGGCACAATTTCGGCCAATAGGTCTGGTCGCGCAGGAATTCGGTGTCGAGCGCGAGGTAGGTCGCGCTCTCCAGTTCAACAATCAGGGCCTTCAGATCGGCCGTATTCGTGACAATCCGCATATCCCGGCTATAGCGGATTCGAGCCGCCGCCGCGCCGGGGAAATGGCCGTTTTAGTGCGGCGAAAGACCCACCGTCCGGCCCGGAAAGCCCGCCGCATCGAAATAGCGGGTTCCCCCGACCCGTTGATATTCGAGGATGGTCCTCTGACCGTTGGCGGCGGGCATGGAGGCCTGCCAGCCCTTGGTCACGGTGACCTTCTTGCCGCCCTTCAGCGCCTCGCTGGTGACGCGGCCTTTGAGGGTGCCCTTGGCCGGGATGTCGAGGCGAAGGATGTGGGCCAGGGTGGGGTTTATATCAGCATTGCTGACCGGCGCCGGATCGGCGAAACGCGTTTTGAAATCCGGTCCCGCCGCCGCCATGAAGTTGCGGGTATCGGCGCGGCTGAACGAGCCATGCATGCCCTGGCCGGTGTCGAGCGACGTATCGGCCATCTCCGCCGCGCACATCAGGACCGGCTTGCAGCCGGGAATCGGATGCGACGCGAAGCTGACAATGATGGCGGGCTGCGGCGTGAGAGCGGCGCCGCGCAGATTGACGGCACTCATCGGCAACGCGCCCGGAACTTCGCCCAGCGCATCGTTCACGAAGATACCGCTGATGTAATCCTGCTTCGACAGGATATCGACGAGTTTCGGCGCCAGCTCCTTGGCGTCCGTGCCGGGCAGGTAGATATGGTCGGAACCGCCATTGGCGACGACGACGATATCGGGATTTGCCGGATCGGCGCCGAGCGTGGCGCTTCCAAATGACGGCAGCTGCCCGGATTTGTAGTCGATCGGGCTGTTCAGCGTGAACGGATCGTAGATCGGCATGGCGAGCGCATCGGCGAGATCGATGGCGACGACGCCGGGCGGCGTTTCGCCCGGAATGACTTTCGGATAGCTGATCTTCCCCGCCGCGCTGGTTTTGCTGTGACGATCGATTGTCGAGAAGCCGTGATCGGCCGTGACGAAAACATCCGTCGTCTTGTCCAGCCCTTGCGCCTTCAGCGCCGCCAGCAAGGCCGCCAGCGTATCGTCCGCGTCCTTGATGCCAGCGCGGCCGCTGGCGCTGTTGATGCCTGGCGACAGTTTGCCGAAACTGTCCTTCGCGCTGTGCTGCGAGGCGTCCGGATCGCGCGACCAATAGAGCATCGCGAAAGGATGGCCTGACGATGCGAGCTTCGGCAGAACAACTTTTGTCGCCACATCGATCAGATATTGCTGCTGCGCGGTGTTGGGCACGTTGGTCTTCGGCGCGGTGGGGGAAATGCCCGCGGCCTTGATTGCGTCATTGATCTGCGGCGAGACGGTGATGCCTTTGGGCGTGTTCAAGGCATCGTCGATGACAATGGTGCCGGTGCCGTCGCGCTGAGTGATATCCTGTATCGCGGTGGGGCCGACCTTTCCCATCACGGCAGTCGCGTAACCCGCTTCACGCGCGGCGGCGATGAGCGAGGTTTCGTTCAGATAGTTGCCGTTGAAATGCGTGGCGAGGTCGCCCAGCAGCACATCGTCTTCCTGGAACGTGATCGGTGCGCCGTTTGCGCCGGCCACCGGGTAGCCTGTGTAGAGCATGTTCCCGAAATTGCCTGTGTCGCCGATGTAGTGGCCGGTGGCGATGGCCGACGCGTTTACCGTGGTGATCGTGGGATAGAGCGAATGGCTGTTGGTGAAATCCACGCCGCGTGTCTTCAGCGCCCACATGGTCGGCGCGGTTT
>SMFH01000110.1_pt1 | contig 12319 bp, 13 predicted proteins | sample 2456121 | NCBI WGS metagenome assembly SMFH01 (sample SAMN10132613, study PRJNA489261) | soil metagenome | isolation source: day120 antibiotic-silty clay loam soil | place: USA
CCCGGTTATGAGCCGATCTTCGCCAACCTTCTGCTGCCGCAAGGGCAGAACACCGTGAACGCATGGACCTGGCAAGTGTATTGGCTTTCGGACTACGGGCCCGGCTTCTACAAGGACATTCCCAAACCCGCCAGGAAATCGCCGTAAGCGCCATAAGCATTTGAAATGCTCATCGCCTGAAGCTCGATGATTTTCCAATCGTATGAGATCAAGGCGATGGCAATGGCGGCCGCCATGCCGATGACACCGCGCTGCAAACCCCAGATTGCTGCTTGCGTGCGGTTCATCACATGCGTTTTGCGAAGGATACTCTTGAGATGAACCTTGACGGTCGCTTCGGTAATATTGAGGCGGTTGGCAATCCTCTTGTTGGAGTCTCCATCAACAAGACAGCGGAGGATTTCGAGTTCGCGCTCGGACAAATCCGACATCAGCGTTTGGCCATTCGATCTGATGCCTGTGCCACTGCTTGCCGACGACAGGTATAACGCCAGAGGCGAAGGGAAAAGCTTTTCACCTAGGAGAATGAGCTTGAGGGATTCCAGCAGGATATCGCCGCTGACGCTTTCAAGAATGATGCCGTCTGCGGCGGCGGAGAACGCAAGCGTGAGTTCGGAAGGATCGAAATTTCTCGATAGCAGTGCAACGCGTGCGTCCGGCAAATAACTTCGCAAGCTTGCGATGCGGATGCTCAGACTGTCCTTGATTTCCGAGATCTCGATCAGGACAGCGTCGAAGCTGCGTCCGCCTCTGACGAGACCTTCCAATGCCTCCAAATTGGTGGCGTCGGACACTTGATACGCGGCGTCTCGCGCAAGAAGGCTGGCTAAGCCGGCGCGAAACAATGCATTGGAATGTACCACCGCGATGGCGGTGCCCTGGTTATTTGTAGACATTTTAGACCCCGAAGGTTCATTGCCTCTGTCCCCTGCTAATTTTTCGGCGCTGAAATTTTGTTTTGTTTTTGTGACTGCAAGTAGCGGGCGAGGAGATACGCATCCTCGCTCGTAATATCGATATCGGCCTTTGTTCCATGCTGACGCGGTAGCCATGTGCGAAGGTCGATATCCGTCCAAACCGCTTGTGTGTTCGCGACGTCCGTGATGGATGGTGCAATTCCCGTGTCGGGTTCATCAGGCAGAGAGTGGCAGGTAGCGCACTTCTCTTCCGCGACCTTGGCTCCCGGATCTTCGGTGCCCTGACCGCGAACATCGATCGCGAGCGCCATGAAGGCCGCTACCCCGATCGTGTATGCCCATCCCCCAGCCATAGTCTTGCCCTAGCTGCTGACTGCCTTCATCGCATCGGCGAAGCCGGCGAGCGAGAAGGGAATGATTAGGATGCGATTGTCGAGCTGATAGGCGACGATGCCGTCGTGACCACGCCGGAATTCTCCCAAGGCGGTATCCGTGGATTTCTCGGCGACTCCCGCTTCGCAGTAGTCTTTCTTGCATCCGGTGACGCGAAGGCCTGCCTCCCAACCGCTGGAGAGACGCATCGCAACGGGGGTTCCTGTCTTTGCCGCTGCCGGAAGCCGGAATGCCATGCGAACGGGAGAATTCGAGGTAGCCCGGCCGATCAGGATCTGAACACCTGCGGCATCGAAATGCGCAACACACGTATTCTTTTGCGGGCAATCAACGCGCCAGTCCTGATAAGACTGCGTTGCCCCAGCTTCGCGTGGGGCGATGAGGATCGCTACGCATGCCGCACTAAGCGCGGCGAAACGAAGTGCGTCTGATGTCCACATCGGCGTAATCCCTTTTTGTGTTCATCTGAACCAACCGCATTTCGGAATAGTCACGGTTGCCGAGTGCGACTCAGACATCACTTTTTGGTGTCCGTAAATAATCCTTTGGGGTTATTTGAAATTATCTTACTTTAAAAGTATTGCTTCAGCATTCGCATACGACCTTGATTAGGATCAAGACTGCGCGCCAACTTTCATTGTTAAGTATCTAACAATGGGAGATTGTTTAGGGTTGAGATTATTCCTGCTTCGATCGGGCCTATCGCGCCTTGATCGTCACGTAGGTGCCCGGCGCGTCGCCCAGGACTTTCAACTTTCCATCGCCGGGTTTGCGCGCTTGGACTTTGGGACCGGATAATTTCGACAACCACGCGTCCCAATCCGGCCACCAGGAACCGGGTGTTTCCTTTGCATTCGACTGCCAATCTTCGACTTTTTCGGGGTAGGGCTTGCCGATCTTGCCATCGGGCGTCATGCCGAACGCATCGTTCGTCCAGTACTGATACTTCTTCGCAGCTGGCGGATTGATCACGCCGGCGATATGGCCGCTGCCTGCGATGATGAAACGAATGGGACCGCCGAATAGCCTGGTGGATTTGTAGACCGAACGGAACGGCGCGATGTGATCGTCTTTCGCGCTTTGCAGATAAACGGGGATCTTCACCTTCGACAGATCCAGCTTCTGATTGCCCAGCACCATCTTGCCCTGCGACAGGCAGTTGTTCTTGTAGAATTGGCGCAGGTAGAAGAGATGCGTTTCTTCCGGCATACGCGTGGTGTCGGAATTCCAATAGAGCAGGTCGAACGGCGCGGGCTCCTTGCCGAGCAGATAGTTGCTCACCACGAAGGACCAGATGAGATCGTTGGCGCGCAGCATATTGAAGGTCGTGGCCATCTTGCCGCCTTCCAGCACGCCGCCGGCCTCGTCCATCTGCTGCTTGAGTGCCTCCAACTGCTCGTCATCGATAAAAACCTGCAGATCGCCGGCTTCGCTGAAATCCGCTTGCGCGGCAAAGAACGTCGCGCTGTTCACGCGGTCGTCTTTTTCCGCGGCCATGTAGGCGAGGGTGGCCGACAGCAGCGTGCCGCCGATGCAATAGCCGATGCAGTTGACCTTCTTTTCGCCGGTGGCGGCCGTCACCGCATCCAGTCCGGCGAAGATGCCTTCGCGCATGTAGTCTTCGAAGGTCTTCTTCGCGAGCTTCTTATCCGGATTTACCCAGGAGGCGACGAACACCGTGTGGCCCTGGGCGGCCGCCCAGCGGATGAAGGAATTTTCGGGCCGCAGATCGAGGATGTAGAACTTGTTGATCCAGGGCGGGAAGATCAGCAGCGGCGTTTTGTAAACCTGTTCGGTGGTCGGATCGAACTGCAGCAGCTCGATCAGGTCGTTGCGGAACACCACCTTGCCCGGCGCCGTCGCAATATTCTCGCCGATCTTGAACGTGTCCGCGGACTGGCGAATGGAAAGCTGTCCGCTTTTCGCGTCCAGATCCTCCAGAAGGTTGTTCAGGCCTTTGACGAGGTTTTCGCCATTCGATTGCAGCGTGGTGCGCAGAACTTCCGGATTGGTAAGCACGAAATTGGTGGGGGCGATCGCATCCGCGAATTGCTTGGTATAGAACTCGATGCGCTTTTTGGTTTTCGGATCGAGCTTCTCGTCGGCTTTGGCGACGGTTTCCTGCATCCAGTTCGCGGTCAGAAGATAGCTCTGCTTGATGAAGTCGAAGATCTGGTTTTCCTGCCAGTCCTTGTCGCGGAAGCGCTTGTCGTTGGACGCGGGTGAAACCACCGGCTCGACGTCGCCGCCCATCATGCGGCGCGCGGTGCGCTCCCACAGGCCCATATAGTCGCGCCAGAGTTGAAACTGCGCCTCCATGATCGCGCTCGGATCGGCGACCATGCCGCGCAACAATTCGGTGAACGCGCCGGTAATGTTCAGCGGGTCCATCGGCTCGCCGCTGCCCGCCTTGGACGCCTGGCGGCGCATGAAATCGGTCAGAAGCTGCTGGGACCGGACGCCGACCTGCACCATGTTGCGCGCAAACGCGCCGGGATCGCCGATTTTGTAGCCATCGGCGGCGTCCTGCGGTTTGGCGGAGGGCGATTGCAGGCCTTCTTTGGGCTTGGCCATTTTTAAGTCCCTGAACTTTGCCTTGATACCTTGGGGCGTCACGAAACGGCAAGGATAGCGCACCCGTTCCGCCCCACAGAATAATCGTGCCGGTCCTTGATTTTGTTCGCACTTTCGCTTGGAAGCGGGGGGGCGGGCTTGTATAGAGAATCGAGGGTATCCGCGCTGTTCCGAGTCCTCGGCACGCGTGGGTGGTTGGAGGTCTCATGGAATTCTCGGCTGGCGGTCTGACCGGAAAATTGATGCGACTTGGCGCGGTTGTCGCGATTGCGGCAACGCTCGGTGCCTGCTCCGTCATTCCATCCTGGATGGGCGGCGATTCCGGCTCTTCGTCGTCGTCCGACGTGGCCGACGCATCCGATACCGCTGCGCCGCCTGCGGACCAGTCCGCTGCGGACAGCACGACCGCTTCGACGACCAACGGCCAATTTCCCGATCTCGCCGACACGCCGGACCGCCCGGCGCCGGCTTCGACCTCCGATGAGCAAAAGAGAGTCGCGGACTCACTCGCCGCCGATCGCTCGCGCCAGAACTATAGCGCCGATGCGCTGCGCGCCGGAGCCGAAGCGCAAGCCGCTCCTCCGAGCGCCACGCCGCCGCCGGATGATGTGGCTGAGGTGGATACCGGCTCCAAGTCAGGTTCGTCTTCGGATGCCGACTCGAGTTCCAGCAGTGGCGACTCCGATAGCAGCAACGCGACGGCAGACGCCGGCAGCGCCGCTCCCGCCACGACAGACTCTGCTCCCGCTTCCGCGCCGACCACCGCTGTCGCAAGCGCGCAGACAGCGGCTCCGGCCGCGCCGTCGGGCGGCCTGCCGGCCGTCCCGGCCAGCTCGTCGATCAATGGCGCCCAATCCATCGCGATGAGCGACGCCGCGCTCGGCTTCCAGGCCTCCAAAGCGCCGCCGCTCGATGCTTCGGTCGCGCAGTTCGTTCCGATGCCGATCATGTCTCGCTACCAGCAAACGGCGTCGCTTGGCGGTGCTGCCGGTCTTTCCGGCAGCCCCTATGCGGGTGGTCCAGCTGTGCCTGCGGACGGATGACCGGGGCTGTTGTCGCCAACTATGATGCGCTGCAGGGCGGCGCGGTTGCACCTGCCGTGGTCTATTCCAATGCGCAGGGCCTTCCGGCAGCCGCCGTGATCGCCTTTTCCGATGCGACCACCATTCTCAGCGCGGATGCGAAAGCACAGATTCGTGCGGCGGCGGAATCGTTCAATGCCCGCGGCGGCACGGGCTATATCCGCGTTGTGGGACATGCCTCGACAAGCTCGACGAAGGTTTCCGAAGCCCGGCGGCTTGAGCTGAATTTCGAGCGTTCGCAGGCGCGCGCGACATCGGTCATGCGCGAGTTGATCAAGGACGGCGTCGCGGCGAACAAGATCCTCATCGACGCGGTGGGCGATTCCCAGCCGGCCTACAATGCGGCCGCGCAGGGCGAGAATGGAAACCGCCGCGCGGAAATCTTCTTCCAGGGCTGACGCCGCAAAGAAAGCGTGGGAACCAACGCGGCAGCGTGCCGACGCTGCTTGCGAGACCACCTAGAATCCGGCACTTAATCGCCTCATGGCATCAGCTATGCCTTTCGACGTGCATCTGATGATTTCGCCCGTCGATCCTTATATCGAGGATTTCGTGAAGGCTGGGGCGGACGGCATCACCGTGCATCCCGAGGCGGGGCCGCATATTCACCGCACGCTGCAGCTGATCCGCAGTTTCGGGAAGAGGCCGGGCGTGGTTCTCAATCCGGGCACGCCGATCGATGCGATCGACAACGTGCTCGATCTTGTCGATCTGGTTCTCATCATGTCGGTCAACCCGGGGTTCGGCGGACAGAGCTTCATCACCAGCCAGCTCAAGAAAATTGAAGCGGCGGCAAATCGCATCGCCAAGTCCGGTCGCCACATCGATCTGGAGGTCGATGGCGGCATCACGCCGGAAACGGCGAAGATGGCGATCTCGGCAGGCGCCAATGTTCTCGTCGCCGGAACTTCTGTGTTCAAGGATGGACCGGAACGCTACGCGGCGAACATCGCTGCGCTGCGAGGTTGACGGGCGTGGCGGCGGCACACCGGCGACCAGTTCCTTTCAGCCTGCTTCCTGAAATCCTGCATGCCCTCTGGTACCGACTCCTGACGCCGTTGCGCATCATGCGGCGGCGCAACTGGTTTTATCGCCGCCTGCTCAGGGGCAAGCTGCCCGACAGAGTGGTCTTCTATCCTTTCGACGCCTTGCCGCGCCGATTGGAGGATGCCAGCGCGATGTTGCAAGGGCGCTTCAGGTTTGCAGGCGAAAGTGTTGATACTTCAGGGAAATGCGTTTTTGACCTACCGGCGCCGTCAGCAGCCTGGAAGCGGTCGCTCAACGAGTTTGCCTGGCTGCCCGCTCTATCGTCCGCGGGCGGCGATGCGGCGCGCGATCTGGCCAAGGATCTGATCGCTCAATGGATCGCGCGCAACAGCCGCTACTCGGAGCCGGCGATGGAGCCGCAAACCATTGCCCGCCGTCTCGCGCACACCTTCGCCCACGGCAAATTCGTGCTCTCCAATTCGGACATGCTGTGGCGTTCCAAAATGTTTGTCAGCCTGCGCGAGCAGGCGAAGCTGCTGACGCGAATCGGCGTTGAAGCTCCGGACGGGCTTCCCAGGCTCGAAGCAGCCGCAGTGCAGGTACTCGCCGGAGCCTGCCTGGAAGACAGCCCCCGCAGGCTCGGCGTTGGCCTGCAACGGCTCGAAGAGGAGTTGGGGCGCCAAATCCTTCCCGATGGCGGCCACATCTCCCGCTCGCCGGAAACCTTGGCGCATGCCTATCGTCATCTGGTCATGGTCATCGATGCGTTGCAGGCGATCGACCAGGACGTGCCACAGCCGATCCGCAGCGCACACGACCGCATGGCGCCCATGCTGCGTTTCTTTCGTCATGGCGATGGCGCGCTTGCGCTGTTCAACGGCGGACGCGAGAGCGATGCGCGCATGGTGGCGGCGCTGCTGGCGCGCGATGAAGTGCGCGGCCAGCCCTTCGCCCATGCGCCGCATTCCGGCTATCAGCGCATCGCCGCCGCGCGCACGCTGGCGATCATGGATTGCGGCAAGCCGCCCGAGGGCATACACGCCAATGGCGCGCATGCCGGTGCGCTGTCGTTCGAGTTCAGTCACGGGCCGCATCGCGTCGTGGTCAATTGCGGCGCCGCCGGGTCGCGCAATCCGCGCTGGGACACGGCCCTGCGCGCGACGGCCGCCCATTCCACCGTGACGCTCAGTGACACCTCCTATGCCGGTGTGATCGGCGATGGCTACGCGCGCGATCTGATCGGCCCGCGTCTGGTGGCTGAGCCGTTCGCAGTGGAGACCAGCCGCCGCGAAACGCCGCAAGGCGCCATCGTGGAAGCGCGGCACGAAGGCTATGTCCATGATTTCGGTGTGGTGCATGAGCGCACGCTATCGCTTTCACCAAACGGACTTTCGCTCAGCGGGGTGGATCGGTTGGTGCCGAAGGGGGCCATGCGCCGCCCTCGGGAGGGCGTTCCATTCGCCGTCCGCTTCCACGTTCATCCAGATGTGCGCGTGTCGCCCAGCCAGGGCGGCGGCGTCCTGCTCAAGCTGCCCAATGGCGACGGATGGCGCTTCCGCTGCGGCGGGGCGCAGATATCCATAGACGAAAGTGTCTATCTGGGCGGCGATATCGTCCGCAAAGCCGAGCAACTCGTTCTGAGCGGCGCGATCCGCAATGAGCCGGTCGAGATCGGCTGGATGTTCGAGCAGATCAATCTGGCCTGAATAGGTGCCGCGAAACCACGCCGCGTTGCCAGCGCTGCGGCGGTTTGCTAAGCAAAAACAGCACTATATTCAGTGGTGGATTCGATGGTCCAGTTCAGGTTGCCCAAGGAAAGCCGCGTCAGCAAAGGCAAGGTTTGGCCGGCAACGACCACTGAAAACGGCAAGAAACCGAAGCGCACGAAGGATTTCCGGGTCTATCGCTTCAATCCCGACGTGGACGAGAATCCGCGCGTCGATACCTATCGCGTCGATCTCGACACTTGCGGGCCGATGGTTCTGGACGCGCTCATCAAGATAAAAAATGAAGTCGATCCCACGCTGACCTTCCGCCGTTCCTGCCGGGAAGGCGTGTGCGGGTCCTGCGCGATGAATATCGGTGGGCTGAACACACTGGCCTGCACCAAGGCGATCTCCGACGTTTCCGGTTCGGTGAGCATCTATCCGTTGCCGCATATGCCGGTGGTGAAAGATCTCGTTCCCGACATGAACGGTTTCTACGCGCAATACGCGTCGATCCAGCCCTATCTGCAAACAAAGACGCCGACGCCCGAGAAAGAGCACCTGCAATCGCCGCAGGAGCGCAGCAAGCTGGATGGCTTGTATGAGTGCATCCTCTGCGCCTGCTGCTCCACAGCGTGCCCGAGCTATTGGTGGAATCCGGAGCGCTATCTGGGTCCCGCCGCACTGCTGCAAGCCTATCGCTGGCTGGCCGACAGCCGCGACGAGAGCACCGGCGAACGCTTGGATAATCTGGAAGATCCGTTCCGGCTCTATCGCTGCCACACCATCATGAACTGCACCAATACCTGCCCGAAGGGCCTGAATCCGGCGGAAGCGATCGGCGAGATCAAGCAGATGATGGTGAAGCGCGGCGTGTGACGCGGCGCGGCGCGGTTTCAGGGTATATCAGGGCGCCTTCGGCGCGGCCTTCACATCGACATTGTGATAGGACACGATTTTCCAGGCGCCGTCGTCTTTCACGAAAACCTGGAGAAGCTTGGTGAGCAGGGCGCCATTATGCGCTTGAAGCCCCGGCGCAAGCGCCTGAATTCCCGTTACCTCGGCGGAGGTGTCCACGATCGCCACATCCGGGCGTATAAACCGCATATGATCGATTGTCTGCCGCAGGCGTGTGCCGCGATAGATCGTGGAGAATATGCGCGCATGTTGCGCCTCGAAGCCGGCATGTCCGGCAAAAACCGCGCCGAAGATGTTCGTAAAGACACAGTCCTTCGATATCGCGCGGGAGTAGGCGACGGCGTCGCCATTGTTCCATGCTGCATCTTCGGCGACGACGATCTTCTCGATAGCGGCGCGGTCCGCCTCGGTACCGTGCTCCATCTTACGCTCCTCGTGGGCAGGGAATGTATTTCTTATTCTACGCCGCGGAGACGCGTGCCGCCACAGCGGCGTTTATCCCGGCCTTCACCCGCAGCGCGCGCCAGGCAACGGCGCCGGCGGCCTGGGTGAGGCGGCCGTTCGGATCCGCGCCGACGGCCTTGGCGATCATCTGCACCAGCTTGCGGACGTGGTGGCGGCGATAGAGCGTCAGCGACTTGGCGTAATAGGCACGGGCGTATTCCTCGCGCTTATAGGGCTCGCTGGGCGGAATGTTGGCGGCATAGAACGCATAGGCCAGCTCGTCGTCGTCGGACTCGTTCACGCGGGTCAGCGCGATGATCAGTTTCTTCCAGAAGGGAAGGTCCGGCTCGTTCTGAATCTGAAGAGTTTCGTAGAAGAGCTTGTAATGCCTGAACTCATCGGCGGCGATGCGGCCCGCGACTTCCTTCAGCACCGGTTCTTCGGCCGCATCGCGAATGGCGCTGTAGAAGGATGACGTTCCCGACTCCACGACGCAGCGCGCCACCATCTCGCCGCGGCGGCTGCCGCGGATCGAGGCCGTATCATTTCCGACAAAGTGCGCGGCTTGATAGCCGGCGCGGAAGCGGGCGAAGGCGGCTTTGAAATCGAAACTCGGATCGGCCATTTCGCACCAGCGGCCCAGGGCGAGACCGTGCTGCGTTTCCTCCACGCCCCAGCGGTCGATGTCGGCCAGAGTCTGCGCGCCGGAGTCCTTGAAGACGCGCTTCAGATAGATGACGTAGTCGGGAGCGTTGTACTCGACCAACGAGGCCGCCTTCACTGCCTCCAGCAAGCCGGGATCGATTTTGGTGGAGTCGAACTTCGACCACTGGACATCGTCCAGTTTCCAGCCCGCCGAAAAAACAACACCGTCCGACATTGAAAGCCCTCTCGCCTCTGCGGTTATTCCACGCAGATTCAACGTACTTATACCAAACAGAGTTGCCGGTGGGGAACCTGTCAAAAGACCGCAAATCGCCGCTGTCGGCGATTTAAGCTCGGTATGAGCAGCGGATTATGCCTTTAGAATGCGGCGCGGATCAGGCGCAGGTCGTCCAGCGATTCCGAGATCCGGGCGCGCTCGGCGTCCGACTTCGCCGCGATGAGGTCTTCCTCGGTGTCCTTGATGCGCTGGTCCAGGACGGCGAGGTCGAACTCTTCCATCGGGATCGCTTCCTCGGCGAGAACGACGATCTTGCCCGGATTGATCTCAGTGAAGCCGCCGCGGATGAAGAAGCGGCGGTCCGTGCCGTCCTTCTGCACGTCGATCATGCCGGCGCGCAAAGTGGAGACGAGCGGCATGTGGCCGGCCATCACGCCCATATAGCCTTCCGCGCCGGGCACGGTGACCATGTCGGCTTCTTCGGTGAGAAGAAGCCGTTCGGGGGAGACCAGATCGAACGCGATTTTGTCAGCCATTGCATATAAGCGAATAGCGAATGGCGAATAGCGAATAGAAATTCACTCCGCTTGTTCGCATCCCTATTCGCTACTCCCTATTCGCTAAAATTACGCTGCTTCCGCCGCCATCTTCTGGGCCTTGGCAACGGCGTCTTCGATGGTGCCGACCATGTAGAACGCCTGCTCGGGCAGGTGATCGTATTCGCCGGCGACGAGGCCCTTGAAGCTTTTGATGGTGTCTTCAAGCTTCACGGTAATGCCGGGCACGCTGGTGAACACTTCGGCGGCGAAGAACGGCTGGCTCAGGAAGCGGTCGATCTTGCGCGCGCGCGCGACCGTGATCTTGTCGTCTTCCGACAACTCGTCCATGCCCAGAATGGCGATGATGTCCTGCAGCGACTTGTACTTCTGCAGGATCGACTGCACCTGACGTGCCACCGTGTAGTGCTCCTCGCCGACGATGCGCGGGTCGAGCAGGCGCGAGTTGGAGTCGAGCGGATCCACCGCCGGGAAGATCGCCTTTTCGAACACGGCGCGCGACAGAACGGTCTGCGCGTCCAAGTGGGCGAACGATGTCGCCGGTGCCGGGTCGGTCAGGTCGTCGGCCGGAACGTAAATGGCCTGCACCGAGGTGATCGAACCCTTGGTGGTCGTGGTGATGCGTTCCTGCAGCTGGCCCATGTCGGTGGCCAGCGTCGGCTGATAACCCACCGCCGAAGGAATACGGCCCAGAAGCGCCGACACTTCCGAACCCGCCTGCGTGAAGCGGAAGATGTTGTCCACGAAGAACAGAACGTCCTGGCCCTGGTCGCGGAAATATTCGGCGACGGTGAGGCCCGACAGCGCCACGCGCGCGCGGGCGCCGGGCGGCTCATTCATCTGGCCGTACACGAGGGCGCACTTGCTGCCCTCGGTCGAGCCGGACTTCGGGTCCGTGTTCACACCGGACTCGATCATCTCGTGATAAAGGTCGTTGCCCTCGCGGGTACGCTCGCCGACGCCGGCGCCGCCGAACAGGCCGATCTTGCCGCCGCGCGCGTAGGGCGCGAGCAGGTCGATGACCTTGATGCCGGTGACGAGGATCTGCGCTTCCGTCGACTGCTCGGCGAAGGAGGGCGCTTCCGCGTGGATCGGGCGGCGCTCGGTGAACTTTACCGGACCGGCTTCGTCCACCGGCTCACCGATGACATTGATGATGCGGCCGAGCGTGCCCAGACCGACCGGAACGGAGATCGGTGCGCCGGTATCGGTGACCTTCTGGCCGCGGACCAAGCCTTCGGTCGCGTCCATCGCTATGGTACGCACGGTGCTTTCGCCCAGATGCTGCGCCACTTCGAGCACCAGGCGGTTGCCGTTGTTGTCCGTTTCGAGCGCGTTCTGAATGGCCGGCAGATGGCCTTCGAACTGCACGTCCACCACGGCGCCGGTGACCTGCGTCACGCGGCCGAGGCTCTTGGTATCTGTCATCGCGTTCATCGTATTCTCTCCGTTGGGCGCATTCGCGCCCGGCCTTAAATCAAAGCGCTTCCGCGCCCGAAATGATTTCGATCAGTTCCTTGGTGATCTGCGCCTGGCGCTGGCGGTTGTAGGTGATCGACAACCGGTTGATCATGTCGCCCGCGTTCCGGGTGGCATTATCCATCGCCGTCATCTTGGCGCCCATCTCGCCGGCCGCGTTTTCCAGAAGCGCGTGGAAAATCTGCACCGCGATGTTGCGCGGGATGAGATCGCCGAGGATCTCGCTGGCATCGGGCTCATATTCGTAAATCGCCCCGTCCGTGCCCGCATCTTCCTCGGCGGCAGCCTCGGTCTTCAGCGGGATAAGCTGGTGCGCCGTCGGGATCTGTGAGATCACCGACTTGAACTGCGAATAGAACAGCGTGCAGACATCGAACTC
>SMFH01000076.1_pt1 | contig 12192 bp, 18 predicted proteins | sample 2456121 | NCBI WGS metagenome assembly SMFH01 (sample SAMN10132613, study PRJNA489261) | soil metagenome | isolation source: day120 antibiotic-silty clay loam soil | place: USA
GCGGTCTGCCCCTTGCAGGGTGGGCCGCGAATTTTCTAATCATCCAGTCCAAAAGAAAGACGAGATAAGTTTCGCATGCGTGGTTCCAATCCCGACAAATTCGCCGACCGCCAGAAGGACGCCGCCAAGGCGCGCCAGGAACAGCTCGACAAAGTGCGCGCCAAGATGGCGGAAGTCGCCGCCAAGAAGCCGCAGCTCGATGCCGAGCGCGCGAAGATTGCCGCCGAACGGGCCAAGCGCATAACGCTTAGACGCCATTTTCGCGCGGAGGTTCAACCTATCCGGTTCGGATGGCGCTTGACGAAGGCTTCCAGTTTGGCGGGAAGGCCGATGCGCGTTACGCGGCCCGCAAGAAGCGGCAGAAATAGTTTCATCGGGGGGTGAAAGCATACGGACGGCGCGCCAGGCGCGTTGCCGTTCTTTCAATTTTACAAAGGACCGACCGCCATGACCGATTTCGTCAAGACAACGGGAAGACTGGCGTCCAGCATCCCCACCAAGCGCCAGTTCAAATATCCCTCCGAAGACGAGACCTATGTCCGCCGTCTCGGCAGCGCGGTCTTGAGCGTGTGGCCGTCGCTCGCGCCGGAGATCCAGCAGAAGATTCTTTCCGAAGCGACCCTGGTATGGGATCGCGAATACGGCCAGTCCGGCCTTCCCGCCAAACTGGAAGCCTTCGTCAAGCGCCATCCGAACCGGATAGGTTGAACCTCCGCGCGAAAATGGCGTCTAAGCGTTATGCGCTTGGCCGTGCTGATGGCGCTGGAATCCTCGCTGCTTCCCGTTCCGTCCGAAATCGTGATGCCGTTTGCGGGCTATCTGGCCTCGCAGGGGCGCTTTCATCTTGTCCTGGCGGCGCTCGCCGGTGCGGCCGGCTGCAATATCGGCTCGACGATTATCTACTATATCGGCGCCATAGGCGGGCGCGCACTGGTCGACAGGCACGGCCACTATATTTTTCTCAGCAAGGCAAAAATCGATCGTGTTGAGCGCTATTTCCATCGTTGGGGCGGCATCACCATCCTCGTCGCGCGCATGATGCCGCTTCTGCCCGTCGTAGTGTCCTTGCCCGCGGGTTTCGCGCGCATGAACATCTGGAAATTCCAGCTCTACACTTTCGCAGGCTGCTTTCTGTGGTGCCTGACGCTCGCGTCGCTCGGCTATGAGTTCGGCCTCGCCTGGAAATCGCTGCCCTGGGTGAAAGATGCGATCCACTGGCTCAACATCGCATTCGTAGCCGCCATTGTGCTGGTCGCGGCATGGATCGTCTGGCGCTGGCGCCTGCGGAAAAAGGAAAGTCCCGCCGTCCTCTGAAGGTTGGCGTCTCGTTCGCGGCGCGTTTCGCCGCGATTTCCAGGCGCGCGCGGCCCAAAAGCTGCGTTGCGTCAGTGCGTATCCATCGCGGGCGGCCCATCCGCGATGCGCACCGTTTCGATGATCACGGGGATCAGCGGCGCTGCGCCTTCGAACGGTCCCTTGCCGCCCAGCGGCGATGCCGCGATCTTGTCCACCACGTCCATGCCGCCGGTGACCTGTCCGAATACGGCGAACCCAACATTGCCGGCGTCGTGATCCAGCGAAGGCAGCGGCGCGATGTCGATGAAGAATTCGCTCATTGCGCTGTCGGGATCGTCGCCATGCGCCATGGCGATCGCGCCGCGCAGATTCTTCAACCCATTGTCGCCTTCGAACGGGATGGCCGCATGCACGCCGCCGCGCGGTTTGCCCTGGGCATCGTAACTGCCCGCCTGGATGAGCGCGCCCGGAACAACACGGTAGAACACCGTGCCGTCGAAATGTTTTTCCTTCACGTAGCGGATGAAGTTCGCCACCGTCCTTGGCGCATGCGCCGGATCGAGCGTTACGGTGATCGTGCCGAGCGAAGTTTCGATGATGGCCTGCGGAGCCGCCGCCGTTTGCGGTGCGGTCTGCGCCGCGGCGATGGAAACAAAAAACATTCCCGCCGCTGCCATCAAAAGGGCGCTTCGCATGCGCGTCCTCATTGTGTCGCGCGCAGGAAGAAATAAAGAATCCCGCCCGCAATCGCCAGGAACAGCACAAGCCACAGGCTGCCGCCCGCCAGTTCGCCGAGAGACCGCGCGAAGCCTTCGGTCTGCTCCGGCGCGTCGCGCAAGGGCTTCGGCGGCAGGTCGTCTTCGTTCATGGCCAGATTCCCGATCGGTGCGGCGCGTGCTAGGGAAGCGCCATGCTGCCCCAGCCCGGAACGTTCTATCGCCTGATCTGGCTCATGCCCGCAAGCTTCGCGGCGCATATCGCCGAGGAGTGGCTGGGCGGCTTCGCCGGCTGGGTCACCCATGTCGTGGGCGGCGCGATGAGCGAGCAGGCATTCATCGAAAACAACGCGTTCTTCATGGCGGTAATGCTGGCGCTGACGTTTTTTGCCGCCTTCGCGCGCACGAGTTGGACGGCTTTCGTCCTGATTTCTTGGGCGAGTGCCAATCTGTTCTGGGATGCGATTTTCCATCTCTTCGCGACGGCATGGTGGGGGCAATATTCGCCCGGCCTTATCACCGCCACGCTGTTCTATCTGCCGATCTCGTTTGTCGTCGGCCGCTCAGCCTTGAAGGACGGCGTGTTGACGCGCACCCATTTCATAGGCGCTTCGGCGACAGGCGCGGCTTTGATGGCCTTCGTCATCTGGGCCGGGCTCTATCATTTCGCGCTCTGATTATTTCGGCAGGTAATCGTTCGCTTCGATCAGCTTGTAGCCCGGCATCTCCGTCACGCATTGGCGCAAAAAGAACGCGTGGCCCGAACCGTAGAACACCACGATGCGATCGCCCGGCTTGGCGAGCTGCACGAGATTGGCGCAGATATAGGCGTTGCGCTTGTACCAGGCGGACAGAAGATCGGCGCCCGGCTGCTGCGCGCCGCCGCCGACGCGAACCATGTCCCGATAAAAATCGTTGTCGCGCGCGATGCGGGAAGGCTCGTTCAGATAGCGCAGCGTGTCGGAGATGGTGCCATTCGCCAGCGTCTTGCTGATCGTATCGACCATGTTCTGGATATCGGCATTGGCGGAATCGAGGATCGCCATCTCGCCATGCGCCTTGGCGTAAGCCTCCACCGGTTCGTAGGGAAAATCGCCATCCACATCGATGCCGTGCACGAGGCGGAAACCCAGCTGCACCACTTCGTTGTGGGACGTAGCCAGCTTGCCCGCGAGATAGTCGGCATATTTCGGCGGGACGTAAGGCGCATCCCACTCGACAGCCACGGCCGTCGGCTTGAACTTTGCGATGCCGTTCACCACGGCCTGGATTTCCGCCTGCCGCTTGGGCGCCAGAACATCGTCCACGACCGTATTGTGCATGTCGTGACCGCCGGACATGTGGAAACCGCCAACGATCATCACTTCGACGGGCGCATCGTCGGCGGCGAGCACCGGCGTCGCGAAAAGCAGGGCGGAAAGCGTGAGGGTGGAAAGGGTGCGCATTGCAAGCTCCAGGGTTCTTTCCGGAAGATGGGGGCAGGGCTCTAGCGATCCACCATGCAAAATGCGAAGCGAAAGCCCCGGCTCAGCGCATGGCGTAATTAAAGCTGATGCTGATGCGTTTTCCGGGCGCGCTGTTCGGCAGAACCTCATGGCGCAGGAAGCTTTCCCAGAGGAGCAGGGTGCCGGGCTTGGGCGAGACGCGCGCGAAGGTCTGGTTTTGCCGCCGTGCCTTCGCCTTGCGCGGCGGCGCGGCCATCATCATGGCAAGGCGCGGATCCTCGAAACGGATGTCGGCGGCGCCTTTGGGTATCTCCACATAATAGGTCCCGCTGATGGCCGCATGCGGATGGATATGCGCCGCATGGACGCCGCCGCGATCCATCACATTGATCCAGAGCGAGTCCAGAACGAGCGCGCGGCCATCCAGTTCAAAGTCGAGCGTCTTGCCGAACGCCCGCGCATGCTTGTCGAGATGCTTCACCAGCTCATCGAACACGCTGGCGCGTTGCGGCAGATCGTCGAGCGAGGCGTAGGAGGTGTAACCCTTGTAGCCGTGATCTTTGGCCCAACGCTGACCGGCCCGGTCTTCGGCGGCAATGGCGAGGCAGGTTTTGGCGAGCGCCGCGTTCAACCCGCGCGCGGCAATCTGCGCGCGGTAAAGCGCGGTCACGAACAATGTCTCGATGTTACGGGAATCGGCCATGGCGCTCGATTCTATGCGCTTTGCGCCTGCCGGTCATGCGGCCTCCCGCACATTCTCGACAAGCCCTGCGGCATCTCCTACACCCCGGGGCAACCGCTATTTCCGAGTTGCCACACGTGAACAAACCCGCTTCCGTCATCGCGCAGCACGGCACCACCTTCTCGGTGCTGTTCGCCATCAGCTTCTGCCACATGTTGAACGACATGATGCAGTCGCTCATCCCGTCGATCTATCCGTCACTCAAAACGATGTTTCACCTGTCCTTTGCACAGGTCGGATTGATCACGCTGGTCTTCCAATGCACCGCATCGCTGTTGCAGCCGGTCGTCGGACTCGTATCCGACAAGCGGCCGATGCCATTCTCGCTGCCGGTCGGCGCCGCGTTCACGCTGGTCGGTATCGCTGGCCTTGGCCTGGCGCAGAGCTACGCGATGGTTCTTCTTGCCGCCGCCATCGTCGGCGTCGGCTCGTCGGTGTTCCATCCGGAGTCTGCGCGGGTTGCGCGCATGGCCTCCGGCGGCCGGCACGGATTGGCGCAATCGTTGTTTCAGGTCGGCGGCAACACCGGCTCGGCGTTGGGCCCGATCCTCGCCGCTGCGGTGGTGATGACCTATGGCCACAAATCGATCACCTGGTCGGCACTCTTCGCGCTGATCTCCATTGTCGTGCTTTTCTATGTCGGGCGCTGGTACAAGGATCATGGCATCGCGCGCATGAAGGCGGCGCAGAAAACATGGGCGGAGCCGGGCCTCTCGCAACGCCGCGTCGTGTTTTCGATCTTCATTCTGCTGATGCTGATTTTCTCCAAATATTTCTATCTCGCCAGCATCACCAGCTATTACACCTTCTACCTGATCCATCATTTCGGCGTGTCGGTGCAGGCCGCGCAGTTTCACCTGTTCGTGTTTCTGGGCGCCGTCGCCGTCGGCACCTTTGCAGGTGGTCCGATCGGCGATCGCATCGGCCGCAAGCTGGTGATCTGGGTGTCGATCCTCGGCATCCTGCCGTTCACGCTGATGCTGCCTTTCGCAAATCTGTTCTGGACCTCCGCGCTGTCGGTCATTATCGGGCTGCTGCTGGCATCGGCCTTTCCCGCCATCGTGGTGTTCGCGCAGGAGCTCATGCCGGGCCGCATCGGCATGGTGTCGGGCATGTTCTATGGATTCTCATTCGGCATGGGCGGCATCGGCGCGGCGGTGATCGGATTGTTCGCCGATCATTGGGGCATCGAATACACCTATAGTGTGTGCTCGTTCCTGCCCGCGATCGGGCTGCTCACCGCGCTGCTGCCGAACATGGAGAAGGATGGCAAGACGATCGCCGTCTCGCCACCCGTCGATGAGAACTCGCTGACGTAAATTTGCCGTCAGGCCGAGAACGCCGCCGAGAGCACCAGCAGAATTCCAAGGGTGGACAGAAGCCAGATGATCGTGCGCAGCATCGGCACGCCCATCGCATAAAGCGGCAGATAGATCACCCGCATCCAGAAATAGAGCTGCGCGCCCCAGATGGTCCGCGTGTTGTGCCGGTCCAGAAGCGTGATGATGAGAACCGCCGCCGCAAAGATCGGGAACGTCTCGCGGAAATTGTTAAAGGCGCGCTCCATGCGCCCGGCCACCTTGCCTTTCAGCGGCGGCGTGTTGTCGCGCGCGCCGGTGTTCCAGGCCGCGCCGCGTTCCTGCGTCGCGAAATGCGCGCCCAAAAACAGATGCACGAAGCCCAGAACGGCGGCGAGCGCGAGCATCGTCAGCTCCACGCTCATGCCGCCGAGTTTCAGATTGGCCAGCGGCAGCGCCGCCAGCGTGTTCAAGAATGTGTCCATGATCCCCTCCGCCCAATACGAAAATTATAGCGCAATCGCGCCGCATTAACTGTAAGAAATCGTGTTCCGCCGGTCCGGCTGTGTTATGCGAAAAGGCGCTTGAGGAATTGCATGACGACGCTGACGCAAAAAGCCGAACGCATCTACACCCGTCACGAAAATATCGTGGACGGCGTAATTCACGTCGCCGGCATGTTGTTTGCCGTGAACGCCGCGGTATGGCTGCTTCTGCATGTGGGCGTTTCCGCGGAAGCGAGCGTCACGGTCTATTGCCTGGGGCTTCTGGGAATGATCTTCGCCTCCGGCGTCTACAACATGGTGCCGGAGACGGCGCGCCCCAAGCAGCTTCTGCGGCGCATCGATCACGCGGCGATCTTCATCATGATCGCGGGCACCTACACACCCTTCGCCGTCAACCGCGTGGGTGCGCCCTACGGCACGGCCGTGCTGGTGGCGATCTGGGTCTGTGCGAGCATCGGCGTTGCGCTGAAAGTTCTGTTTCCGCGCCGCTTCGAAACCGCGGCGATCGCGCTCTATCTCGGCATGGGCTGGATGGTCGTGGCCGTGCTTAAGCCGCTTGCGGCGTCTGTTGCTGCCGTCGATTTCTGGCTTCTGATCGGCGGCGGTCTCGTCTATTCGGCGGGCGTCGCGTTATATGTGATCGAGCGCATCCCGTTTCACAAGGCGATCTGGCACGCTTTCGTGCTGGTTGCCGTGGTCCTGCACTTTAGCGCCGTGGCGATGGAATTCGCCACTTGATCGAAGCCGTCATTTTCGATTGCGACGGGGTGCTGGTGGACAGCGAGGTGCTGGCGCTGGAAGTCGAACTCGCCGCCGCGGCGCAAGTTGGGCTCGTCTACGATCTGGACGAATACAAAGCCCGCTTCATGGGCATGACGACGCAAGCGTTCTTCGACCTGCTCGCCGAAGATTGCCGCGCACAGACGGGCCGCAATCTGCCCGAGGGATTTCAGGATCGTTGTTATGGCGAATATCGCGCGGCGCTTCATCGTCTGAAGGAGATCGAGGGCGCCATGCGCGCAGTGTCCGCGGTCACGCATCGCAAGGCTGTCGCCAGCTCCAGTACCGCGGATGCCCTGGAGGAGAAGCTGCGCCGCACCGGGTTGTGGGACCGCTTCGCGCCGCATGTCTATTCGACCGATCTGGTTGCGTCCGGAAAGCCGGCGCCGGATATCTTTCTTTATGCGGCGAGGAAGCTTGGAACTGCGCCGCGCGATTGCCTTGTCTTCGAAGACAGCGTCAACGGCGTGCGCGCCGCCCGTGCCGCGAATATGCGGGTTTGGGGCTTTTCGGGCGGCGGCCATATGGACAAAGCGTCCTCCGACAGATTGATGGCCGCCGGCGCGGAGCGGATCGTCGAACATTGGGACCACGCCACGGCCCTCATTGCTTCGGCGGGAAGCTCTGCGTAACCTTTTGCCGTCAGTGTGCGTGGGTCGAGGGAGTTCACGATGCGTAAAATTCTAGGCCTTGGTGCATTGGCGCTCGCGGGTTTTGCACTGTCCGGTTGCGTCGTCGCCAGCGTTGGCGGCGCGGTTGTGGGTGGTGCGGTTACCGTCGCCTCGACCGCGGTGCATGTCACCGGCGATGTCGTGAGTGGCGCGGCGGATATCGCGACCGGTCAGTCGGACGACAAGAAAAAAGACGACAAGAAACCGGACGACGACAACTAGAACGAATCCTTGCGCTTTCGCGTCTCCGCGAACACCGCAACATTGTCGGCGCTCTCCATTCCCAGCGTCGCGCGGAGTTCTTTCGAGTCCGGCCGCAGGAACGGATTGGTCTTTTTCTCAAGACCCATCGTGGAGGGGATCGTCGCTTCGCCTTTGGCGCGGGCGGCCTCCACCTGTTTCATCCGCGCCTGGAGATCGGAATTCTTCGGCTCCAGCGTGAGCGCGAAGCGGCCATTGCTGAGCGTGTATTCGTGCCCGCAATAGATCTTCGTGGCGTCGGGCAGCTTCATCAGCTTGGAGAGGCTGTCCCACATCATCTGCGGCGTGCCTTCGAACAGCCGCCCGCAGCCCATGGCGAACAATGTGTCGCCCGTGAAAGCCATGCCGTCGAAGACGAAAGCAATATGCGACGAGGTATGCGCCGGAATCTCCAGCACGGTCACGCGGCGCGATCCGAACCGCCAGGGTTCCGCTTCGCTGACACCGGTATCGATCCCCGGAATGCGCCCGCGATCCTTTCCCGGCCCCACCACCTCGGCGCCGAATTCTTCCTTGAGGGCGAGATTGCCGCCGCAATGGTCCAGATGGTGATGGGTGTTGAGGATATGGGTGAGCTTCAGCCCCCGCGCCGCCAGCGCTTTGCGCACCGGTCCCGGCTCGGACGGATCGACCACGGCGCAAAGCCCGGAACCGTCGGTGACCAGATAGGCGTAATTGTCCTGCAGGCAGGGAACGAGCGCGACGCTGATGTCAGTCATTTATGGGTTCCTTTTCCGGGGCCAGCCTAGCAATCTGCCGCCCCGCATTGAACCCACGTGAACGGGAGGCTAGGCACGTTCCCGATGGACTACGATTCGGCCAGCCTGTCGGAGTTTTACGCCTCGCCCGTGGGGCAGGTTGCGCGTCGCGTGATCCAGCGCCGCTTGCGCGACGTGTGGCCGGACACCGACGGAACGCGGCTTCTGGGATATGGCTTTGCCATTCCCTATATGCGCGGCCTCGCGGCCAATACCGAATTTGCGGCCGCGCTGGTGCCCGAGCAATTGGGTGCGGTGGCATGGCCGGCGGATTCCTGTCTCAGCGTCGTGGCGCAGGAGGATGCGCTGCCGTTCCCCGATGCGATGTTCGACCGCGTGCTGGTGATCCACGGTCTTGAGAGCGCGGAATCGCTTCGCCCCTTGCTGCGCCAGCTTTGGCGGGTTCTCGCGCCGTCGGGGAAACTCCTGCTCGTCGCGCCGAACCGCACCAGTCTTTGGGCACAGGTCGAACGCTCGCCGTTCGCGCATGGCCGCCCCTTCAATCGCGCGCAGCTCGACAGCCTTCTGCGCGACACGCTGTACGTCGCGGAGCGTTGGGATGGCGCATTGATGATGCCGCCGCTGAAATCCTACGACACTAGTTTCATTGTGTCGCGCGTTCGGCATGGCGGTTATTCCGCAAGCTCATCCTTGAAAGCAATCTTATGATTTCCGCGATTCCATTCGCGGGGATGACGTTACAAAGAATGCGCGCGACGCATGGACGCTACGCACTGTCTTTTTCCAAACACAAAGTCTTCCTATCTGCTCATCGTCGGTATCGAAGAGCCGGCATCCACATCAGGAGGGAGTGCAATGCGTAACGTGTATCTTGCAGCAATCGGGTTGAGCGCGATGCTGGCGATGGGAACATCGGCGGCCAGTGCGGAGGATGCTTCCGCATCGACCTGTGTGTCCCTCGCGTCTCAGGTGAAGACCGCGCTGGCGTCCAACCAGCAATCTTCCAATTACGAGGCGGCCGTGAAGGAAAGCCGCTATGGCCGGGATTTCTGCGCCAACGCGCAGCCGAGAGTCGGCACCGCGCATTACGCGCAGGCGCTGAAGCTTCTGGGCGTTTCATAAGAAGCGTTCAGGATGAACCTGCGCGGTGGGCGATTGGCCCCCAAGCAGCGCCGCCGCGCCGGTTCATCAAGAATATGGCGCCTTCGGCCATGAGGTTTGGTCCGAATGCATCGGCTTGAACGGGTTTCGTCCCGTTCGCATCGAGCGCCAGTGTTTTTTCGATCGTGGCGCCGGCTTGCGTCGCCATCTGCGTGAAATCGCGGATGGTGCACAAATGGATGTTGGGCGTGTCATACCACGCATAATCCAGCGCATGGGTGCGCGGCATGCGGCCGTTGAACAGCAGCGACAGGCGCACGCGCCAATGCCCGAAATTGGGGAACGAGACGATCGTGCGCCGCCCGATGCGGAGCAGATCTTCCAGCACCTTGGCCGGCGCGCGCGTCGCCTGGATGGTTTGGCTCAGGATCACCACGTCGAAAGCCTGCGACGGATAATCGGCGAGGTCGGTGTCCGCATCGCCCTGCAGCACCGAGAGCCCGCGCGCCACGCAGTGATTGACGTTCTGTTGCGACAGCTCGATGCCGCGCCCGTCCACATTGCGCGTCCGTTTCAGATGTTCGAGCAGCGCGCCGTCGCCGCAGCCCACATCCAGCACGCGGCTGTCGGCTTCGATCATCTCGGCGATGGCGGCAAGATCGGGACGCAGGCTCATGCGATGCCGTTCGCGTTTGCCGCGGCATTCAGGAAGCCGCGAACCGTCTGCAGCATTTCCGGCTCATCGAGCAGGAAGGCGTCATGGCCCTTGTCGCTTTCGATCTCCACGAAGCTGACATTCGCTGCCGTTGCATTGAGCGCGTGGGCGATGCGCTTGTTCTCCGGCGTGGGAAACAGCCAGTCGCTGGTGAAGGAGATCAGGCAGAATCGCGCCTTGGTGTTGCGGAAGGCATCGGCGAGCACGCCGTTATAGTCGCTGGCGAGGTCGAAATAATCCATCGCGCGGGTGATGTAGAGATAGGAATTGGCGTCGAAGCGATCGACAAAGGTCATGCCCTGATGGTGCAGATAGGATTCCACCTGGAAGTCCGCGCCGAATCCGAAGGAGATCTGATCACGGTCTTGTAGCTCGCGGCCGAACTTCCGCTGCAGCGCCGCTTCCGAAAGATAGGTGATATGCGCGGCCATGCGCGCCACGGCGAGGCCCTTGCCCGGTTGTGCTGTGCCGTAATCGCCGTTCTTCCAGTCCGGGTCGGCCATGATCGCCTGACGGCCGACTTCATGAAATGCGATGTTTTGCGCGGAGTGGCGCGCGGCGGTGGCGATGGGCATCGCATTGACCACGCGCTCGGGATAGGACGCCGCCCATTGCAGCACCTGCATGCCGCCCATCGATCCGCCGGTGACGCAGAGGAGTTTCTCGATGCCGAGCGCATCGATCAGCATCGCTTGCGCGCGCACCATGTCGCCGATGGTGACGACGGGAAAATCCAGGCCATAGGATTTTCCGGTGGCCGGATTGATCGAGGCCGGGCCTGTCGAACCCATGCAGCCGCCGATGACATTGGTGCAGATGACGAAGAAGCGGTCGGTGTCGATCGGCTTGCCGGGCCCGACCATGATGTCCCACCAGCCGGGCTTGCCGGTGAGCGGATGGCGGCTGGCGGCGAACTGGTCGCTGAATGTGATCGCTTTTCCTGGGTCCGCTTCGGGTTCGCAGACGGGACGCAGGAAAGTGGGATTTGCGGTCTGGGCCAAGGCGCCTTTTCCAACCAATCCGGATCGGTCCGGGCGGGTTTGCTAGGGCCGGGGGGCCTAGCTGTCAACGATGGCGGCTTTTCTCTTGCCCCGGCCCGCCGATGCCACTAGCCATTCCGGCCTTGTGCCAGCGTGCGGTGAGAGAAGAACCCGTCATGAAACCGAAGCCAAAGCCCACCATCCTCGACATCGCGCCTTATGTCGGTGGCCGTGCGCATGCGCCGGGTGCGAGCCGGGTGTTCAAGCTCTCCTCCAACGAGTCCGCGCTGGGCGCCAGCCCGCTCGGTGTCGAAGCCTATCGCGAGGCCGCCACTGGCTTGGACATCTATCCCGAGGGCAGCGCCAAGATCTTGCGCGATGCCATCGGCGAGACTTACGGCCTCAATCCCGACCGCATTGTTTGCGGCAATGGTTCAGACGAGCTTTTGACCTTGCTGGCGCATGGCTATTTGCATGCCGGCGACGAGGTTATCTTCAGCGAACACGCCTTTCTGGTCTATCGTATTGCCACGCTGTCCAACGGCGCGGTGCCGGTGGTGGTGCCGGAGCCGAAATTGCGCGTCGATGTCGATGCGATGCTGAAGGCCGTCACGCCGAAAACGCGGCTGGTCTATCTCGCCAATCCGAACAACCCGACGGGTTCCTATCTCACCAGCGAGGAGGTGCGCCGCCTGCACGCCGGCTTGCGGCCCGACATTCTGCTCGTGATCGATGCCGCTTACGCCGAATATGTCCGCAAGAACGATTACGACACCGGCGTGGAGCTGGTGTCCCAGTTCCACAACGTCGTGATGACGCGGACATTTTCAAAAATCTATGGCCTCGCGGGCCTGCGTATCGGCTGGGCGTTCTGCCCGCCGGACGTCGTGGACGTGCTGAACCGCATTCGCGGGCCGTTTAACGTGTCCGTGCCCGCGCAGCGCGCCGCCGCGGCGGCGCTG
>SMFH01000308.1_pt1 | contig 12121 bp, 10 predicted proteins | sample 2456121 | NCBI WGS metagenome assembly SMFH01 (sample SAMN10132613, study PRJNA489261) | soil metagenome | isolation source: day120 antibiotic-silty clay loam soil | place: USA
GGGCGCCTTTCGCTTTTGCGGCGCGCCTTGAGTAAAGTGCCGCGATGAGACGCACGCTGGCCCAAGAGATCGCAAAAAGCGGCACTGCCCTTCACGCGGGTGCCATGGTGGAAATGCGTCTGCTGCCGGCTGCGCCGGGAACCGGCATTGTCTTTCGCCGGGTCGATCTGGGCGGCCGCGAAATTCCCGCGCTCTATGATCGCGTCGGCGAAACGCGCCTTGGAACCGTCATCGCGCAGGACGATGCCAGCGTCGGCGTGATCGAGCATCTCATGGCGGCGATCGCGGGCGCGCAGATCGACGATCTCATCGTGACGCTCGACGGGCCTGAGCCTCCGATCCTGGATGGCGATGCGTTGTCCTATTTCCGGTTGATCGAAGAAGCCGGAACGCACGAGCAATCGGGCGCCCGCAAGGCGATCAAGGTTGCCAAGCCGGTCGTCACCACGATCAAGGATGCGCAGATACGTCTGCTTCCGGCGGACAGACCGGAATACAGTTTCGATCTCGACTATTCGAACACCAAAGCCGTCGGCAAGCAGTCTTATGCGATGGCGTTCACGCGCGAGAATTTCGCGCGCGAGATCGCGCCGGCCCGCACATTCGGATTCATGCACGAACTCGACGCGCTGAACAAAATGGGTTTGGCGCGCGGCGCTTCGCTGACAAACACAATCGCGATCGACGGCGACATCGTCGTCAACAAGGACCTGATGCGCTTTGCCGACGAATTCGTGCGCCACAAGATCCTGGATGCGATCGGCGACATGGCGCTCGCGGGCGGTCCGCTGATCGCACGCTTCGAGGGCGTGAAGTCCGGCCATGCAACCAACAACGCGGCCCTGCGCATGCTTTTCGCGGACCCCGCCAATTACGAGATCGTCGAGATCTGAACCCTGCCGTGCCCTTGGCGGGCCGGGCCTGGCACAATTCTTTGCCATGTCCCCCAAAGTTGCCGGGGCCGGTCTGGACCGGGGTTCCGGCTCAATGGCATAAGGTGACGGGTTGGCATCGGCCGCGCCTGTTCGGGAGTTGGTATGCTGTTGAATTTCCTCGGTAATATGCGCCTTCGCAAGGCGCAAGCGGCGTTCGCCGTCGTGGCGGCCTGCCTGGTGGTGTCGGCCTGCTCGGGCGTGACCGACAAGAAGGACGCCCCTTATGTCGAGCGTCCGGTCGAGCAGATTTATGCCGACGCCTGGAAGCAGATCGACAATCACGACTGGGAAAATGCCGCCAAGCAGTTCGACGAGGTCGAGCGCCAGCACCCATATTCCATCTGGGCCCGCCGCGCGATGCTGATGAGCGCCTTCTGCTATTATCAGGCTAACAAATACACCGATGCCACCAATACCGCGGATCAGTTCATCTCCCTTCACCCGGGCAGCCGCGAAGTTTCCTATGCCTTCTATCTGAAGGCGATGGCGCTCTACGAACAGATCGTCGATGTCGGCCGCGACCAGACCGTTACCGAGCAGGCGCTGACCGCGCTGCAAGACGTGGTGCAGCGTTTCCCCAACAGCGAATATGCCCGCGACGCCCGCCTGAAGATCGACCTGACACTCGACCATCTGGCCGGCAAGGAAATGGAAGTCGGCCGCTACTATCTCACCCGGCGCAACTACATCGGCGCGATCAACCGGTTTAAAACCGTCGTCCAACGCTACCAGAAGACGCCCCAGATCGCCGAAGCGCTGGAACGGCTGACCGAGGCCTATTACGCGCTGGGCGTTTACAACGAAGCCAAGACGGCCGCCGCCGTGCTGGGCGCGAATTACCCGGGCAGCCCCTGGTATCAGGACGCCTACAATCTTCTCGTCACCCACAACATGAAGCCCGAAGCCGACAAGAGCTCGTGGCTTGCGCGGCAATTCCAGCTATAAACTGGGCGCATGCTCGCGACGCTCAAGATTCGCGACCTCGTTCTGATCGAGGACGTGGCGCTGGATTTCGCGCCCGGTCTCAACGTGCTCACGGGTGAGACGGGCGCGGGAAAATCCATTCTGCTCGATGCCTTGGGACTGGCCGCCGGGGCGCGCGCGGGCGGGCGATCGAGCGTTCGTCCCGGCGCGGCGCAGGGCTCCTCGGTCGCGATCTTCGATCTGGCCAAAGGCCATGCCGCTTTCACCCTGATCGCGGAAAATGAAATTCCCGCGGATGGCGAAATCATCCTGCGGCGTGTGATCACGGCGGATGGCCGCACGCGCGCATTCGTGAATGACGAGCCGGTGGGCGTTGGCCTGCTGCGCGATCTGGGCGGCATGCTGGTGGAAACCCATGGGCAGTCCGACGACCGCGGACTGTTCGACAATTCCACCCATCGCCGCGTTCTGGATGCTTTCGGCGGCAATGAAAAGCTTGTTGCGGAGGTTGCGATCCGTTTCGCCGAATTCGAGCGCGCTTGGTTGCAACTGAATGAGCTGCGCAAGGCCGCCGCCGCCGCAGCCGCCGATGCGGATTTTGTGCGCCATGCGGCGGATGAATTGTCCGCGCTGGGGCCGGAAGAAGGCGAGGAAGCGCAGCTTGCGGCGGACCGCATCCTGCTCATGAACGCCAGCAAGATCGCGGAAGACATTTCCGCCGCCGCCGAATTTCTGGGCGGGGATCGCGGCGCGGAGTCTTCGCTCGCCGGCGCCCTCAAGAGACTGAGCCGCACCAATGAAGAAGCCCGCAAAGCCGCCGCAGCCGCGGAAAGCGCCTTGGAACAGGCGTTCGCGCAGACCGAGGAAGCGCGGCGCGAGCTGGAGGCGTTGCTGTCACGGCTCGACACCGATGGCAGCGAGCTGGAGCGCAAGGAAGACCGCCTTCACGCCTTGCGGGCCGCGGCGCGGAAATATGGCGTGCAGCCGGACGAACTGCCGCGCGTGCACAAGGAATTCCAGATCAAGCTCGATTCCCTTTCCGGTAGCAGCACCGGCCTCAAAAATGCCGAGGCCGAAGTTGCCAGGACACGCGCGGCGTTCCTGGATGTCGCCCGCAAGCTTTCCGCCGCGCGTAAGACGGCGGCGAAGAAGCTGGAAGGTTCGGTGGTTTCCGAACTGATCCCGTTGAAACTGGCGCATGCGAAATTCCGCGTGGCGTTGGAACCGCTGGCCGAAGATGCAGCGTCTGCGAACGGGCTGGAGCGCATCGCGTTTGAAGTCGCCACCATAGAAAGCGCGCCGTTCGGGCCGCTGACCAAGATCGCCTCCGGCGGTGAACTCGCGCGCTTTTCGCTGGCGCTGAAAGTGGCGCTGTCCGAAACCAGCCCGCCCGCCGTTCTGGTGTTCGACGAAGTGGATCGCGGCGTCGGCGGCGCGGTCGCGGACGCGGTGGGCGAGCGGCTGCAGCGCTTGGCGAAGACAACACAAGTTCTCCTTGTGACGCACGCACCGCAGGTGGCGGCGCGGGCAGACCGGCATTTCCGCATCACCCGCAAAGGCGACCGCACCCGTGTCGATATGCTGGGTGACGAAGAGCGCGCGGAAGAGATTGCGCGCATGCTCTCCGGGGCGACCGTCACCGATGAAGCGCGCGCCGCGGCGAAGCGGCTGATGAACGAGGCCGCGCCGCAGAAGAAGGCGCGGAAGCGGGCATGAACGGCAAAGCGAAGAGCAAATCCGCCAAAACGAAAAAGAACGACGCCCCCGATCTGTTCGGCGCATCCGGCGAAAAACCGGTCGAAAAGCTGAGCGAAGCCGAAGCGAGGAAAGAACTCGAACGGCTCGCAACCGAGATGGCGGAGCATGATCGTGCTTATTACGAGCAAGACGCGCCGACCGTCTCCGACGCCGAATATGACGCCCTGCGCAAGCGCAACACCGCCATCGAAGTGCGGTTTCCAAAGCTGATCCGTGCCGACAGCCCATCGCATCGCGTGGGCGCGAAGGTGTCGGACAAGTTCAAGAAGGTCGTGCATCGCGTTCCCATGTTGTCGCTGGACAACGCCTTCGCCGACGAAGACGTCGAGGAGTTCGTGGCACGCATCCGCCGCTTCCTTGGCCTGAAGGACGATCACGACATCGTCTTCACCGCCGAGCCGAAGATCGACGGGCTCTCCGCGTCGCTGCGCTACGAGAAGGGCGTGTTCGTGCACGCTGCGCCTCCACGGCAAGGCGCCAGACGTTCTGGAAGTGCGCGGCGAGGTCTACATGACCCACGCCAACTTCGCGGCGCTGAACAAGCGGCAGGAGAAAGACGGCAAGCAGACTTACGCCAATCCGCGCAACTCTGCGGCCGGCTCGGTGCGCCAGCTCGATCCTTCCATCACCGCATCGCGCGACCTGAATTTCTTCGCCTATACCTGGGGCGAGGTGAGCAAGCTGGCGGCGGATACGCAGTGGGGCATGCTGGAGGCGTTCAGGGCGTTCGGCTTCAAGGTGAACCCGCTGGTGCGGCGCTGCGAGACGGTGAAGCAGGTGCTCAAATTCTACAGCGACATCGAAAGCAAGCGCGCGAAGCTGGGCTACGATATCGATGGCGTCGTCTACAAAGTCGACGACCTGAAGCTGCAGGAGCGCCTTGGCTTCGTGTCGCGGTCGCCGCGCTGGGCCATCGCGCACAAATTCGCGGCGGAACAGGCCGAAACGATCCTCGAAAAGATCGACATACAGGTTGGGCGCACCGGCAAGCTGACGCCGGTGGCGCGGTTGCGGCCGATCACCGTCGGCGGCGTGGTGGTGGAGAACGCAACGCTTCACAACGAAGACGAGATCGCACGGCTCGATGCGCGCGAAGGCGATACCGTGATCATTCAGCGCGCGGGCGATGTCATCCCGCAGGTGGTGAAGGTTCTCACCGACAAGCGGCCGCGTGGCTCCAAGCCTTATCAATTCCCGCACAAATGCCCCGTCTGCGGCAGCCATGCCGTGCGTGAGGTCGATGAGAAGACCGGCAAGGAAGACGTCGATCGGCGCTGCACCGGCGGCCTCATCTGCGCGGCGCAGGCGGTGGAGCGGCTCAAGCATTTCGTCGGCCGCGACGCGTTCGACATCGAAGGCTTCGGCGGGACCTATATCGAGACGTTGCACGAAGCCGGGATGCTGAAAGAACCGGCGGATATCTTCCAGCTCGCCAAACAGCCCACAAAGCTCGGCAAGGTTTTGGCCGAGAAGCGCGCGGAGCAAAGCGCGGAACGCCGCGCCAAGGAAGGCAAGGGTGCGACCGACACCAAGTCCAAGAAGAAGGACGAGGGCGAGGGCAAGCTGGTCGAGAACCTCGTCGCCGCCATCGATGCACGCCGCAAGGTCGGTCTCGACCGCTTCATCAACGCGCTGGGCATCCGCCATGTGGGCGAAACCAACGCACGGCTTCTTCGGCGGCATCGGCGATGTGGTGGCCGAAGCGATCAAGGATTTCTTCGACGAACCGCACAACCGAAAACTGCTCGATCATCTCCTGAAGGAAGTGGACGTGCAGGATGTTGCCGCGCCGAAGATCAAAGGCTCACCCGTCGCGGGCAAGACGGTGGTGTTCACCGGCAGCCTCGAAAAGATGACGCGCCAGGAAGCCAAGGTGAAGGCGGAATCGCTGGGCGCAAAGACGGCGGGCTCGGTATCCAAGAAGACCGATCTCGTCGTGGCCGGCCCCGGCGCGGGCTCCAAACTCGCCGACGCGCAGAAATTCGGCGTGAAGGTGATCGACGAGGACGAATGGCTCGCGATGATCAAAGGGCTTTGATTTTTCCGCGGATTTGAAAGTCACGGCATCAATATGCTGCCGGCCGCGGTGCCGCTTCTGGGGAGATTTCCCCTGTTGTTTCCCTCAACCTTTTCCGCCCGCGCCGGAATTTGTCATCGGCGCTATATGAGGGGCGTGACCGTGAACATGGCGATTGTGACGGACTGAACTTCCGGTTCGGCGTCCTCGACCCGCTACAGCGCGATCTCGGCTTCCCCAGAAATGTCCGTCGCTATCCCCACGCCCGGTCAGGGCGAGGGCGGAGCTAGAGCTTGGGCATGGGTGGTTCCTCTAAAAGAATGATTCACGCAGAGACGCAGAGTTCTTCTCCGGGGCCCGGCATCGCGGCTGTGTCCGTTGAAAATTGGCGCGCATGGCACGCCGATAGATTTTTTCACTTTTTTGCGGCTATGCGTCTCTGCGTGCGCTTTTTCTTTCGCCCAAAAGGCAGAAAACCGCCGCTTTTCAGCGACGGCTACGGTTTGGGCGCAATTCAAGAATTGAGAAAAATGTACACCGCGACCGTTACGGTCGTCAAGTAATTAGTCCGCGAAATAGGAAGATTTATTTTAAGCCCTTGAAGCGGCTGGCTTATCCGGTGCGTTCGCGGAAGCGGGTGATGTCGATCAGGACGCCCTGCGCGTTGAAGTCGAAATTCACCGTGGTGGCGTGTTCATAGCCGCTCTCCGTCACCAGCGCGATCAGCGGAATGTAATCGACCGGGTTCGGGCCCCCGGCATTGTAGATGTAGATGTCGCGCCGCCCGCCATTGATCAGCTCCGCTTTCGCATCCGGTTCGCCGAGCTGCGCGAGAACTTGTTGCTCGGTGGTGGTGCCCTTCTGGAACTGCGCGGCGCTTTCCTTGCTCACATAGGTGCCGGAGGCGCAGCCCGTGAGGGCGAGCGCGGCGATGGCGGCGGCGGCGGACAATGCGAAGGGCTTCATGGGAATCTCCTCGAGGCGCCAGACTACAGCCGCGCGCGTGGGCCGCCTAGATAACTTTTTCCTTGCAGCGCCATTCGGTCGTGGCGCCGACGGACTGGCACCACACCGGGCGCAGCTGTGGCCATTGGGGGATGTAGTGATACAGCACCGAACCGTCATAGGGATGATAGTCCAGATGCGGATCGTCCGGGATCGCCGGAATATAAGTCGGCGTCAGCACGGCGAGGGATGACGGCCATGCGCCCTTGTCGTGCTTATAGGCCTGTATCGCCTCCACCACGCGGTTGGCATCGCGGCGATAATTCATGCCGGAAGGGTCCTGATTGACCGGCCAGACCTGACAGCCGCCAAGCGCGAGCAGTGCGGCGGCGGCGACGCAAAGCGAAACTTTTTTCATCATCAGATCGCCCGCGTCGCGTTTTCGAGCCACGCCTTCGTGTCCGCATCGACGAGCGGCTCCAGCTTGGCGCGTGTTTTGGCGTGATAGTCGTTCAGCCAGTCGCGCTCATCTTTCGTCAGCAATGACGGCTCGACGAGGTTGAGATCGATCGGCGCCCAGGTGACGGTTTCGAACTCCATCATCTTGCGATCGCCGCCGGGAACCGCTTTTGGCTCGGTGACAACGACGAGGTTCTCGATGCGGATGCCGTATTCGCCTTCCTTGTAATAACCCGGCTCGTTGGAGCAGATCATGCCCGGCATCAGCGGCTGATGGATCGGCCGCTTGGAAATGTTCTGCGGGCCTTCATGCACCGACAGATAAGATCCGACGCCATGGCCGGTGCCGTGATCGTAATCCAGCCCCGCATCCCACAGCGCCTTGCGCGCGAAGGCATCCAGTGCCACGCCCGGCGTGCCCGGCGGGAATTTCATCGTGCCGAGCGCGATATGGCCTTTCAGCACGCGGGTGAAGCGGTCCTTCATCTCGGCGGTCGGCGTGCCCACGATCATGGTGCGCGTCACATCCGTGGTGCCATCGGGATATTGGCCGCCGGAATCGATGAGATAGATTTCGTTCTTGTTGATCTTGCGGTTGGACGAGGTCGTCACGCGGTAATGCGGCAGGGCGGCGTGCGGCGCGGCGCCGGAGATGGAGTCGAAGGAGAGGTCGGTCAGCGAACCGGCCTTCTTGCGGTAACCTTCCAGCGTTTCCGCCGCCTGGATTTCCGTCAGTTCGCCGTTCGGGGCTTCGCGCGCCATCCAGCTCAGGAAGTTGGTCAGCGCCGCGCCATCGCGGATATGCGCCTTGCGCGAACCTTCGATTTCCACCGGGTTCTTGCACGCCTTCGGCAATTGGCATGGATCGACGCCGCGCTTCACCGTGGCGCCGGCTTTGGCGAGACGATCGAACGCAGCGGCCGCCGTCCAGTTCGGATCGGCGACAACGGTTTTACCTTTCAGCGCATCAAGCGCCGAATTGAATTCGCTCGGCGCGCGCACGCGGACGGCATTGCCCAGATGCTTGGTGACGTCCGGCGTGATCTTGCGCTCATCCACGAACCAGTCGGCGGAGCCGTCGCTGTTGAGGATCGCGTAGGAAAGAACGAACGGCGTGTGCGGCGTGTCGCCGCCACGCACATTGAGCAGCCAGCAGATCGAATCCGCGAGGGAGACAATGGCGGCGTCCGCGCCGCTCTTCTTGATGTCTTCGGCGATGCGCGTGCGCTTGGACTCCGCGCTTTCGCCCGCAAGGTTCATTGCATGGGGAATGGCTTTCGCGGTCGGCGCATCGGGACGGCCCTGCCACACCGCGTCGATGGGATTGCCATCGGTCGGCACCAGCGTCGCGCCGGCTTTCGCCACCGCGAGGCGCAGCGCATCGGCACTGGCGGCGGAATGCACCCACGGATCGAAGCCGATCTTCGCGCCCTTGGGTGCGTTGTTGGCAAGCCAGCCGTTCGGGCCTTCTTCGACAAGATCGCGCGGTTCGAATGCTTTGGTGTCGGTTTGCTGGCGCACCTGCAACGTGTAGCGGCCATCGGCGAAGACTGCCGCTTTATCCTTCAGCACGACGGCAGCGCCCTGATATTCGTCGGAGTGCGGAATGACGAAACCGTCCAGCCCGCGCTTGGCAAGTTCCGCGCGCAAGGCGGCAAGGCGCGGCGCAACGGTCGCGGCGTCGGAACGGTCTTCGAAGGATTGGAAAGATGGGGTCTTGTCCATGGGGCTTTCACATATCGTTGGTTCTGAACTCTAGCATAGAGACAACCCTCCCCTTGAGGGAGGGTCGAATTGCGAAGCAATTCGGGGAGGGGTCATAGTGCCAAAACACGCGCTGTCCATGGGCCATCGCGCCGCGTCTCGCGCAAGATAAGGCCGAACGGGCGATAGAAACTGAGAACAAGATTCTCCTGCCATGTCAGCAGGCCCGACAGGATGAGCGCACCGCCCTTGGAGAGCGAATGCGCGATGGAGGGCGCAAGCTGGGTGAGCGGGCTCGCCAAAATATTCGCAATGATGAGATCATATGGCGCCTTTGCAGCAAGCGCAGGGCTGGCGAGGCCGTCCGCGGTGATGGCGTGGATGAGCGTGGACTCGCCGTTCGCCGCGGCGTTTTCGCGCGTGATCTCCACGGCGGTGGGATCGATGTCGGAGGCGATGACTCTCCTGCGCCACAGCTTCGCCGCGCCGATGGCGAGAAGCCCGGTGCCGCAACCCAGATCCAGCACGTTCTCATAGCGCCTGCGCTTCGACAGATCGGACAGCGCAGCGAGGCAGAGCGATGTCGTTTCATGATGCCCGGTGCCAAAGGCCATGCCCGCTTCGATGCGGATGGGGATGACGCCCGGCGGCACCGTGCCCGCGTCATGCGCGCCATAGACAAAGAAACGCCCCGCGCGCACCGGCGGCAGGCCCTGCTGCGAAAGCTTGATCCAGTCGGTGTCCGGCAGAAGCTGGACATGCACTTCGCGGCCAGCGAGTTTGGAAAGCAAATCGCCGTCCGGCATCTCCGTATAAAGCGCCTCGACAACCGCGTCGGTCTTGAACGGCTCTTCGTGGATGAGGACGGCTTGCGGCGACGTGCCAAGCTCGAACGCGGCGGAGATATCGCCCGCTTCTTCCTTGCGGACGACGATCTCGGCTTTCCAGAGAGGCGGGTTGATGCTCATGGCGCTGGGGCTTTACAAGCACCACGGCCACGCCGAGCAGCGCCGGAACATCACCCATGAGGTGACCCATATGGTTCATGCCGCCGGTCATGCCGAAGGATTGCTGCGCCATAATGCCCGCGTGAACAAGGCTCGACCAGGCGGCGAACCAGATGAGGCTCTTGTTGGCCAAGGGATCGCGTGCGGCGAGAATCAGGAAGATTCCGAGCACCGCGTAAACGCCGACGATCATCATGAAATAGTCGGACTCGTAGGGGGCTCCCATGTGCCATGCCCAGCCCGCGGGCCAGACGATGGAAAGCGGATAGATCAAGAGCATGACCACGCCGAAAACGACGAGCGCGATCTTGAGAAGGGATAGTGCGTTCATGGAGGACTCCGTTTTGTTCACAACGAAGAACACCGCTCCGACTCAGCGGGAAGAACGGAAGATGTTAGCTCGTCCCGGAACCTGCGGCGAGGTGGCAGAAGGCTTATGCCGGTGGGGCGATTTAAGGGTTCAGCCGTATGTGAAGTCCGGCTTGCTCTGCCCGACTTCTATGATGTAGCCATCCGGGTCGCGGATGTAGCAGCGCGTCTCGCCGTATTTGTCCTTCGGCTCCGTGATGAATTCGGCGCCACGGCTGCGCCATAGATCGTAGCAGGCGTGAATATCGGCGACGCGGATGTTCATGAACCGACATTGACGATGAGCCACGTGTTTGCGATCTGGATGTAGCCCGGCGCACCGCTGCTGTCGCCTCGGCTCAGTATTTTGCCGCCGAAGATCTTTTCGTAAAATTGCGCTGATCGCTCGATGTCCGCGACCGTGATGAAATGCGCGATCGTGATGCCGTCCTGTGGCGGCATCCGGTAGTTCTTCTGCTCGACTTGTACGTCGCTCATGGATGGCTCCTCTCGTGCATCAGGCGTGATCCACGTCGATGATCGCCTTGGCGAATGCGGCCGGTGCTTCCTGTGGAAGATTGTGGCCGACGCCGCCGGCGATGATGCGGTTGTCGTATTTGCCGGAGAATTTTGTGCGATAGGCGCTGGGCGGCGGATGCGGCGCGCCGTTGGAGTCGCCTTCCATGGTGATCGTGGGCACCGCAATCACCGGTCCGGTGGCGAGCCTGGCTTCCAGAGCGTCGTACTTCGCTTCGCCTTGTGCGAGCGCCTGCCGCCAGCGGTAATTGGGGATGACGATGGCGACGTGATCCGGATTGTCGAACGACACGGCCGTGCGCTGGAAGGTGGCATCGTCGAAATTCCATTTCGGCGAGGCCAGCTTCCAGATCAGCTTCGCGAAGTCGTGGCGGTATTTTCCGTAACCCGCCGCGCCGCGATCGGTCGCGAAATAGAATTGATACCACCATTGCAACTCCGCAGCTGGCGGCAGCGGAATCTTGCCGGCCGCCTGGCTGCCGATCAGATAGCCGCTCACCGAGACGAGACCTTTGCAACGCTGCGGCCATTCCGCCGCGATGATGTCCGCCGTGCGCGCCCCCCAATCGAAGCCGCCGATGACGGCCGACTGGATCTTGAGCGCGTCCATCAGGGCGATGATGTCAAGTGCGACCACCGATTGCTGGCCGTTGCGCATCGTGTCGGCGGACAGAAACTGCGTGGTGCCAAAGCCGCGCAGATAGGGAACGATCACGCGATAACCCGCTTGCGCCAGCAGTGGCGCGACATCGACAAAGGCGTAAATGTCATAAGGCCAGCCATGCAGTAGCAGGACGGCGGGGCCATGCACGGGACCGGCTTCAGCGTAACCGATGTTGAGCGTGCCAGCATCGATCTGTTTCAGTGGACCGAATGATGTGTGTGAAGGGGTGACCTTTGGTTTGGTGGCCGTCGCAGAAGCAGGTCCACTCATAAAAACTTCCCCTGCGCTGAGGGATATGGCTGCCATGCCAAGAAGAAAGCGGCGTTCGTGATCGATTTGGTCCGACATGTGAACTCCTGAGAGACGGGCGGTGCGGGCGATGCGCGCCCGCACCGGTCCAGTTCAACCGCGCACCGATTTGAACGAGGCGCGCATTTCCGAGACGAACAGCGCAGGCTGCTCCCATGCCGCGAAATGTCCACCCTTGGGGAGACGATTGTAGTGGATGAGCTTGGGATAGGCTTTCCTCGCCCAGCTTTCCGGCGCCTGGTAAATCTCATCCGGGAAGGCGCTGACGGCAACGGGGATTTTCACACCGCGCACGTCGAAGAAGCCGCCACCGGTGGAGATCTGCGCCGTGTCCCAATAGAGACGCGCCGAAGAGACCGCCGTGTTCGTCAACCAGTAGAGCGTGACATTGTCGAGTACGTCGTCGCGCGAGAGACCTTCGGTCTGTCCGCCGAAGACGCGGGTGATCATCTTGTAGCTGCGGATATCGTGATCCAGCATCCAGGCGGCGAGGCCCATCGGCGAATCTGCAATC
>SMFH01000142.1_pt1 | contig 12083 bp, 18 predicted proteins | sample 2456121 | NCBI WGS metagenome assembly SMFH01 (sample SAMN10132613, study PRJNA489261) | soil metagenome | isolation source: day120 antibiotic-silty clay loam soil | place: USA
GCCAGGCAGCGCGCTCCGGGGAGCTCCATCACGCGATCGAAGGCGGCTTGCGGCGCGAGGAGGAGACGGTCACCCTCGGCGAGCTTCTGGAGGGAGTCGCGGAGGGACGCGCCGGCGACGATGATCTGACCGTGGCCGATCTGACAGGGGTCGGCGTCCAGGACGCCGCGATCGCAGCGATGACCCTGCGGCAGGCTGCGCGCGGATGGGACGCTCAGCTGAGTGCGGGTACTCCCTAAGAAAGAGGCAGACGTGCATTACCGACGGACACCGATCGAGCTGGAGTCGCCTGAGCAGCTGGGCTACGACACGATCACGAACAACCTCTCGGAGAGCTCGTTCTCCGACATGCGTCTCGCCGACTACGGCATCGAGGCGGACGTCGGCGACATCGTGCTGCCATACGGCGATCACCGTGGGGCGGAACGGCTGCGGGCGCTCGTCGCAGCCGGCAGCGGACATCTCCGGCCTGAGGATGTGCTCGTGACCGCGGGTGCCGCGGCCGCCCTGTTCATCGTCAATTCGGCGCTCCTCGAACCAGGGGCGCACGCATTGATCTGTTCGCCCAACTACGCGACGAACCTCGAGACACCGCTCGCGATCGGCGCAGACGTCGAGCGGCTGGAACTCCGGTTCGAGGACGGTTGGCAGCTCGACCTCGAGCGCCTCGCCCAGCGGTTGCGCTCCGACACTCGCCTGGTCAGCGTCACCTACCCCCACAACCCGACCGGAAGCACGATCAGCGCTGATCAGCTCGGTGCTCTCGTCGAGATCGTCGACAACCATCCCGTTGCCCGGCTCCTCGTCGACGAGACGTATCGAGACCTCGCCTACGACACGCCCCTACCCATGGCGACCAGCCTTTCGCCGCGGGCTCTGGGCGTCTCGTCGATGTCGAAGACGTATGGGCTTCCCGGCCTCCGAGTCGGCTGGCTGACCTGCCGCGACGAAGCGCTGATGGAGACGTTCCTCGCCGCCAAGGAGCAGATCTTCATCACCGGGGCCGTGCTCGACGAAGAGCTCACCGCACGCGTGCTCGAACGCCGTCACGTCATCCTGCCGTCGATCCGCGAGCGGGTTGCGTCGCAGCTGGCGATCGTCCGCGAGTGGATCGAACCGAACGCGACATTCGAATGGGTCGCGCCGCAGGCTGGAGCTGTCTGCTTCCTGCGCGTTCGAACCGACATCGACATCGATCGCTTCTACCGCGTGCTGTTCGAGGAGCACGGCACGTACGTGGGCGGAGGCCACTGGTTCGACCAGGACCGCCGTTTCTTCCGCCTCGGCTTCGCCTGGCCGACGCCGGAGGAGCTTGCCCGCGGGCTCAGGGCATTGGACGAAGCCGCCGCTGCGGCGTCACGCCCTACACGGAGCTTGCTCAGCCGCTGAGGGAGCGCCCTCTTCTCTCCGCAGGCTCACGGTCGGGCCTGGCCGGGCCGCCCTAGTAGACGGCTCGACCGCCCGAGATGTCGTAGGTCGCGCCTGTGGAGAAGGAGCACTCGTCGCTCGCCAGCCAGGCGATGAGAGCAGCAACCTCTTCGGGCGATCCCATCCGTCCCATCGGGATCCGGTCGACCATGTAGTCGATGTGTTCCTGAGAGAGGCCATCGAGGATCGGGGTCGCGATGACCGCGGGCGCGACGCAGTTGACGAGGACACCCGTTCGGGCAACGTCCTTGCCGATCGCCTTGGTGAGAGCGATCACTGCTGCCTTCGAGGCCGAGTAAGCGGCGGCCATCGGATTTCCTTCCTTCCCCGCGATCGACGCGATGTTCACGATGCGCCCATAGCCGCGGGCGATCATTCCGGGCAATACCGCGCGGTTGCAGGACGGCCATGGTCCTTTTCCACTCCTCGTCCGTCACGTCGACGGTAGGCAGCGAAGCGCCGGGAATGAACGCGGCGCAGACGAGAATGTCGATCGGACCGAGCTCCTGCTCGACCCGCACGACGGACGCCTCGACATCCGCGGAGTCGGCGACGTCCCCGACGATGGAGAGCGCGCTCTCGCCGGCGCTGCCGGACAGGTCAAGTGTGGCGACCCGCGTTCCGCGCGCAGAGAGCAGGCTGGTGGTCGCAGCGCCGATGCCGCTCGAACCTCCCGTGACGAGCGCGATCCTGCCGGATGGATCACGCATGCGTCACCCCACACCGCGGCCCCGTCACGGCAGCTTCGCGACCGCCTCGATCTCGACCATCAGCCCCGGGGCGAGCGCGGCGCCGACGGTCGTGCGCGCGGGGTACGGCTGCGTGAAGAACTCCCGGTAGACCGCGTTGTACGTCTCGAAGTCGGCCATGTCCGCGAGGTAGGCAGTGACCTTGACGACGTCCGTGAGTCCGCAGCCCGCCGCCTCGAGGCACACCCTGACGTTCTCGAGCGTCTGGCGCGTCTGCGCCTCGATGCCCTCGGCCACCGCGCCGTCCCCGCCCGCGCCGGTCTGGCCCGACGTGTAGACCATCTCGCCCGCACGGACGACCGGCGAGTAGGGCGACGCCGGGACCGGAAGGCCTTTGGGCTGGATCGCGTCCGTCACGCGACCACCCTATCGCCCGTGCAGGCCCGGAAGAGTTGGGCCTCGTCGGTGGCTCACAGACAACCACTGCCCGCAGGCGCCGCACCCGGTCACGGTCGCGGAGGCTCGTCGCCCCGCTTTCTGAGTCGGATCTGTAACGGAGCGGCGCCGGTGCGGAGTGGAACTCGCTGTGGTTCAGGCCAGAGTGAGAGCTAGCCGCGGTTCAGGCCGAAGCCACGACCTCTCGAACCTCGACGCCATCGAGCGTGACGTCGTCGGGTGCGTTCGCCGCGATCGCGCTGATCCGATCGCCTGCCGCGCGTGCATTCTCCTCCGAGTCGAAAATGATCATCGAGAGACCGTTCAACTCCCCACCGCTCGACCACGTCCAGTAGCCCGTCTTGAAGCCGGGCGCGCCCGAGATCCCAGGCACCACTTGGCCGTTGAGCACCTCCCGAGTGCGGTCGGCATTGTGAATGGTCACGCGCACCACGAGCGCATGCATCTCCGCCTCCTTCGCCGCTCTGCCGGATCTTCGATCCTAACACTGCGACCGAGCTGAGCCCCAGCCGCAAAAGCGTGCGTGGCGGGCGAGCCGTGACGCTAGCGGGCGCGCCCTGTTCCGCCGGTGCGGTCGAGCGCGTCGAGCGTCCGCATGTCGTCGTCGCCCAGTTCGAAGTCGAAGATCTGGGCGTTCTCGACGATACGTTCGCGTCGGCTCGACTTCGGGATCACGACCGTGTTCCTCTGGACGCCCCAGCGGAGAAGCACCTGGGCGGGAGTGCGCTCGACGCGGCGGGCGACCGCGGTGACGGTCGGATCGTCGAGCGCTCGTCCCTGCTCGAGCGGGCTGTAGCACTCGAGCACGACGCCGAGCTCCGCGGGCGAGCCCGCGATCGACGATCTCCTCCATGTCGCGCCAGCCGCGTCCCGAGCGGAACGGCACCGGCCAGTGGATCAGGTACAGGTCGACGTTGGACATACCGAGCCGCTCGAGGCTCTGCTCGAGCGCGGAACCGGCGCTCCGCGCAGTCGGCAGCCACTTGGTCGTGACGAAGATCTCCTCGCGCGGGATCCCGCTCCGCCGGATCGCCGCTCCGACGCTCCGCTCGTTGCGGTAGAGCTGCGCGGTGTCGATGTGCCGGTAGCCGGCCTCGAGCGCCCACTCGACCGCGTTCTCGGTCTCTGCGCCCTCGTCCATCTGCCACACCCCGAGCCCGAGAACCGGCATTCGCACGCCGTCTCCGAGATCCTTGAGCACGGGCCTATCGTGCACGTCGGGGTCGACCCGAGAGAGAGGAGCCGAGATGAGCGACAGCGTGTACCGCGTGACCGAGGTCATCGGCGTCAGCCCGGACTCGTGGGAGGCGGCCGCGCGCAACGCGGTGGAGACGGCGGCACAGACCGTCCGCGACATTCGGATCGCCGAGGCGACGCGCTTCGATGTCACGATCCAGGAGGGCAAAGTGTCGAGCTACCGCGTTCGGCTCGACATCTCATTCAAGTACGAGGGCTAGCGTCGTCGGAGCCTGCGCCGGCTCCTGCGACCGAGGGCACGAGTATGTCGTCGGCGACCTCGGCTTCGCGTGGCGCGCGTGCGGCGATCAGCGTCCGCAAGGCGTCGGTGCTGAGCTGGTTGCCGGTGACGGCAGCGAGAAAGGGCTCGCGGGCGAGCGCCCGGAGCCGCACGGGCTGGAGCGCCGTCACCGTCGCCGTACGTGGGACGTCGAGCATCAGCGCGAGCTCGCCGAAGACGTCCCCGGGGCCGAGCTCGCGGATCACACCTCCGTCGCGGCTGACGCGCACGCGCCCGGCGGCGATCACGTAGACGAGCTCCCCGGGCTCGCCCTGCGTAATGACCGCTTCCCCTTCGAGGGCCTGGTGCTCTTCGAGGGAGGCGGCGAGTCGCCGCAAGGTCACGTACGGCAATGGGCTGAAGATCGACGTTTGCTGCAACAGCTCCACATCCGCGCCGCGGACACTCGTCCCCTCGTCGAGCCTGCCGAGTGGGGCGTGGCAGAGCAGCGCGAGAGCGACGAGCAGCCCGCCGGCCGCGGCGAGCGTCCCCCTTGCCCCGATCAGGTCGATGCCGAGCGGTCCGAGCAGCGAGCCGAGGGCGACCGCTCCGATCACGACGAGCTCGAACAGGCCGAACACCCGACCGATGACTCGATCGTCGGTGTGCTCCTGCATGCTCGTGAACCCGGACACGTCGAGCAGACTGTTCGCGAAGCCCGAGAACGCAAGGCACACGACCGCGACGACCGTGTCCGGCCAGACTCCGATCAGCGCCAACGGCAGGCCCCAGCCGGCGAGCGCAAGCTGGAACGGCCGTCCGAGCCCGCCGCGCCCGACGAGCCCGATGCCGGCCACCGCCCCGATGAGCCCACCCACGCCAAAAGCGGCAGTCAGGATTCCGACACCCGGTTCGCCGAGGCCGAGGAGATCGATCGCGATCACCACGAGCAGGACGCCGAGAACGCCTCGGACAAGCGCCTGCGATCCGAACAGGCCCACGACGAGCCTGACCGGCCGGTTGCTCGCGACGGCTGCGACGCCCTCACGAAGCTCCCGGGCGATCGTGCTGGCGGCGACGCCGACCCGCTCGACTTGTGCCGGTCGAACGCCGCTGATCAGCACGAACGAGCCCGCAGACAGTACGGCGCAGGCACCGAAGACGGCAGCAGGGCCCGAGACGGCGAGCAGGATCGCTGCAAGCAGCGGCCCGCAGAGGACCGCCGCCGACTCGAAAGTCAGCGCGGCGACGTTCGACGCGGCCAGCTCGCGCGGCGTCCGAGCAAGAAGCGGCGCGAGCGCGAGGTGGCACGGCCGGTGCGCTGCCAGTGGCACCGCCGCGAGCACCGCGAAGACGTAGACCACGAGAGCCTGCGTGTCGAGGAGCAACGCCAGCGCGGCCCCGAGGCACGCCACAGCGCGCACGAAGTGTGCGACCAGGAGGATCCGCTCACGCGGTGCGCGATCGCCGGCGACCGCGACGAGCGGCGCGACGAACGCACTCGGCACCATCCGGGCGAACAACACGACGCCGACGGCGCCCGCGCCGCCCGCTGCGAACGCCACCACAGCGAGAGCGACAAGCGATGCCCACTCGGCGGTGTGGAAACCGCCCCACGCGAGCTCCGCCCTCCGCAGCCCCGGATTGGCCCAGAGCTCACGCAACGCGGCGAGCCGCTCGGCGACGCGCGTGCCGGCCACGCCGCGAGCATCGCAGGTGCACGTTCCGAGCACTACCTCTCGACGGAGGTGCCCGAGCAAGACGGCCGCCGCCGGTGGGCCCGCACAAGAGTTCTGACCTCGCGGTCGCGGGCTCGACGGACTCATCTGCGTGACAGGCGACTAACGTCTGTCGCCTCCGGCGATGTGCGACGTTGTCGATCACCACGCGCTCGACCCGCTCGAAGAGGACGAGTGGGTCCTCGATACGCCGGTCGTCCGCGGCTTCGTCGACAGCGTGCGCGCGGCCGTCGAGCGGTCCGGGTCGGCAGCCGAGGCCTGTCGGCTGCTCGGGCCATCGTTCCGGGAACTCCTCGCCAGCTCGGATTGGCTGCCACAACGGTTCCAGGAGGATGCGCCGGAGAGCGGGATGGGCGGTGGCATCGGCCAAAGGCTCCTGTTTCGAGCCGCCGATCGCTCCCTCTGCCTGTTCAGCCTCGTCGTCCCGCCGGGGTCGATGACACCGGTGCACGATCATCTCGCCTGGGGACTGGTCGGCCTGTACAAGGGCAATCAGGACGAGGAGTTCTACGAGCCCGGGGACGGCCGGCTTCGGCTCGTTCGGCAGCGCCCGCTCCAGCCGGGGGACTACTACGCGCTGCTTCCGCCGCGCGACGACGTGCACCGCGTCCGCACCACCTCCGACGTGACCTCGGTCTCCATCCATCTGTTGGCGAACGACACCGGCTGCGTGCTCCGCCACACGTTCGACGAGCAGACGGGAGAGGCGCGGCCGTTTCGCTCCGGCTACGTGAACGCCGAGTGTCGCGAGGCGCCGTCCGGCCAACCGAGCCCGCCCTGAAGGAGGCACGAGTGACACCACGCGCGATCGGCATCAACCACGTCGCTCTCGAGGTCGAGGACCTCGAGCGCTCGCTCGAGTTCTACGGCCGCCTGTTCGAGCTCCGCTTCCGCGGCCGCTCGGCCGGCGCCGCCTTCGTCGACCTCGGCGACCAGTTCCTGGCGCTGATGCGCGGCCGCCGCTCAGGACCGGCGGACGTGGCACGCCACTTCGGGCTCGTCGTCGACGACAAGGAGGCGGTGCGGCGGGCGCTGATGGCGGCCGGGGCGGAGCTCCGCCGCGGGCGCGGTCTCGACTTCCTCGATCCGGACGGCAACCAGGTCGAAGTCGTCCAGTACGACCAAGTCCAGTTCACCAAGGCGCCGGAGATCCTCCGCGGGATGAACCTCGAGCTCGACAAGACCGACGCTGCGCTGGCCGAGCTGCGCGAGAAGGGGCTCGCCGAGTAGCGGCGACGCCGGACTGCCTCACTCGTGCATCAGCGCCTTCTCGGGCGTGATGCGCAAGACCACCTGTTGGTTTTCGTCGAGCCAGTCGACGATGGTCGACGGCTCGGGGCGCTCGACTCCCCGCACGACGGCCAGGACGTCGGCGCCGAGGTCGGCCCGCTCGGGATCGGTGTCGATCGCCTCCGCCGTGCCGTAGACGACAACGTGGCGGCGGCCGTCGGGGACGGTCAGCGAGACCCTCGGCTGACGTAGCGCGTTTCTCCACTTCGCCGTGAACGACCGCGTGAGCACGAGAATCCGCCCGTCACCATCGAGCGCATACCCGACCATCGCCTGCTGCGGCGAGCCGTCCCGCCGGCCCGTGGCCAGCACCGCCCAGCGATGAGCGGAGAGGAACTCGAGTTGGGCCTCCGTGTACGGCATTCGGTGCGGGACATCATGTCCGGCACGAAAGGTCGGGGAAAGGTTGGCGAAACCGCGTGCGGCGACCATCCCTCCTCCACGACCGAAGGAGGAGTAATGGAGTCTCGGAACGTCAGGATCCACCGCGCGGGGCACGAGGCGTTCAACCGTCGGGACTTTCGTGCGCTGGTCGAGGAGTACGCGGAGACGATCAGCTGGACCGATCACGCCCGCGGCATCACGTTTCGAACGCCCCAGGAGTTCGAGGACGACTTCCTCGAGGGATGGATCCGGGCTTCGTCGGACTGCCAGGTCACCGATGCCCGGTACGCGGACGCCGGCGACATGGTCGCGGCGCGGTTCACGTGCCGCGGGACGCACGACGGGCCGTTCGGCCCCTTCCCTGCCACCGGCAAGGAGTGGGCCCTGCCCCTCTGCGAGCTCTGGCACTTCGGCCCCGACGGTCGCGTCGTCGGCGGTGAGATCTACTACGACCAGGTCTCGCTGCTCACCCAGTTGGGGCTGCTACCCGAGCCCGCAGAAGCATGAGAGACGAGCGTCGCGATCGTAGGATCCCGGCGTGGCGAGCGTGAACGCGATCAGGCGAATCACCTGCGTCTGCGGCAAGGTCATCGAGGCTACGGACGACGAAGAGCTCGTGGCCAAGGCCGAGGCGCACGTCGCAGCCGACCACCCCGATCTCGTCGGAAAGGTCTCCCGTGAGGACGTCCTCGCGCGGGCCGAGGAGCTCTAGGGCGTCGCCGCGCCGCCCTCGCCGAGCAGGCGTCGGTAGACGTCCTGCACGGCCGAGCCGGGGGGAACGCCGAGCTCGTCGCGGAGCGTGACGCGAAGCCGGTCGTAGACGAGCAGTCCCTCGGCGACGTTGCCGCTGCGCTCGAGTGCCTCCATCAGGATCCGGTAGCCGCTTTCGCGGAACGGGGCCTGCTCGATCAGCAGACGCCCGCAGTTCGCCGCCTGGGGCAGCTCGGGCCCGCCGAGCCCGAGGCTGGCCGTCGCCACGCACTCCAAGCCGCTCAGCCGGATGTCGTCGAGGCGTCGCCGCCAGTCGTCCAGCCACGACCGGTCGTGACCGGGGAGCAGCGGCCGGCTTGCGACGTCGTAGGCGAGGCTGGCCGGTCCCCAGGCGGCCGCCCACTCCCCCTTCGCGACGTGCGACTCGGCGCGATGGACGGCGTCGAGCGCCACCTCGAGGTCGACAAACGCGTTCTGCGGCAGCGCGAGCTCGAGCTGGGCTCGCCCGACGAGCAACTCCGGGCCTGTGATGCGGCGCACCTTGGACAGGAGCACGCTCAGCCGAGCCCGATGGTCGCGCGTCGCCTCGTCGCCGTAAACGGCGAGGAGGAGCTCCTCACGATCGACGCGGCGGAGCCGGTTGAGGATCAGGAAAGCGAAGAGGAGCTGACCCAGCGCGCCGGGCAGGGCATCGTCGACGCGCCGCCCCTCCAGCCTGACCACGAACCGGCCGCACAGCTGGATCCGCGTCTTGCCGGTCAACTCCACCGCAGCAGCTTAGAAAGCTCGGCGAGAGGATCGTGAACGCCCGCCTCGCCGATGCGTAACGTCGGTGACAGAGCGGGTGGCGCACCGGTGAACGACGCGCAGCTCGGCGCCTCCTACCGTCCGTCCGACCACGACGGAAGGAGCGTCCAGTGATCCGTGCAGGCGACACCATCGAGAACCCCGTCACCGGCGAGCGCCTCGTCTTCACGGCGACGTCCGCCGAGACAGGCGGCGAGTACGTGCGGTTCGAGTGCTTCGTCGAGCCCTCGGGCTTCGTGGCGGCGGCGCACCTCCACCCGCTCCAGGAGGAGCTCTTCGAGATCGTCGAGGGCTCGATCACGTTCAAGGTGAACGGCCAGGAGCTGCCGACCCGGCCTGGGGACCGCGTCCTCGTTCCGGCCGGCACGAGGCACCAGTTCTGGAACGCGGGCGACGCGACGGAGCAGCTGATCGAGACGATGTTCTCGCTCGCGGAGGACGGCAAGACCAACGCGCACGGGATGCCCAACCCGCTGCGGCTCGCGGTGATCGCACACGCACACTTCGACACCGTGCGGCTCCCGTTCCCGCCCGCCTGGATCCAGCGCGTCGGACTGGTGCTCGGATCGCCGCTCGGCCGGCTCCTCGGCTATCGGGCCAGCTACGAGCCGAAGCTCACCGGAAAGGCTGTCCCGGCATGAGGCGCCGCTCGGAACGACGGCGACGGCTCCTCTGGGCCGCCGTGCTCCTCGCCCTCGTCATGAGCGTGGCCGTCCTCTCCGTCGTCGACGCCTGTCTTCGGATCTACGACCGCGTGTCGGCCGCGACTCGCGACCGACGCGCGAAGCCCAAGCCGTTCGGCACCGCCCACGGTCTCAGTCGAGCGTTCCCGGCCTGACGCGGCGCCACACCGCGCCGCCCCCTCCGCTTCCTCTCGCCCGCCTATGGCTGTCCATCGTACGCGGAAGAATCGGCCGATCCAAGCGGGGCTCCTCTCGAGCACTTTGGTGCTGTAGCGACCTGCATGCGGGGAGCGCGTACTAGCCTTGCAGACGACCTGTCCGCCCAGGTGCCGACAACGCGATCACCGGGCGGATCTTTCCGGGGCACGAGTGGCCGCTGAGAGGAGAACCCATGTCGAACCACTTCACCGGCTTACGGCTCGGGCCACCAGCCGAGGATCCACGCCTCGACCTCACGGATCTCTTTGCCTTCCAGGCGCCGGCGGATCCGACGAGAACCGTGCTGATTCTCAACGCGAATACGTTCGGGGTGGCCGATGCCTTTCACCCCGACGCCGTCTACCGGATCAACGTCGACAACGACGGTGATGCCGAGACCGACGTCGCCTTCAGCGTGGTGTTCGACAAGCCCGAGGACGGTCGGCAACGAGCGACCGTCTACATGGCAACCGGGCCCGACGCGCGTCGGAGCGAGGCAGTCGGGAGCCCGATCGTCACCAACGCCGAGGTGTCCTTCGGACCGGAGCCGAAGATCGTCACGGCCGGCGCCCGCACCTTCTTTGCCGGCTCTCGCAGCGACCCGTTCTTCGTCGACTTCGCGGGAATCCTGGCGGCGTTCAACTGGAAGGACGGCAAGAACTTCACGGATCTCAAGGACGTCGACCCGTTTCCCTGGACCGGCAATGACACCCTGGCCGTCTACAACGCCTTCGGGATCGTGCTGGAGCTTCCGACGAGCGAGCTCGGGCCCGATCCGTCGCTCGGCATCTGGGGGCGGGCGAGCGTGCACAGCAACGGCACGTTCGATCACGTCGATCGTGCCGGCCATCCGACGATCGCGAGCTTCTTCAACACCGACGAGACCAAGGAGCAATACAACCGGACCGAGCCGGCTCGAGACCGCGAGCTCTTCCTCCACCAAGCCATCGAGATCCTGGAGCACAACGGGGGCTACTCCGCGCAACAGGCCGAGGCGGTCATCGACGAGGCGCCTCGCGATGATCTCCAACAACAGCGTGCCGAGCGACGGGCTCAGGCCTCACGACGACCTGCTCGAGGACTTTCCCTACCTCGGCACACCGCACCCGAGTCCCCCACCGCCACCACCGCCACCGGAGTAGCGCGGTCGACGCCGCATAACGCATCCGGCGATCCAGCTGCCCACCGAGATCCCCGGCGACGACGTTCAGCGCCGCCCCGATCCAGAGGCAGTCTGCCCGTAGCCAATCGATGAATAAAAACCGACCGGGCCCGCCATTCTCATAGTGATGGGTCGGCGTACGCGAAACCTCACGCTCACGATCGCCGTGATCTCGGTTCTCCTCGCATGGCCCGCGGCGGCGAGCGCGAAAGAGGTCTGCTGGCCGGGAGTTGACGTCCCCGCCGTCGACTTGCCCGCCGTGATCATCCCGGGCAAGGAGATTCCGGCCAAGGAGCTTCCCCTTCCGACGATCCCGGGCGGCTGCGTCGGCGACACCTGCTGGCGAGGTCCGGCGATGCCGGTCGTGACCATCCCGGCGATCACCATCCCGGCCGTGACGATCCCCGCCGTCATGATCCCCGGGTACACGATCCCGGCACGGTGCTACGACACCGACAAGTCCGAGGTGCTCCCGCCCTCCCAGACGACGGTTCGAGTGCGCAGCTACAGCCGCATCGACTCGCAGTTCTCGCTCGCACTCTCGATCGCCTACTGGCGCCAGACCGGCGACAGCAGCTCGGTTCCGAGCCACGCTGCAAGAGGCTTCGGTCAGGTCAGCGCGGCCGGACGCGTCAAGAATCAGTACGTACGCCCCTACCTTCGGAGCAACGGGACATTCGTGCCCGGCCACTGGCGCTATGGCAAGGTCGACGGCAAACCCACGTGCAAGATCATCCGGTGCTAGCGACCCCGGAGTGACGAGCGGCGCGGGTCTTCAGTTCGCAGTCCGCGAGCCGGCTGGCGGCTCGGCGATCAGCCCAAAGCTGTACAAGCGCCATCGCGCCGCGAGCGCCGACACCTCGAACCGATCCGCCACGTCCGTCGCATCACGGGACGCAGCCCACGCGTCCCGGACCGCGGCCTCCGGCATCAGGAGCTCGGCGCCGAAGACGTTCGCCTCGCGCTCGAGCGCGCGGTCGGTGTCCTGCGAGACGTCCTGCGAGCGACAGTAGGTCGGCGCGGGCGCCACCCCGTCGCAAGGCGGCGATTTCACCCAAAACGCCATCGACCAGCCCGACC
>SMFH01000218.1_pt1 | contig 11994 bp, 10 predicted proteins | sample 2456121 | NCBI WGS metagenome assembly SMFH01 (sample SAMN10132613, study PRJNA489261) | soil metagenome | isolation source: day120 antibiotic-silty clay loam soil | place: USA
GCCATCGTGGTGGTCCCCCCCGTCGTCAAACAGGGCGACGAGATGGACCTGCAGGCCGGTACGAAGCTGCTGAAACTTCCGATTTCCATCTGCAAGAAAACCGAATGCGCCGCCGCTGCGACGCTGGCGCCGAAAGGCGAAGCCGATCTTCTTTCCGTGCCGTCCGCGGCCTTGTTCTTCCCGCCGGCAGCAAACGGCAAAAGAAGCGGCGTTCCCGTGCCGTTTGTCGGTCTCACGGCGGCCATCGAAGCCATGCGGCGCGCTGAGAAATAAACTGTGCGCTGGTTGGTGTTATTGCCAGCGTCTGGCGCTTTCTAGACGCAACGCCAAGAAAATGGTCTTCCAGATAGGCCTCTGAAGGCCGACCTTGTGGATGGTCATCGGTCACGGAGACTCGCCACAACCTTTGCTTGCAAAGAGGGACTTCTCTAGAATAGATCCCTGATCTTTGTGGAAGTGTCGTTCAGTGCGATGACAAGCGAATGTAGGCGGCGCTTTGATCTTCGTTGCACATTTGCTGCGCATTCTTGGCGCGCATCGCTGCCACGTCGGCAAGGAACTCGTCTGCCCCCAAGTCGGACAACAAACCAGCAAAGTCCGTCAAGATGCGATCGAGTTTACAGCTCGTAGATAGCGCGAAGCACTCGCCTTTTTTTTCTCCCGCGCCGCGCTCATGCGCCAAGCCGTTCCGAAGAACGATCCAGAATACCAGGAATCGCACTACGCGCTCCCCACGCCGCCGGAAACCGCGCCGTTCCCAAAAGGCTCCGAGGCCGGCTTCGGCTTGAAAATATATTTGATTGAACCCCTTTCGCCGCACAATTTCCTCGGCAGCGGAGAGTATTTCGTCGCGAACACTACTTTTGCGAAACCGGGGCAGGATGCAGAACCGTTCCCATTTGGCGAAGCTGTGGAAGTAGCGAACTCGTATCGCCGCAGCGGGAGCATCACCAACGTAAGCGACGATGTGTTGTTCACTGAAGTCGTTGCCGTCGAACTCCTCATTGATCGGACAATCCTGCTCAGCAACGAAGGTTGCGGCCCTGAGCGCAAACACATGCGAGAACTCGGCGGCCGTTTCCACCACCTTTGTTGTAACCGGCCGTTCGGCCAAGGCACTTCGCAGCACGGGAAGTGTATCGGGTAATTTGAAAAGACCTCCAATTCGATCATCAGTCGGCTTAACAGGCTGAAAGCCAATCTGTTTTCCGATACGAAAGCTGTCCTGAGTTGCAAGCGATGCATAGTATGGCATTCCGTGTTGATCTTGCAGTTGCTTCATGAGGGCAGCTTGCAACATCGCGCCGCGCTTCTTCGCCACCACACACCATATGTAAACTGCGGCAGGGCGCTCACCGAATTTCGCGAGATAGGCAAAAGCTGGATTGAGCCGATCCAGAGCGCCGTTCAACAATGCATCGTGTCCGCGCGGGTTGAGCAATAGCTGCCCGTACACACCGATCAATTCGTGAACTGCGCCGATCCTTTTGAACAACCCCCAAAAAGAATCTGGATTATAGAGTTGTACGCCTTCTAATACTTCCGGCGTGGCCGTATCATGAAATATCTGCTTTCGTACGAGCGCACTGACGTCTGAAAACCATTCTGAAGAAATCCTACCAACCGCGCTGTTGGTCCCGATTTCAGAAAAATTTCCCCACTCCTTCGGCGATCCTTTCTGTGGGCAAACGGACTCGCGGCTCATGTCAGACATGACTTCCCCTTTACCATCTCGTTGTTGCGACCGAGTCGGTCTGTTGATGAACCAGACGATGGGAGACGTGGCGTGTGGGGGAAAGCTGCCAATTTGGAAACTACTGTTTCCAAAAAGAAATCAACCGAAAATATGCGCGAGCCAGATTGGGATGACATGCGCGTCCTTCGTGAAGTCGTCCGTGCCGGAAGCCTGCGCAAGGCGTCGGATAGCCTTAATCTGAAAGTCTCAACTATCAGCAAGCGCATTGACTCTTTGGAAGGGAGACTTGGCAAAAAGCTATTTCAGCGCACAGCGCACGGGCTAGTGCTCACCATGTCCGGTCGCCACGTGGCGACGGGCGCGGATTCTATGGGACTCGCGATGGATGAAACCAAAACGCGACTGAGCACCTCCCGTGACGTTGATGGAGAGGTGCGCTTATTGATGAGTGCGTGTTGCACTCCGACTGGGGACGACGAGTGAGACCTCGGACTCAGCCGTTCCGTCATTCGATATCCATATCCAATATGGGCCTGTTAGGGATCCTGGATATGTCGGCGTCCGGATTGCGAGTTTTCATTTCCTCTTCTTTGCTTCCAAAGAATACATCGCGAATTTCGGAAAGCCGTTGTCAGTCTCTGATCTGGCCGATCACCGCTTCGCAGACGCGGTGGCGAGCGTGGCGACCGCAAAGGGATTCATGTCCACCTACTCGAACATGGATGTCTATGGCCGAGCGTCCATCGTGTCGAATTCCGGTTTGGTGATCGCCAACGCCGTCGCGGCGGGTGCAGTAATCGGACTTCTGCCAAGCTACATCTATCTCACCTCGTCGCACTACGTCCCAGTTTTACCCGAAATCCACCACGAAACTGGAATTTTTCTCAAATTCTGTTCTGAGAATGCGGACCGTCCTGAAGTGCGGTCCCTCATCGATTTTCTTAAAGAAACCGTTTTTGACAAACGACTCCCATGGTTTTCCGATCGCTACCAAACTCCGAAGGAGAGTTGGAGAGCGATATTCGCAGACAGAGTCTTATCCAAAAAATAGACGTGCGACAGCCGAGCCTATGCCCGATCCGGCATCAAGTACTGGAATTGAGTTTGCGTTCCCAATCATAGGCTGTGCGAACAATTTCATCCAAATCGTCATGTTTGGGCCGCCAACCCAGAACGTCGTGAATCTTGCGGGCGTCGGCGACCAGCCAAGGCGGGTCGCCGGGCCGGCGCGGGCTTTCCTTCACGGGTCGTAGCCGCAATTCATCACCGCCGACTGACCTTTGGCCTGGAGATATTCCAGCGCCAGCGCGTGCGCGTCCGTGAGATCGCTGACATGGATGTAATCGCGCACACCGGTGCCGTCCGCTGTGGGATAATCGGTTCCGAAAATATCCAGATGTGGCACGCGGCCCAGCGCCACTTGCGAAGCCCGCTTGATCAGATGCGTGGCCCTAGGGCTGGACTGTCCGGTGCGCCCTTTTTCATCCGCGCCCGCAACGTTGAAATAGCGCAGCGCGACATATCGAAAATCATAGGCGCGCGCGCAATCTTCCAGCATCCATTCCGTCATCAACTTGGAACGGCCATACGGACTGGCTGGACCTGTCGGCAATGTTTCGGAAAGAGGATCGGCGGACTCGCCCGCATAGACGGTCGCGGTGGAGGAGAAGATGAAATTCTTCACCCCGCTCTTCACGGCCGCTTCGATAAGGTTTCGCGCGACGACAGTGTTGTTCGCGTAATAGGCGAGCGGATCGGCAACCGAATCCGGCACCACGATGGAGCCCGCGAAATGGATGATGGTGTCGATGCCGTGATGGGCAATCAGGTTTGTCACGAGCGCAATGTCGCCCGCATTGCCTTGGGCGAACTGGGCGGCTTCCGACACAAGCCCGCGCGATCCGGTGCTGAGATTGTCGAGGACGACCACGTCCCTGCCCGCATCGGTGAGGGCGTAGACCATATGGCTGCCGATATAGCCCGCGCCGCCGGTGACAAGGATGGACATGGAGGGAATTTCGCTTTTTTTTCGCGGCCAGCCTAGCCTGTAGTTCCTCTAGCCACGGTAAATTCTTGGGGGCCGGATTTGGCTTGAATGGGCGGTTGCGGTGGGCGAAAAGCGGCGCCAGCAAGGAGAACCGCAATGCGCGTGGCTATGATCGGTACGGGGTATGTGGGCCTGGTTTCAGGCGCCTGCCTCTCGGAATTCGGCCACAGCGTGGTCTGCGTAGACAAGGACGCCGGCAAAATCGCCGCCCTCAAGGCAGGGAAAATCCCAATCTTCGAACCGGGGCTTGATGAAGTCGTCGCCACCAATGTGAAGGCCGGACGCCTTTCCTTTACCGACACTCTGGCGGACGCCGTAAAGGAAGCTGACGCCGTATTCATCGCGGTGGGCACACCCAGCCGCCGCGGCGACGGACATGCCGATCTGAGCTTCGTGTTTGCAGCCGCGGAAGAAGTCGCTCATGCGATGGATGGCTATACGGTCGTCATCACCAAATCGACTGTTCCGGTCGGAACCAGCCGGAAAGTGGAGGATGTGATCCGCAAAGCGCGGCCCGACGCACAATGCGATGTCGTTTCCAATCCGGAGTTCCTGCGTGAAGGTTCGGCCATCGAAGACTTCCGTCGGCCCGATCGGGTGGTCGTGGGTTGCGATTCGGAGCGCGCGCGCGACGTGCTGACGGAGATCTATCGCCCGCTCTATCTCAACGAGACGCCGATTCTCTTCACCTCCCGCGAAAGCAGCGAACTCATCAAATACGCCGCCAACGCGTTTCTTGCGACGAAGATCACCTTCATCAACGAGATGGCGAATATCTGCGAGAAGGTCGGCGCGGACGTGCAGGACGTGGCGCGCGGCATGGGGCTGGATGGCCGCATCGGCAACAAGTTCCTGCATGCCGGCCCCGGCTTCGGCGGTTCCTGCTTTCCGAAGGACACACTGGCCCTGCTCAAAACGTCCCAGGATGTTGGCGCAACCACGCGCATCGTCGAAGCCGTTGTTGCCGTCAATGACCGGCGCAAGATCGATATGGCGGAGAAAGTCGAAGCGGCCTTCGGCAGCGTGGCCGGAAAGACCATCGCGGTTTTGGGCCTGACATTTAAGCCCAACACGGACGATATGCGGGACGCACCCAGCCTGGTGATCGTGCCGTACCTGCAGGGCAAAGGTGCGCGCATTCGCGCCTACGATCCGGAAGGCGCCGAGGAAGCGCGCAAGCTGCTGCAGATTGAAACCTGCGCCAGCGCCTACGAGACGCTCAAGGACGCCGATGGCATGCTGATCTTGACGGAGTGGAACGAGTTCCGCGCGCTCGACCTACAGCGGGTTAAAGCGCTGATATCTATCGCGCGGATCAGATGGCGGAAGCCGGCTTCGATTATGTGAGCGTCGGCCGCAAAACAAAAAGCGCCCATCGCTGAGCGCTTGTCTTCAAAAGCATATGGAGAAATCCCCTTATAGGGATTTCTCCATATACAGAAATTGTTCGTCGTACTACGGGACCGGTCCGGTCGTCGTCGTGGACGGGTGACCGTTGCTGCTGCCGCTCGCGACAAGAGCAATACCACCGACAACAACGCCAACGCCCAAAACGATGAGCAGCGTATTGTCATTCCACATCTGAGCCTGCTTCACGCCGGCAGATCCGCCAGGAGCCAGCGGGCCGCGTTGGGCGTCAGTACCCCCAAAAGCAGCCGTCGTCCCCGAAACAATCATTGCCGCGGCAACAACTGCAGTTCCCCACTTCCGAAACATAAGAATTCCTCCTGACTCGCCTCAACGATGGGCTGATCTATGCCTGACACCATACAGGCTGTCAATTAACTCTCGGCCACAGATAAAAAGCGACAATTGTGTCAGAAACGTCTCTTCTCGTAGGCCGGTTCCCCGGGCTCACGATGATAAACGTTATAGAAATCCCCGTCGATTTCAACCTGGCAAAAATTAACGCGCGCTAACTAGCGAATTACGGCCATTTGCCGAAGATAATCCATCACTTGGCCGGCCAATGCGTTCACCTCGTGCTGTGTCGTGGAGAGCGTGATTTCCGGGGCTTCCGGGGCCTCGTAAGGGCTGTCGATACCGGTAAAATTCTTGATCTGTCCGGCCCTTGCCTTCTCGTAAAGGCCCTTCGGGTCTCGCTGCATGCAGACCTCAAGCGGGGTGTCCACGAATACTTCAACGAACTCACCCGGCTGCAGGAGCTCTCGTGCCATCCGCCGTTCGGACCGGAACGGTGAGATGAAGGACACAAGCACGATCAGCCCCGAATCAACGAAAAGCTTTGCGACCTCGCCGACGCGACGAATGTTCTCGACACGATCGGCATCGGTGAAGCCAAGGTCGCGATTGAGTCCGTGGCGGACATTGTCGCCATCGAGCAGGTAGGTGTGCTGCCCCTGCGCCACCAACTGGCGTTCGACGAGATTGGCGATCGTCGACTTTCCGGATCCGGAAAGTCCGGTAAACCAAAGAACGACGGGTTTTTGTGACTTGGCCTCGGCGCGCACCGATTTGTTCACGTCGAGCGCCTGCCAATGCACGTTGGTGGCGCGGCGCAGACCGAAATCGATCATCCCCGCGCCGACCGTGTTGTTGTTGAAGCGGTCGATCAGGATGAAGCCGCCGGTATCGCGGTTCTCCACATAGGGGTCGAAGGCGATGGGCTGGGCGAGCGAAAGGTTGCCGTAGCCCACTTCGTTCAACGCCAGGGTCTTGGCCGCCGAGTGATCGAGGGTGTTCACATCGATCTTGTGCTTCAGCTCCGTAACCGTCGCGGGAAGTGTTCGCGTGCCGATTTTAAGTAAATACTGGCGGCCCGGAAGCATTTCGTCCTCGGCCATCCAGAGAAGATGGGCGGAGAACTGATCGGACACCTCCGGGCGCTGGGAAGCCGGCGCCAGGATGTCCCCGCGCGAGACGTCCACCTCGTCGGCGAGGGTCAAGGTTACCGCCTGCCCCGCCACCGCTTCCTCAAGATCGCCATCTGTCGTGACGATGCGCGAAATCCGGGTCGTACGGCCCGAGCCGGCCACCACCACGGGATCCTGCGGCCGGACACGGCCGGACGCCACCGTTCCGGAGAAGCCCCGGAAATCGAGATTTGGCCGGTTCACCCATTGGACGGGCATCCGGAAGGGCTTTTCGGCCAGCGCTGCTTCCACCTCGACCGTCTCAAGATGCTCCAGCAGCGAGGCGCCGGCATACCAGGGCATGTTCGCGCTGCGGGCGATGACGTTGTCCCCGAATCGGGCCGAGAGCGGAATCGGGACCTGGCTGGCAAATCCGAGCTGCGCGGCGAAGGCGGTGAAATCGGCGACAATGCGGTCGAAGACCTCCTGCGAATAATCAACAAGATCGATCTTGTTCACCGCCAGCACGACATGGCGGATGCCAAGCAGCGAGGCGATGTAGGCATGGCGGCGGGTCTGCGTAAGCACGCCCTTGCGCGCGTCGATCAGGATGACCGCCAGCTCCGAATTGGAGGCCCCGGTGGCCATGTTGCGCGTGTATTGCTCATGGCCCGGCGTATCGGCGACGATGAACTTGCGCTTGTCGGTGGCGAAGAAGCGGTAGGCGACATCGATGGTGATGCCCTGCTCGCGCTCGGCCTCCAGTCCGTCCACCAGCAGCGCGAAGTCGATATCGTCGCCCGTCGTGCCGTGCTTCTTGGAATCCTTTTCCAGCGCGGAAAGCTGATCCTCGAAGAGAAGCTTGGTATCGTAGAGAAGCCGGCCGATGAGCGTGGATTTGCCATCGTCCACGCTGCCGCAGGTGAGGAAACGCAGCAGCGACTTCTTCTCCTGCGCCGCCAAGTAGTCTTTCAGGTCTTTCACAGGCGAGTTCATCAGAAATAACCCTCGCGCTTCTTCTTCTCCATGGAGGCGTTCTCGTCGCTGTCGATCAGACGGCCCTGACGCTCCGACGTGCGGGCGGTGAACATCTCCGCCACGATCGCCTCGATCGTATCGGCATCGGATTCGATCGCGCCGGTCAGCGGATAGCAGCCCAGGGTGCGGAACCGAACCAACTTCTCTTCCGGCTTCTCGCCCGGCTTCAGCCTCATGCGGTCGTCATCGACCATGATGAGCGTACCGTCGCGAGTCACGACCGGACGCTTCGCCGCGAAATAGAGCGGCACGATCGGAAGGCCCTCCATCATCGTGTATTGCCAGATATCGAGTTCGGTCCAGTTGGAGAGCGGAAAGACGCGGATGCTCTCGCCCTTGTTGATGCGCGTGTTGTAGTCGCGCCAAAGCTCCGGCCGCTGGCTCTTGGGATCCCAGGCGTGGTTGGCATTGCGGAAGGAGAAGATGCGTTCCTTGGCGCGGCTCTTCTCCTCGTCGCGGCGGGCGCCGCCGAAAGCGGCATCGAAGCCGAATTTGTCGAGCGCCTGCTTCAGGCCTTCGGTCTTCATCACCTGCGTGTGCAAGGACGAGCCGGAGTCGAATGGGTTGATGCCGCGCTTCACGCCGTCTTCGTTGATGTGGACGATCAATTCGAGGCCAAGGCGTTTGGCTGTTTCATCGCGAAACTTGATCATCTCGCGGAATTTCCATGTCGTGTCGACATGCAGCAGTGGAAAGGGCGGCTTGGAGGGATAGAACGCCTTCATCGCCAGATGCAGCATCACCCCGGAATCCTTGCCGATGGAATACAGCATCACCGGATTGCGGAATTCGGCGGCGACTTCGCGGATGATGTGGATGCTCTCGGCTTCGAGGCGGCGGAGATGGCTGAGATGCCCGATTTTGTTGCTGTGCAATGCCGTGTCTCACTTACGCGTGGGTGCCACTACTTAATGCGTTCCGGCAGGCAATTCCACCGGTCAGGTATGATCCGCCATGCTGCGCAAAATCTGTTCCGCAGCGGAGCGGACGTGAAATCGCTCCAGAAGAAGCCGCTGTGAGGCTACCCGCATTTTCTCCCGCATCGCTGCGTCATCCAGAAGCATCAGGCAGTTTTTCAGGAAGCTCGAGTCATCCGGATTGAGACTGACGAGGCCAGCGCCCGATTCCTGCAGCACCTGAACAAGATCGTTGCCGGAATTCACGCTCGCCACCGTGGGCATTGCGCATTGCAGATAGCCGAGCAGCTTGCCGGGGATATTCGCACTCTTGAGGCCGGGATGCAGGGTGATGAGCCCCGCGTCGAATTCCTGCAGCATCTGCAGATACTCGTCTTGGCCGACAGAGGGCAGCAGCTTCACATTGCCGAGAGCGCGCTCGCGGATCGCCATTTCGAGCCGGGCGTATTCGCTGCCCTCGCCCACCAGCAGAATCGCCGCTTCGCTGCGCGACCTCAGGCTTTGCGCAAGACGCAGAATATTGTCCATGTCCTGCGCTACGCCGATATTGCCGCCATAAAAGAAAACGAATTTGCCTTCCAGCCCGAGCGCAGAGCGGAACGCGGTCGGTCTCTTTGGTGGTAGTTCGGACGCCGTCCAGTTGAACAAGACTTCGAGCTTGGCGCCGACATCGGCGCGCTTTTGCAGATAGCCAAGATTGGCCGGAGACTGCACGGCGATGCGATCCGCGGCCTGGTAATTGCGCCGCTCATAATCCTTGAACAGATAGTAGATTGGCCCCTTGCGGAGTTGCCCGACTTCCAGCGCCCAGTCGGGGAAGATGTCCCGCAAGACGAGATAGGTGCGCGCGTGCCAGAGTCTTTTCAGCCGCGCGACCAGGGCTCCGAAAAAGATCGTCGGCGAATAATAGACGATCAGATCGCAAGGATGCTCCTTGAGGAACGATCCAGCCGCTCTCCAGATCGTGCGCGACAGCGAAATCTCATTGATCGCCCGCTGCACCTTGTTCGCGCCTTTGATCTGGCCCGTGCGGACACGGCAAACAGAAAGTGCGCCATTGGTTTCGACAAGGAAGGGTTCCAAGAGAGCGTCGTCTGCCGTGACGACCAGCACGCCATGACCGAGCGCCACGAATTCCTGCGCCAGATCCTGCGCCAGCTTGGCGGCCGATTTCTTGCTGGGCGGGTAACAGTCGACAAGCAGGGCGATGCGCATCGCGGCTAGGGCGTCTGCTCGCGCCACACCGTGCGCATGACGTAATCGCGATAGCTCTGGATGATGCGGACGACTTTGCGCGAAACGTCGGTGGCTTCGTAATCGGGCGCCATCGCGAACGAGCGGCCATTCGCCTTGCGCTGCGCCACGGCGAGGTCGATGGCTTGCATGATCCGCACCGGATCGAGGCCGGCCATGACAACCGATCCCACATCCATGCCTTCGGGGCGTTCATGCGCCTCGCGCAGCATGACACCCGGAAAATCCAGAATGGAGGCTTCTTCCGTCAACGTGCCGCTGTCGGACAGCACACAATAGGATTGCTCCTGGAGCTTCACGTAATCGAAGAAACCGAGTGGCTTCAGAAACCGGATATCCTTGTCGGTATTGGCGAACTTCTTCCCGCCCTTTTCCATCTGCTGTGCGGTGCGCGGATGGACCGACATGACGACCGGCATGTTGTATTGCGCCCGGATTTGCTTGAGCGACGACATCAGCGTGGCCAACCGCGCCGGCGTGTCCACATTCTCTTCGCGATGGGCACTGACCACAAAGAAACCCTTCGGCTTCAGCTTGAGCCGCTTCAGCACGTCGGGGGCGAGCCGGTCTTGACGATCGTTTCCGGACGAATGCCTTCGGCGATCAGGTAACGCCGTGCATGCTCGGTATAGGTGAGATTGATATCGCTGGTGTGATCGACGATCCGCCGGTTGATCTCTTCCGGCACGCGCATGTCGAAGCAGCGATTGCCGGCTTCCATGTGGAAGATCGGAATGTGGCGACGTTTCGCGGGGATGACAGCGAGGCAGCTATTGGTGTCGCCCAGCAGCAGCAGCGCATCGGGCTTCTCGCGCGCAAACAGCTTGTCGGAGGTCGCAATGACCTTGCCGATTGTATCCGCCGCCGTTTCGCCGGCCGCATTGAGAAAATGATCGGGCTTACGGATGCCCAGATCGTCGAAGAAAATCTGGTTGAGCTCGTAATCGAAGTTCTGGCCGGTATGGACGAGAACGTGATCCATGCGCTTGTCGAGCTCCGCGATGACGCGCGATAGCTTGATGATCTCCGGCCGCGTGCCGACGATCGTCATGACCTTCAGTTTTGTGGCTTTGCCCCGCGCCATCGGTTCAATACTTGGAATCGAACGGCACGCTGTCCTGGTCGGGCAACAGCTTGTGCTGTTCCAGCAGGGCGCGGGTGCCTTCGAAACTCAGCACGTTGTCGGACGAACTCAGCTCGCGCGTGCGCGCCGACGGAGCATTGCCGACATCGCCCTGCAGCTCGGGCAGCATCGGAAGGATCGCATAGTAATTTCCGCATTTGCGCACGTGATGACATTCCTCCTGGGAGATCATCACTTCATGCACCTTCTCACCGGGGCGAATGCCGATAACGCGAAGCTCGTTGCCGCGATCGCCGATCATCGCCTTGGCCACGTCGGTCATTTTCGAAGACGGCGCGTCCGGAACCAGCACTTCACCGCGCTTGGCATCCTTCAAGGCGGCGAACACGGTATCGACCGCCTGGTCGATGCTGAGCATGAAACGCGTCATGTCTTCCGTCGTGATCGTCAGCGGCGACTTGCCCAGCACCTGCTGACGGAACAGCGGAATGACCGAGCCGCGCGAGGCCATGACATTGCCGTAGCGCACGCAGATGAACCGCGTCTGCGGCGCGTGAATGTTGGCGGCGATGAAGATGCGCTCCTGCACCGCCTTCGTCATGCCCATCACATTGACGGGCAACGCCGCCTTGTCGGTGCTGATGCCGACGACCGCTTCGATGGGCATGCGATGCTCGATGATGGCGCGGGTAAGGTTTTCCGCGCCGACGCAGTTGGTGAGAACCGCCTGCATCGGGAAATATTCGCAAGTCGGCACCTGCTTTAGCGCCGCCGCGTTGATGACGATGTCGCTGTCGCGCATGGCCGACACAACATCGGCATAACGGCGCACATCGCCGATGCGGAATTCCAGAGCGCGCTCGAAATTGCGATAGGTCACATCGTCGGTCGCAACTGAGCGGTTCATATAGGCGATGCGCATGTCATATTGCTTGGCGTCATCGCGCGACAGCACGATCACCTTCGCCGGCGCGCCCTGCTCGCCGGAAAGGATGCGGCGCACCAGCACGCGGCCCATGGAGCCCGTGCCGCCGGTGACGAGAACGCGTTTGCCCTCAAACATGGGCCGCCTCATAAGCGTCGTACGGCGTCGGATCGGCGATCATTTCTTCCAGCATCGGCTTCCAGGCAGGAGCAACATACCC
>SMFH01000104.1_pt2 | contig 11849 bp, 11 predicted proteins | sample 2456121 | NCBI WGS metagenome assembly SMFH01 (sample SAMN10132613, study PRJNA489261) | soil metagenome | isolation source: day120 antibiotic-silty clay loam soil | place: USA
TCGCGGCCCGGCGCCTCGGCGAGAGCACCCACCCCGGGTGAGCGTTTCCCGGATCGAGCTCGGCTCTCCGCGGCCGACGCGCCGGCGACGGCTCGGGCACCGGTTCGACGTCACGGCCCACCTCGTGCGTACCGAGCTCGCGACCCGGCACCGCGGCTCGCTCCTCGGATGGCTCTGGGCGCTCGTGCCAACCCTGGCCCAGCTCGTCGCAACGTACTTCCTGTTCACCCGGGTGATCCCGCTCGACGTGCCCGACTATCCAGTCTTTCTGCTGGTCGGAATCCTCGCCTGGCAGTGGTTCACCCGTTCGCTCGGCGACGGTGTCGGGTCGCTCGAGCAGCGACGCGAGCTTGCGCTTAGGCCCGGTTTCGCCTTGGAGCTCGTCCCGGCAACGAGCGTCCTGGTCGCGCTGGTGGACTACCTCCTGGCGCTTCCCGTGCTGGTGGTCGCGCTCGCCGTGACCAACGGGCTCCAGCCGGAGTCCGTGCTCCTACCGCTCTTGCTTGCGATCCAGCTCGTCTACTGCGTCGGGCTCGTGCTCGCCCTCGCGCCGCTCCAGGTCTTCGTCCGGGACGTCCGCCAGATCGTCGCCCTGCTCGTGACGGTGGGTTTCTGGATCACGCCGGTCTTCTACGGCGTGCGCCAGGTGCCCGACTCGTTCGTGTGGGTGTACCGCCTCAACCCGATGGCCCACCTGATCGGCGCGCAGCGGGAGATCCTGATCGAGGGCACCTGGCCGGAACCGGGCCCGCTGCTCGTCGTCGCGCTGGTCGGCCTCGCGTTCCTGGGCGCGGGATGGTTGCTCTTCAGGCGTCTCCGCGACAGCGTCCCGGAGCATCTGTGAGCCGAGAGCCTGTCATCGGCGTCCAGGGGGTCTCCAAGCGCTTCAGGCGCAGGGGCCCGAGACCGGCGACCCTCAAGGACCTCGTGCGCCACCCTCTCGAGCACCGCAACCGCGACGACTTCTGGGCGCTGAAAGACGTGAGCCTGCGCGTCCGAGCAGGCGAGACAGTCGGCCTGATAGGGGCCAACGGGTCAGGCAAGTCGACGCTCCTTCGTCTCGTCGGAGGGCTCGGGAAGCCGACGCGCGGACGCATCGTCACCACGCGGCCGGTCCAGGCGATCCTCTCCCTCGGAGACACGCTCGACCCGTACCTCACCGGACGCGAGAACGCCACCCTGATCGGGATCCTGTCGGGCCTCCGGCGCCGTGAGGTCGTGGCACGGCTCGACGAGATCGCGGCGTTCGCCGAGTTGGAGTCGTTCTTCGACCGGCCGCTCCGCACCTACAGCGAAGGAATGCAGCTGCGGCTCGCGTTCGCCGCAGCGACGAGCGCCGCCCCCGAAGTGCTCCTGCTCGACGAGGTCATGTCCGTTGGCGATCTCCGCTTCCAGGAGAAGTGCTTCCATCGCCTCGAGGAGATGCAGCAGGGCGGCACGGCCGTGCCACGAGGCCGCAGCGGGAGAGGAACGTTTCGGGACGTACGAGGTCGAGATCGCAGCGGTGCGGATCGAGCCGGCGTCCGTGGTCTCCGGCCGAAACGACGGCGGGAGCCTGCGGATCGCCGTCGACCTCGCCCCTCGTGAGCCGGTGGAGGGGCCGATCCTCGTTGTCACAATGCATCACGCCGACGACTACGCGAAGGTGCTCGAGGTGAACACGAGCGGCGACGGGAGCGAGCTCGGCCGGCTCGACACTCCGCGAACGGTCACGCTCGACCTCGACCGGCTCGACGTCCAGCCGGGCGAGTACCGGCTCTCGATCGGCCTGTTCGAGCGCGACTGGAAATTCGCCTACGACTACCACTGGCACGCGTACCCGGTTCACGTCGAGGACGGCGGCGCCGGGTTCGGACCGCCGCGCCGCTGGTCTGCGACGTAGATGGCCGCCGCCAACGTCTCCGTCGTCATCCCGGCTCGGAACGCGGCCGAGACCCTGGCAGAAGCGATCGAGTCCCTCCAGGCGCAGACGCTGACCGGCTGGGAAGCGGTCGTCGTCGAGGACGGGTCGACCGACGAGACGGCAGAGCTCGCGCGAGCGCTGGCCCGTACCGACTCACGGATCGTCGTCGTCGACGGGGCCGGTCGAGGCGTCAGCGCGGCCCGGAACGCCGGCATCGAGCGCGCCCGTTACCCCCTGCTGGCGTTCCTCGACGCCGACGACCTGATCCGACCCACGCTGTACGAGCACGCCACCGCCCGCCTCGAGCGCGACGCCGCCCTTGCCGGTGTGCATTGCGGCTGGGCGCGGCTCGCCCCCGGCGGTGAAATCGTCGACGCGGTCCCAGCGAAAATCGAAGGAGACCTCTTCACCGAGTTCGCCCGCCACTGCCTCTTTCCGATCCACGCGTGCGTCGTCCGTACGGACCTCGTCCGGTCGGCGGGAGCGTTCGACGAACGGCTGACCACGTGCGAGGACTGGGACCTCTGGTTGCGCGTCACCCGATACGGGCGACCGTTCGCGGCGATCCAGGCCGTTCTCGCCCTCTACCGCATGCGGCCTCGGTCGGCGTCGCTCGACGCGCCACGGCTGCTCGCCGACGGGCTCGGCGTGATCGCGCAGGCCCGGCGCCCCGATCCCAGAGTTCAGGGGCCGGTCGCCCACGAGCGGGGTCTCGCGTCCGACGACCTCGCCGTGAACGGGCTCAACCATGCGTGTTGGACCGCGGGACTCGCGATCGGCAGCGGTGTCGACCCGGAGCCGCTGCTGGACGCCGTGCGGAGCACGGCACCGATCCCTGCGGAACCCCTCGTGATGGCCGGCTGCCTGTTCGCGAGCACGGTCCTGCCGCGGTGCCTGACACCGGCGGACTGGACCGGGCTCGCCGACGAGCTCCGCGACCCGATCGACTCGTTCCTGACCTCGGCGGAGGAGGTTGCCCGCTTGCCGGGCCTCGCCTCGCGCGTGTGGCGCCGGCTGGAGGAGAAGATCCTTGCCGCCTCACCGCGCGGCGTCGCCACCCGGATCGGCACGAGCGCGGCGCTCGACATCGAGGTGACGGAGCCGCTCGCCGACATCGAGGTGGCCGACGGCGTCGAGCGGCTTGTCTGTCGCATCGCGCTCGAGGGTGAGCCGTTCGGGGTGCTCGGACTCCCTGCGTGCGACGGGCTCCTGCCCGGCGCCGTCCTGGCCGATGCGATCGCCGGCGAGCTGGGCTGGTCGCTGCTCACCCGCTTCCTGACGGGCTCCACCCTGCCGTCGCTCGCGCTCCGCGACCGGGGGACACACCTGGAGGTAGTGCGAGGATCGACCCCTGTCGGCCGCGTCCCGACGGGAACGCAGCTCGGCCCGGCTGTGCTGAACGGGCCCGTCGGCTGGGCGGTGTTCCTCCAGGAGCTGTTCGACCGGCCGGAATGGCCGCCGGAGTGGTTCTACCACCCACCCCGCCCCAGCCGCCACGGAAGGCCGCGATCCGAGGCGACGGTCGAGCTCTCGGGGGAGATCTCTCCCATGACACCCGCACCAGCCAACCCAGCCGTCGTCATGACGCTGGGAGGCGCGCCGCTCGGCCTGGTGACGGTGCAGTGCCGCGACGGCGGCGTTGCGCCGGAGCGCCTTGTCGCGCAGGCCGTGCGGAGCGCCGGGGTCGAGCTCGCCCTCGTCGCGGTGCGGGAGGCGCTCGTCGGACGTCCCCTCCGGTCCGGCGGCGCACTGCGCGCCCGACTGCAGGCGGCAGCAGAGCGGGAGGGGGCAGAGACCGCGGCGCCGCACGAGCTCGTGCTGGCACGGCGTCAGCCTCTCGACATCGGCGGGCCCGCCTCCCGCTCGTACGCGCTTCCTGTCGGCGCCGCGTCGGAGCTCCTCGAGTCCGCCCGTGCGACGGGCGAGCCCGTCGTGAAGGACGGATCGCACCACACCCACGTGCGCTACGCCCCGGAGCTGATCCCCGCCCTACCCGTCGTCCCGGCCCCCAGCCGAGCGCCGCTCCGCCGCCGCCTGCTCGCGCGCGCCCGCGTACGACGCACTTCGTCTGCCACGCAGGTCACCCGTGAGTTGCCGATCCTGATGTACCACCGTGTCGACGAGAGCGGCGCCGAGGCCCTCGCGCGTTACCGGATCACACCGGCCCGTTTCGAGGAGACGCTCTTCGTCGTTACCGACCGGGTCGGCGCGACGAACTCCTGGGATGCCGCCTACGGGGACGTGGTCGAGCTCCTCGACTGGGACGCGCTCCGCGAGCTGACGGCAGCGGGCGTCGCGATCGGCTCGCACTCCGCCACGCACCCTTACCTCACGAGCCTCTCGAGCGCGGACGTCGTCCGCGAGGCCGCCCGGTCCCGCGCGGCCATCGCGCGCGAGCTCGGGGTCGCCCCCGTGGCGCTCGCCTACCCGTACGGCGACGTCGACGCGATCGTCCGTCACCTGGCCGGAGGCTGCGGATATCCCTACGCGGTCACGACCGAGGGGAGGCACGCGGCGCTCACCGACAACCGGCTCGCCCTACCGCGGATCGAGGTGCCCGGGTGGTTCACCGCGCTCGACCTCGCCGACCTGCTGAACGGGCCACGTCTGTGAGGTCTCCAGCCCATGGCGGCGGGCGGCACGGCGTTCGGATTCCCGGGCGATCGCCTTCAGCCGCCTGCGAAGCAACCGCGTCGGAGCGGTATGGATACCGAAGGCGGCGCCCACCCCGCGCAAGCCGTGGTGGACGGCGTGGAAGGTCGTCCCGACCGCGTTGATCCCGAGCAGCCGCATCCCCGGCCCGAGCAGGCGCACGTCGATCTCCTGCCACCGCGAGTCCGCGAAGCGCGGCTTGTAGTCGGTGTCGCCACCGCCCAGGTCGAACTGGGTCACGGCGGGATCGTCCGAAAGCGCCTCTATCAGCCGGAAGAGCGTGTACGTGCCCGGGCTGTGCGAATGGAACGCGGGGTCGTAGCCCGTCGCACCACGCCACCCGAACCAGCCGCCATAGCTGTAGCCCGTCCAGAACGCAGCAGGCCTGCCGCCGAGCCGAAGGATGTAGGCGCGGTACCAGCCGCGTCTCAGGCCGAGCAGCGCAAGCTCCCGCTCGAGCTCCGACCTGGCGAACAACGTTCGCCCGTGCAGCTGGTACGAGCGTGACGCGACCTCGTCGACTGTGGCGAAGAGGCGCTCCGCGCACGCGGGCTCAGAGAGCACCTCTAGCTCGAGGGCGCCGCTCCACGCCCGCTCGATCCGGCGGCGGAGGCGCCTGAGCCCTTCCCTGGTCGAGGCCGAGCGGTGCGACAGCGTCTCCTCGAGCGACCCGCCGATGCTCATCGACCAGTGCGAGCGCAGGGGGACGAGGTGCTGGCGCCGGCCCAAGGTCGCCGTCGCGCGCGCGCGCTCGTGCATGAGGCCCCCCGGTTCGAGGTACCGCAGCTGGATGAGCTCCGCGACGCGCTCGTCGAGGGCCCGCCTGAGCTCCGCGATGCTCGCCTCGACCGTCTCCCGCGACTGCTCGCCGATCAGGCCTCGGTACGAGACGTTGACCGACCGCAGGGTCGGCCTGTAGCCAATCCAGGGGCCTAGCCCGTGTGGGATCCATCCCCGCTGGAGGTGCCCGGCGACGATCGTCACCGGTGAGCCGTCGCGCTCGACGACCACGACGTGCGGACGGAGTACCTCCGGGTGAAAGCGACCGACGGTGAGGACGTAGTCGATGTCCGTCGTGAGGCTCGCTCCCCCGAGCGCCTGCCACTCCCACCGCAGCGCCTCGATCTCCTCGGCCGATTCGAGTGTTCTCGTCGTGATCGCTCCCGGCCCCGTAGCCCGAGGGAGCGCCGAAACGCCCGCGCCACTAGCCAGAGGCATCGACGGCGGATTCTGACGCATCGTTTCGCCACATGCGCCGTTCGTCCAAGGAAGTCCAACGGTCAACCGCGGGTCGAGGCTGGGTGCCTGGACGGACGGAGGCGGCGGCTCACCACCCGGTACTGACGCCCACATCGGCGTCGTGTCACAAATGAAGACACGGGCGGCGCAGGTCGTGACGACGTCGGGTCACGACTGATCCGAGTTGACGCCGGTAGCAGGCGACTGTGGCCGGGGTGCGATCTGCGGGCGTTCCGGTGAGAGAAGCACCACCGGTATCCGTCGGGTTGTCCGTTCCTGGTAGCGGGCGTACCCGGCGTACGTGGCGGTGATCTCGCGCCACAGCAGGTCGCGTTCCTGCTCCGACGCCGGCCTCGCCGTCACGACCACCCTGTCGGTGCCGATCTCGACGACTGCCCGGGGAGTGTGATGCAGGTTGAGCGACCAGCCGGGCGGGCGATCCGCACCTCCGTTCGATGCGATCACGACGAGGTCGGTCGCGTCGCGAAAGAACGTAAGCGGTGTCGTACGTGCCTTGCCCGACCGGCGCCCCGTCGTCGTGAGTAAGAGCACCGGCATTCCCGCCACCGAGCCGAAGACACGTCCTCTGCTCACCCGATAGGCAGCCACGTGCGCCCTGCTGAAGGCTCTGATCTCCCAACGCCGCAGCGTTTGCCGAACCGCTGACACGCGCGCACCGTCACACACCTCGTCGCCCTGGGGGGGCGGAGGCGACTCGCCACAACCAGCGCCACGGCAGGCCGCGACGCCCTTGTCTTCTCGAGCTCGGCTGTTTCGGCGCGTACGTCAGAGGCCGACGCAGACAAGTTGCGGGCAGACGCATCGCTCGGTCGCGGACAGTGAGTGTCGACGCGAGGCGGGTTCCAGCGGGTGCGAGCGGAACAAGACGACCCGGGTAGCGGCTCCAAATCGCGCGGCTCACATACGACGAGGACCCGTCGCCTTACTCGTTGTCCGGCTGTCTCGCGGGTGCGTCGTCATCCGAGGCTACAAGCTTGCGCGCCTCTCTCTTCTCCTGCTTTCGCGCGCGCTTCTCGAGACGCGCCCTCTCACGGTCGCGTTTGGCCTGTGTCAGCTGACCCTTTGATCGCGCCATCCGTGTCCTCTCTGTTTACCCACAACGGTGGGCGGGTCGTCACTTCTCGGTCAGCGTGGCCGCGCTCAGGGGCGTTCACTCGAGCGGGACCGCGAAGGCGGACCCGCGTCGGCCACGTAGGGAAGCAGCGCCATCTCACGGGCCCGCTTCACCGCGACGGCGACCTGCCGCTGGTGGCGGCGGCACGCGCCCGTGATGCGGCGGTTGCGGATCTTGCCCCGCTCCGAGACGTAGCGCCGAAGCTGGTTGACGTTCTTGTAGTCCACCTCAGCGATCTTGTCCTTGCAAAACAAGCACGACTTGCGCCTCAGCGGTTTCCCCGCGCCAGCGGCACGACCGGGGCGCGCTCGCGTTTCGGCGTCCTTCCTCGATCGCGACTTCGCGGCCACCACCCGACCCTACAGGTGCAGGCCCGAACTGAGGAGGTCCGGGCCGCTCGGCTTGCGCTCATGTGGTCATCCCATAGGCGACGTCGAGAGGGACGGAAGCCGCAGACTGCTTGTCGGCGAAGGGTCGAGCGCGGCGAGGTCACACGGCGCGAGGTCAGTCCGAGCGTACGGCGTCGAGCAGGTCTTCGAGCTGTGCGATCGCGACGCAGATCGTGGTGTCGGCTGCTCCGTAATAGAGCTTGACCTCACCCGACTGCGGGTCGTGCACGAGCCCGCATGGGAACACAGTGTTGGGTATGTCGCCCTCGCGTTCGTACGGGGCGGTAGGTCCGAGGACCCAGTTCGGAGCACGGTGCAGCACGCGTGCCGGATCGTCCAAGGCCGTCAACGCGAGCCCCACCCGATAGATGGTGCCGGCAACGGTCTCCTTGACCCCGTGGTAGATCACCAGCCAGCCGTCGTCCGTGCGAAGCGGGGGCGGGCCGATGCCGATGCGAAGCGAGTCCCACCAGGCTCCCTCCCGGGGCTGCAGGACTTGTTCGGGCGGCCCCCAGGTCTTCAAGTCGTCCGAGCGAGAGAGGACGACCTCGCCGCGCGAGCCGCCGTACGACGTCATCGGCCGGTGAAAGAGCACCCATCGTCCGTCGACCCGCTCGGACAGAACGGCGGCGTTCTTGTCCTCCGGTTGGCAGATGACCCCGACTCGTTCGACCGTCCGAAAATCCGTCGTCTCGGCGAGGTAGACGGCCGGGCCACTCGGTCCGTACGCGGTGCACGTGATCAGCCAACGCTCGAGCTCGGCCACCCACACTGCGCGTGGGTCTTCGAACCCCCACTGCTCGCTCTCGATCCCGTCCGTCGGCGCGAGCAGCGGCTCCGGATCGATCGACCATCCACTCAGGCCGTCGGCCGAGCGAGCGACACTGAGATGGGAGATTCCCCGGCGGTCCTCGACGCGCGCGAGGACGACGGTTTCACCGTCGACGATCGCAGCTGCGGGGTTGAAGACGGCGTTGACCGGTTCGGGCCAGTCGGCGGCGGTCAGAATCGGATTGCCGACGTGGCGTCGGAACACTTCGTGGCTCGACATCACGCCGCCCTGGCTCGAATCCTGCGTCGGTCCGGGGCCGGGAGGGCGGCGGCGTCGAGCAGGAGCTGAGCACGATGGAAGGCGAGCGTGGATTCGGCGCCCTCGTTCTCGTTGAGGTCGGTCTCGCCGAGGCCGTCGCTGCACCCTCCCGTTGCGAAGTCGTAGAGCGGACGGTCGAGCCGATTGCGACCCAGGAACCAGTCGAACGCGTTGCGTGCGCGCCATCCGTGTTCCCGATCCCCCGTCGCGACGAGCGCGGCGAGCTCGGCCTCGACGAACGCCGTCGCCTCGAGAGGCTGCTCGTCGCCCGCACCCGGGGCGGGTTCGTCGCGGCCTCGCCCGTGATGGCCAGGGAGGCGCAGCGTGCCCTCGTCGAGGCCGCACTCGTCACCAAGCCAGGCAAGCGCCTCGAGCCCGATGGCGACGTCGGTCGGCCGCCTGAGCGCCGATCCCCCGACGATGAGCGCCTGTGGGAGCCGCGCGTTGTCGTACGCAAGGCGGTCCTCGAACCACAGCCACGTACCCGCCGCAGATTCGTGGTAGGCGGACGCGAGCTGCTCGACGAGCCGTTCGAGCAGCACTCTCGCGTCGGGGTCGAGGCGATCGGGATCGAGACGCGCGAGGCCCAGAACGGTGTAGGCGGCTGTCCGCAGCGAGACGTCCGAACGGAGCGACGGCAAGAGTGCAGTGAGGAGCGCATGAGCCGGCCCTGAGAGAGCCGGGATCCAGGCGGTCGCGAGGATCTCGCCGAGCGCCCACATCGTTCTGCCGACATGGTCGCCGACATGCGGCTCGTCCAGCCAGCGTCGGTCGTAGCCCATGAAGTTCCGCATCCCGGTGCCCTCGGGCCCGGCGGCGAATTGTAGGAACGCGAGCGAGCGGTGGAGCACCGGCGTCCACTGACGGTCGGGCGTGCGTCCCGTCAGCTCGAGCGCGACGACCGCGAGCCGGGCGACGTCGTCGACGCAGTACCCCGTTTCCCAGCTGGGAATCACGCCGTTGGCGTGCTGGATGATCCCGACGTCGTCGACCAGAGTCCGCAGATGATCCGTTCTGACCGACGAGAGCTCGAGCTCGACGATCGGTATCGGCTCTCGCCGCGGCCGGGCCAGGGCGGCCTCTTGCAGCACGACCGCCGTCTCGGCGGCGATCGACGGCCAGGCGAGCTCGGCTCCGATCCGCCCTGCCTCGGCACGCGCTGCGCCAAGGGAGTAGGGGCGCTCGATGAAGCCGCAGACCGCATGCTCGATCGCCGCTGCATCGTCGAACGGAACGAGCTTCCCCGCGCCCGTCGCGAGCATGTCCTTCGCGAAGAGGTAGGGCGTCGAGATCGCAGCGCAACCGGCGGCCAGGGCGTAGGTCAACGCCCCTGACGCGATCTGCTCCGGATTGCGGTAGGGCGTCAGGAAGACGTCGGTGGCGTGCAGCAGATCGGCCAGCTCGTTGACCGAGAGAAAGCGATCGTCGAACTCGATGTGGTCCGCGACTCCGAGGTCGACCGCGCGACGCTCGAGGAGGAGTCGATACTGCTCCCCCTGGAGCCGCGCCACTTCCGGGTGGGTTCTTCCGGCGACGAGGTACAGCACCTCGGGATGACGCTCGACGATCGCCGGCAGCGCCGCAATCGCCGTCTCGATCCCCTTTCCGGGAGAAATGAGCCCGAACGTCGAGAGGACGAAACGTGACCGGAGTCGATCGAGGCCAAGCACGGCGCCGTTGCCGCTTCGGCGACCGAGGACGACCGGCGCCCCGTGCTGAACGACGCGGATCTTCTCCGGGGCGCAACCGTTCATCCGCAGGAGGAGCTCTCGCGCAGTCTCGGTCATGACGATCACGCGCTCCGCCTCTGCGCACAACGCCGTGAGGACTTCGCGTTGGTGATCCGTGGGCTCCGACAGGACGGTGTGCAGCGTCAGGACGAGCGGTCTCGTGAGCTCCTTCGCGAATGACAGCACGTACTCGCCGTCGGCACCGCCGAAGATCCCGTATTCGTGCTGCAACAGGACGACGTCGATGTCGAGTCGACCCAGAAGTCGTGCCGCTCGGACGTAATCGCCCCGCACCGCCTGCGACACGGTTGCGAGGACATCGTGCCGCTGCGGGCTCGACGCCTCGTCGACGATCGCGATTGCGCCCACGCTCTTGACGCCGGGAACCGCCAGCAACGACGACCGCACGTCGAATGCGAAGGTTCCGATCCCGCACGCGCGCGGGGGGTACGTCGAGAAGATCGCTGTACGCACGGTGGCCGTGCGCCCCTTTCGCCAGGTGTCCGGCGTGCTGGCGCTCAAACGCCGAAGCCTGGCCGGGTCGGACCCATCGTAGCCGACCGCGTCACGATCACACCGTGACCTTCCCCGGCCCGCCCGATGTCATTGGACCGTTCCGACGGCCGCTCGGCACGCGCGGGGACGCGGAAACCTCAGGAACGGAGCGGTTCGGCCGGCCGCATGGACACCACGCCGTCACTGTCGACCGAGAGAACCTGACGTGCCGGCGCCCCGTGCCTCCCGAATACGTGGAGCAACGAGCGACGCCGGGCCGGGGCGATGATCGCGTGCGTGTCCGTGCGAGTCTCGATCCGGTACCCCTCGCGTACCCGCGCATCGAGGAACTCGGTGAGCGCTCTCGTCCGTGCCTCTTCCCGGTCGTCGAGTGCTCGCGTCATGGTTCCTCGGTTAGCGATTGTCCTTGGCGGTCGCCCACCACGAGAGGCAGGCCATCGCGCTTGTGGCCACGCCACTGTTGGAACAGCGGCTGCGTCGCGAGCCAGAGCGCTCCGAACCCGCTCATGCCCAGGACCCACCACAGAGTCACGAACGCCGGGTCGGGTCCCGTGAGCACAGCCCACGTGGCGACGTACCCGCTCCAGAGCACGAGCACCCAGCTCATCCTGCGCCAGTGGAGGACGTTGGTCATCTGTGTCTCCTCTTCCCGACCGGGCAGCCGCTGCGCTCGGGCCAGGGAAACAGCTGAAGAGGAGTGCTAAGCCTCGGCGGCTACGACGCTCGACCGGACGCGCACAGAGAATAGCCGAAACTTGTGCGATCTGTCACATTTTTGGCTCGGCGACCACCGCGCGAGAAGCGGCGCACGCCAGGGCGCGACCCTTTGGCCCCTTCCCCCGTAGCCTGGCTCGCTCGGCAACGAGTGCTGGCCCTGCGAGTCGAATCCTGTTCGCCTTGGCTCCTACGTCTCGCGCGCCCAGGGCGCGTCGGGAGATTGCGGGCTTTCGGCCGGGGTTCTGGCCGCAGGGCCAGTCAACCCACCCTACCTGATTCGGAGCCGCATGCCGCTTTTCGTTTTGCCTGAGCTCCGTCGTAGGCGTCGAATCCGGCCGTCGGACTTGCCGCCGGCTCAGCGGTGAGCAGCGGTCGGCGACCTCCGGGGCGGAGGCCCGGTCGCCGCGACCCCTATCGGCGATCGCCCGACCCGACCCGCTCGCTAGTGCGATACCGCGCGTAGAGCCGTGGAAGCGCC